>Ga0210402_10000850_pt1 | contig 32914 bp, 29 predicted proteins | sample IncBWC7MmetaG_FD_161055 | JGI IMG/M metagenome (GOLD analysis project Ga0210402, IMG submission 161055) | Forest soil microbial communities from Barre Woods Harvard Forest LTER site, Petersham, Massachusetts, United States - Inc-BW-C-7-M | ecosystem: Environmental > Terrestrial > Soil >...
CCATAACTTCACTAATCCGGGATTGAGTTACACCAGCCCGACGAGCTTCGGCGTGATCACCAGCACTTACACTCCGCCCAACCGCACCAACAGCGCCCGGTGGATCGAGTTGGGGATGCGCTTCGAGTTCTAAGTGAGCACCGCTCCCTGACGGTCGCGGCTCGGATCAGAGCCCCGACCGTGAGGGAGGGGTTGTGCCTGCGTGATGCGCCGGCCCCGCTTCGTGTGCCACCTTGGTAGCTGATGAAGAATATCATCGTCGGCACGGCCGGCCACATCGATCACGGGAAGACGGCGCTGGTGAAGGCGCTGACGGGGATCGATGCCGACCGGCTGGAGGAAGAGAAACGGCGCGGCATCACCATCGACCTGGGCTTCGCGCATCTGCAACTGACGCCGGCGCTGCGGCTGGGCTTCGTGGATGTGCCGGGCCATGAGCGCTTCGTCAAGAACATGCTGGCGGGCGTGGGTGGGATCGACCTGCTGCTGTTCGTAGTCGCGGCCGACGAATCCATCAAACCGCAAACCCGCGAGCACTTCGATATCTGCCGCCTGCTGGGCATTGCGCGCGGCGTGATTGCGCTGACCAAGGCCGACCTGGTGGATTCCGACCTGGTGGGCCTGGTCCGGCTGGAGGTGGAGGAACTGGTGGCGGGCTCGTTCCTGGAGGGCGCGCCGATTGTGCCGGTGAGCTCGGTGACGGGCGCCGGGCTCGACGACCTTCGCCGCGAGTTGGCGCGCGTGGCGGCACTGGCACCGGAGAAGAACGCGGCGGGCCGGTTTCGCTTGCCCATTGACCGCGTGTTTTCGGTGAAGGGATTCGGCACCGTGGCCACCGGCACTCTGATTTCAGGCTCGGTGGCGGCGGAGCAAACGGTGGAGGTCTATCCCGCGGGCCGGCGGCTGCGCGTTCGCGGCGTGCAGGTGCATGGCAGCAAAGCCGGCCGCGCCGTGGCCGGGCAGCGCACGGCCGTGAACCTGGCGGATATCGAGCCGGCGGAACTGGCGCGCGGCGACGTCCTTTCGGAACCCGGCCTCTTCCGCGCCGTCAAGCAGGTGGATTGCCGGCTGGATCTGCTGGCCTCGGCAAAGCCGCTGAAGCATCGCGCGCCGGTCCATTTTCATTCGGGCACCGCGGAGATCGAGGCCGAAGTGCGTCTGCTGGAAGGGACGGTTGCGCTGAAGCCTGGCGCCACCGCCTACGTGCGCCTGCTGTTGCGAGACCGGGCGCGCGACCGGGCGCTGCTGCTGCCCGGCGACCGGTTCATCATCCGCAAGTTTTCGCCCGTGGTGACGATTGGGGGCGGCATGGTGGTGGACGTAAGCGAGCGGCGCTATCGCAAAGGCCACGATGTCAAAGCGCGCCTGGATGTGCTTGGCGGGCAGGATACAGCGGCGCGCATCGGACTGCTGGTGCGCGAGGCGGGCTTCGGCCTGAGCACGGCGGAACTGGTGGCGCGAACCGGTCTGCTGGAACCCGAAATTGCGTCCGCCGCCGCCCGTGCGCCCGTGGTGACGATAGCGCAGCCGCAACCCTGGTACGTGGACCGCGCCTGGTTCCAGGCAACCCGCGACCGCCTGGTGAAAACCGTGCGCGAATTCCATCAAAAAAACCCGCTGCTGCCGGGCATGGCCAGACAGGATTTGCGCGGACGCGAACTGCAGGACGCGCCGGCGTTTCTGATGGATGCGCTGATTGCCAATTCCAAGGACATTGTGGCCGAGGGTGAAACAGTGCGGTCGCGCGGTCACAAACTGGTGCTCAAGGAAGACGAGGAGCAGGCGCGGGCGGCCATTGAGCGCGCCTTCGACGAGACCGGGCTGGCGGTGCCGTCGGTGCCGGAGGTGCTGGCGAAATCCGGTGTGGAAGCGGCGCGCGCGCGCTCACTGCTGCAAATTCTTCTGCGCGAAAAGCGGCTGGTGCGGATCAGCGAAGATCTGGTGTTTCACCATTCGGCGATCCAAAAGCTGCGGGCCATGCTGGCCGAACGCAAGGGCTCCCGTTTCGGTGTGCCGGGTTTCAAGGAGTGGACCGGAGTATCGCGCAAGTACGCCATCCCCCTGCTGGAGTTCCTGGACCGCGAGAAAATCACGCGCCGCGAGGGCGATGAGCGGGTGGTGTTGTAGGTGGCTGGGACGCAGGGATTCGAACCCCGATACGCAGCTCCAGAGGCTGCAGTCTTACCGTTAGACGACGTCCCAAGGGGTAACCTCATCTTAGCAAATGGGAGGCGGCGGAATCCAGGGCCAGGGACAGTCGGACAGTCGGCGCTCGGCTGTACGCTACGCCCCTCGTCTCGCCCGCCACAACCTCTTGGCCGAATACGCCGCCACGCCGGCAAAGAACGCGAAGCTCATCACGATCACGGCCAGTTGGCGCTGCGGCGAGATCTGGGTTTGCCCGGTCTCGGGCGGGGCGGCGAAATCCAGAGCGATGCGCAGATGGACGGCGGCGGTTTGGTTTCCATCGACGCGATTGTCCACTAAAACGACGTAATCGCCAAGGCGGCGTACGCGGTAGGCAAGGCTGCCGGATTTCGACGGCTCGGTTACGGCCAGAACCCCGTGGGGAAGGTCGCTGTTAAGACGCTCCAGGTCGTCGCGGGTCATCAGCGCCACACGTACTTTACGGGGTCCGGACTGCACTTCGTAGCTCGCCAGAACCTCGGCCGGTTTCTGGCGAAGGTTTACTTCCACCCACCACCACTCGTTGGGCGGGATCCGGTAGACCTCGTCGGTGAGTTCCACCTTGGTGGAGGCGCTGAGCAACAGAATCCAGGCGAGGGCGATCATGGCAACGGGAGCGGGACCGGACGTGACCCTTGGAAGACTCCCGAACAGGAGTTCCCGGCTAAAGGGCTACAATAAGGTCCATGAACGACAGTATGGCACAGCCGCAGCCGGGGCTTGTTCCGCTCGACCTGGCAGGGTGGAAAACTGCGTTGAGCTGGGTTTCCGCCATCCTGCTGGCCGTTCTCTTCCTGGCATCGGGCCTCTGGAAAGTGACCGACGCACAGGGTGCGGCCGTGCGTATGGCGCAGGCGCGGATTCCGGAATCGCTCAGTCTGGCGGCGGCGATACTGTTCGGCGTGGTGGAGACGTCGGCGGGCGTGCTGGTGCTGATTCCGCGATACCGGCGATGGGGCGCGGCCCTCACCGCGTTGCTGCTGGTGGCGTTTCTGGTGTACTTCGCGCTGAACTACAACGCTCTGCGCGGGGCCGAATGCAGTTGCTTCCCGTGGGTGAAGCGGGCGGTGGGGCCGGGGTTCTTCGTGGGCGATGGGGTCATGCTCTTGCTGGCGGCGCTGGCGGGGCTGTGGTCGAAACCGCCGCACGGGCTGCGCTACCCTTTGGTGATCGCGGGCACGGTGGCGGTATTCGCGGTGGTCTCCTACGGCGTGACGGCGGTGCGGCAGACTGGGACGCCGGCGCCCCAGAGCGTGATGGTTGACGCTAAGCCCTACTCGCTGGAACACGGCAAGATCTTCCTGTTTTTCTTCGACCCGGCGTGCATGCATTGCTTTGACGCGGCCAAGCGCATGTCGCAATACCATTGGGGCGATACGCGTGTGATAGGTATCCCGATCAGCCAGCCGCAATGGGCGGCGCAATTCATGAAAGACACGGGGTTCCACATGGACATTTCCAGCGACCTCGAAAAGCTCAAGCAGGTGTTTCCATACACCGCCGTGCCCGCCGGCGTGGCGCTGGAGAGCGGACGCGAGAAAGGCGCGCTGGTGAAGTTTGAGGCCGAGGAACCGGAAGTCTCGCTCAGGCAGCTAGGCTTCGTCAAGTAGAGCGGCCATCATGATTCTCGCGCGGCGTCGTTCCGGTGCTGAACACAGGGCTGCTCTTCTTCACCCACTTCGACTCCTTGCCTCCGTAACGGATCACCAGCCGAGCCACGTCACGAATTCGCCTGCCTTTGGCAATCACTCGGGCTTGCGCGAGAAGGCGGCAGCTCAGCTCGGTAACGATAAGGGCACCTCACGTCAGTCTTCGGTCCCCTGGTCCCTGACCCCGCCCCCCGCCTAGCCCTTCCACCGCAGCACCGGCTTGCGCGCGGCGGTCACTTCGTCCACGCGGCTGGTCCGCGTATGATAAGGCGCGTTCTTCACCATTTCGGGATCGGTCTCCACTTCTTTCGCAATCGAGATCATCGCCTCCACGAACTGGTCGATCTCCAGCTTGCCCTCGGTTTCGGTCGGCTCAATCATCAGCGCGCCGTGCACAATCAGCGGGAAACTCACGGTGTACGGATGGAATCCGTAATCGATCAGCCGCTTCGCGATGTCGCCGGTGCGCACGCCGAGCCTGGCCTGCCGGTCGTCGCTGAACACTACTTCGTGCATGTTGGGCGAACTGTACGGCAAATCGAAGTACGGCTCCAGTTGCTTGCGGATGTAGACCGCGTTCAGCACCGCGTCCATGGTGGCGTTGCGCAACCCCGGCCCGCCGTGCGCCAGGATGTACGCCAGCGCCCGCACCAGCACGCCGAAATTGCCGTAATAGGCCTTCACCCGGCCGATGGATTGTTTTCGCTTGTAATCGTACGCCCACTTCTTGCCAACGCGTTTCAACCGCGGCGTGGGCAAAAACGGCTCCAGCGCCTTCTTCACCGCCACCGGACCCGCGCCCGGCCCGCCGCCCCCGTGGGGCGTGGAAAACGTCTTGTGCAGGTTCAGGTGCATCACGTCCACGCCGAAATCGCCCGGCCGCGCCATGCCCACCAGTGCGTTCATGTTGGCGCCATCCATATACAGCAGCGCGCCCTTCCGGTGCAGGATCTCGGCGGCCTGCATGATGTGGTCCTCAAATACGCCGAGCGTATTCGGGTTGGTCACCATCAGGGCGGCCACATCCTGGTCCACCATCTTTTCCAGCGCGCCCACGTCCAGCAGGCCGGTCTCGCTCGACCTGATGTTTTGTACCGCGTAACCCGCAATGGCAGCCGTCGCCGGATTGGTGCCGTGGGCCGAATCGGGAATCAGAATTTTCTTGCGCGGGTTGCCCTTTTTTTCCAGCAGCGCGCGGATCAGCAGAATGCCGGTCAGTTCGCCATGCGCGCCCGCCGCCGGCTGCAGCGTCACCGCATCCATGCCGGTGATTTCCGCCAGCGCCGCCTCCATCCGGGCCATCACTTCCATGGCACCCTGGCACAGCGATTCGGGCGCATACGGGTGCGCCCAGGCCAGCCCTTCGATGCGCGCCACCAGCTCGTTGATCCGCGGGTTGTACTTCATGGTGCAGGACCCCAGCGGATACATGCCGTGATCGATGGCGTAGTTCCAGGTGGAAAGCCGCGTGAAGTGTCGGATCGCCTCCACTTCACTGACTTCCGGGAATCCGGGAATCTCGGCGCGCACATTGTCCGCGCCCAGCGCTTCGGCCGCGTCCACCGCGGGCACATCGAGTTCGGGGAGCTGATAACCCTTCTTTCCCGGCGAGCTGCGTTCGAATAACAAGGCCTCGTTCTGCGAGAGGTGTGTGGTGACTTTCTTGATCACGCCAACACCTCTTTGATCGCCCCACTGCTTTCCACCGCCGCGCCTGCCAACACCTCGGCCACCACATCCATGTCCGCGCGCCGCGACATCTCGGTAGCGCATAGCAGCATCGAATCGGCCAGTTCCGGATAGAACCGCCCCAACGGCAGCCCGCCGATAATCTTGCGCTTCAACAGCGCCTTGTTCACGTCTTCCGGCGTCCGGCCCTCCACGCGAACCACAAACTCGTTAAAGAATTTCCCGCTGAAGCGCGTTTTCAATTTGCCCGCCAGGTAATGCGCTTTGGCCAGGTTCTGCTCCGCCAGTTCGCGCAGTCCTTCCTTGCCGTAAACCGTCATGTAAACCGTGGCCATGAGCGCAATCAACGCCTGGTTGGTGCAGATGTTCGATGTCGCCTTCTCGCGCCGGATGTGCTGCTCGCGCGTGGCCAGCGTCAGGCAGAAGGCCCGGTTGCCGCGCGAATCCGTGGTCTGGCCCACCAGCCGGCCGGGCATCTGGCGGATGAACTTTTCTTTGGTGGCGAGTATCCCCGCGTACGGCCCGCCGTAGCACGGCGAAATCGCGAACGACTGCAACTCGCCGGCTGCGATGTCGGCGTCCACCGGCGGCGTCAGCAACCCCATCGACACCGCTTCCGTGAACACTACTACCAATAACGCCCCACGCTTGTGGGCGATTTCCGCCGCCGCTTTCACCGGCTCCACCATGCCGAAGAAGTTGGGCGACTGCACAATCACCGCGCCCGTCAGGCCATCCATGTGGCGTTCCAGATCTTCCAGATCCAGCGTGCCGCCGTCGGCCGCGTAGCCGAACTCCGCCACCGGCATCCCCTGGTGTTTGGCGTAGGTCCGCAGCACCTCGCGATACTCGGGATGCACGGACTTCGCCACCAGCACCCGGCCCTTGCCCGTGGCCCGCACCGCCATCATGGCCGCTTCCGGCACCGCCGTGGAGCCATCGTACATGGACGCATTGGCCACATCCATGCCCGTGAGCTGGCAAATCATGGTCTGGAATTCGAAGATCTGGGTGAGCGTTCCCTGCGAAATCTCGGCCTGGTAAGGGGTGTAGGCCGTCAGGAATTCGCCGCGCGAAACCACCGTGTCCACCAGCACCGGGCGATAATGGTTGTACACCCCCGCGCCCAGGAAAGATGCATAGCCGTTGGCGTTTTCCGCCGCCCGGCTGCGAAAGTACTCCACGATTTCGTATTCGGAAATTCCAGGCGGCAGGTCCAGCGGACGCTGCAGCCGCACCGCTTCGGGCAGGTGCGCAAACAGTTCTTCGGGGGACCCCACGCCGCAGACATCCAGCATCTGGCGGCGCTCGGAATCAGACTTCGGCAGATAGCGCAACTACTTTTCGGCTCCTATATAGGTTTGATAGTCGGCGGCGGTCATCAGATTCTGCATTTCCTCGGGCGCGCTCAGCCGGATCTTCACCAGCCATGCCTCGCCGTGCGGATCGGCGTTCAGCTTCTCCGGCGCATCCGCCAGAGACTCGTTGATCGCCGTCACTTCCCCGCTCACCGGCGAGTAGATGTCGGAAACCGCCTTGACGGATTCCACCGAGCCGAGCGACTTGCCCGCCGCGATTTTCGCCCCTACTTTCGGAAGGTCGACGTATACAATGTCGCCCAGTTCCTGCTGGGCGTGATCGGTAATCCCGACCGTGCCGGTGTCCCCTTCCGCGAGGACCCACTCGTGTTCCTTCGTATACCGGAAGTTGTCTGGATACATGTCTATTTCGCTCGCTTATAGAAGGGAGTATCTACCGTCACCGCATCCACGGGCTGGTTGCGGATCATGATCTGAATGGTTTTGCCCGGCTGCGACTGCGCCGCCGGCAGATAGCAAAGCCCGATGTTTTTGCCCAGCGTGGGCGATGGCGAACCGCTGGTCACCCATCCCGCGGGCGCGCCATCGAGAAAGACTTCGTACCCGTCGCGGCCAATGCCGCGTCCCCGCATCTCAAAGCCGATGAGCCGGCGCCCGACGCCCGCTTCCTTCTGCTTGACTAAAGTGTCCCGGCCCACGAAGTCGCCTTTATCCAGCTTGACGATCCACCCCAGGTCGGCTTCCAACGGCGAAATCGACGCGTCGATCTCATGGCCGTAGAGCGCCATTTTGGCTTCCAGCCGAAGCGTGTTCCGCGCCCCTAACCCGGCCGGCTTGATTCCAAATTCGACGCCGGCGTTCAGCACTTCATTCCAGATGCGCACCGCTTCGGCGGGCGGGATGTAGATCTCGTAACCGTCTTCGCCGGTGTATCCGGTATGCGCAATCCGCGCCGGCACGCCCGCGACATCGCCATCGGTGAACCAGTAGTATTTGATGGCCGCCAAGTCCACCGGCGTGAGTTTTTGCAGCGTAGCCCGCGCCTTCGGCCCCTGAATGGCCAACTGCGCGTAGCGCGCCCCGGCGTTCTCCACGTGCGCGTCGAACCGGTTGTGGGAGCGGATGTGCTCGAAATCCTTGTCCTGGTTGGACGCATTCACGCACAGAAAATAGTGGTCGTCGGCCACCTTGTGCACCAGAATGTCGTCCACGAACCCGCCGTGCTCATAGAGCAAACCCGAGTAGTGCGCCTGCCCGGTCTTCAGTTTTTGCACGGCATTGGTGGTGACGAAATCGGTCAGCCTGCCGGCCTCCGGACCCCGGATCTCGATTTCCCCCATGTGGCTGACATCGAAAATCCCCACCCCCGTGCGCACCGCGTGGTGTTCGTCGATGATCCCGGAGTACTGTACGGGCATGTCCCACCCCCCGAAATCCACCATCTTGGCGCCGGCCGCCCGATGGACGGAGTTACAGGGTGTGACGCGCAGGGACGAAGCCGCAGACATGAAGACTCAGGCTAACAGGACCAAAAAGAGGAGTCAATGAGGAACGGTGGCCGGTGGTGGCCGGTGAAAGGCAACGTGGCCGGTGGCCGGTGGCCGGTGAAAGGCAACGCGCCCGGTGCGGTGTTAACCGGCCACCGGCCACTGGCCACTGGCCACCGTTCTTAAGCCACCGTTTTTTAAGCTCCCAGCGCGATCGCCGGTTTGCTGACCGGCGGCTGGTAAAAGCGCGCCGCGCCAAATGGCTGGAAGCGGTATCCGATGCCAAAGATGGTCTCGATGTACTGGTCGGCGTAAGCGCCCAACTTCTTGCGCAGCCTCCGTACGTGTACGTCCAGAGTGCGGGTCCGGATGTCGGCGCCATAGCCCCAAACCTGCATCAGCAGCGCCTCGCGCGGAATAATCTCGCCGGCATGTTGAACCAGTAACGACAGCAGATCGTACTCCTTGCGCGTCAATATCATGCGCTCGGCATCGACCGCCGCGGCCTGTTGGTCAAAATCCATTGAAAGGTGCTCGTCACGATACGGAAGTACGTGATGATTGCTGATTGAAAGTGGTCCCATTTGCCCTCCTCTGAGCTCTCTACCCTGCTGCCTGCTTCTATGTTCAATGCTACGGTCGAGCGGCATGAAGGTGATTGTAAACTTGTAAAAACATTGTAAAAACCGCCGGGAAGGGCTTGCCTATTCGATAGGAAATGGTCCTAAATTATCCACGCGCAACTCTTTTTCGTGGATGTCGAAAGCCCGGACCGTGTACGATACCGCGCGCGCAGCATCAGCCATTTCAACATGATACGAGCCCTCACGGCCGTTTTCGAGGGTAGCTTCGTCAACCGTGGTTTTCTGCGCGGTGATCACCTCCCGCTCCGGGGAACGAAAATCGAAGACAATGACCAGGCCCCGCAGCGGCTTTTCACTGGTGACCCGAACTTTGCCATCCAACATGATCTTGCTGTCCTCACGGCGCGCCGTGGTTTCGAGCACTTTTACATCGGCCGGCTTCTTCGGTTTCGGTTGCGCCAGGGCCAGCACCGCAACCAGCGCCAACGCCATTGCCCAGAGCTTCATGGCGTCAAGTCTATCAGGCGCGACAACCGTGTATACTGGCGGCCATGCATGCAAACCGCCGCGACTTCCTGATCGCCTCGGCGCTGGTGGCCGCCGGCCGTCGCCTGACAGCCGCGGAACCGGCGATCCCGTTTCCCACCGCGCCCCGCGAGCGGCTCGCCATCGCATCATACTCGCTTCGCACGGTGCTCGATTTGCCGCGCAACCGCACCGCCACCAACCCGCCCGCAAACCTGATCGACATGAAGGGCTTCCCGGCCTTCGTCGTCAAGCGCTTCCAGGTTCGCAACATTGAAGTGCTGGGGCAGCATCTTGGTTCCACGGAGCCGGCACACCTGGACGAATTCCGCGCGGCGGTCAGGGCGGCCGGCTGCAAGGTGGTGAACATTCCCACCAGTATCGGCGCCAGCCTTTACGATCCCGATGCCGGCAGGCGCGAGACCGCCACGGCGAACGCGAAAAAGTGGATCGACGTAGCGGTCGCGCTGGAGTGCCCCAGCGTGCGAATCCATATTCAAGGCGTGCGTCTACCGGGCGTGCGTATTCAGGGCGCGCAGGACACCGCGCCTGACGCCGTCCGCGTGGTGGCGAGCCTGGGCGGGGTGGTTCAATATGGCAGTGCGAAAGGTGTGGTGGTCAATCTGGAAAACGACGACCTGACAACCGAGGACGCGTTCTTCCTTGTCAAAGTCATCGACCAGGTGAACAGCCCCTGGTTGCGCGCCTTGCCCGACTTTTGCAATTCTATGATGGGCGGCAACGAACAGTTCAACTATGACGCGGTCACGGCAATGTTCCGCCGCGCCTACAATATCGCGCACCTGAAGGATTCCGAGGTAGACCACGGCAAAGTATTTCGCGTCAGCCTGGAGCGCACCTTCGGCATCGCCAAAGCCGCCGCGTACAAAGGGTACTTCTCGGTAGAGTTTGAAGGCGAAGGCGACCCCATCACCGGCACCGAAAAGCTGGTCGAGGAGAGCCTGAAATACTTGTAGCGCTTATCACGGCCGGCGCCGCCTCGTATCCGAACGCCTACCCCACAATCCGGTAGGCGCAGCGGCGGGCGCCGGAGACGATGTGCTCTTCGCGGTCGATTTGGACGCCGGGGCCGAGGACTTTGCGGAAGAGATCGAGCTCGGCGGTGCAGAAACCCTGGCACTGGGTGGCGGCGGCGCAGATGGGGCAGTGGTTTTCCGTCAGCAGGAACGCACGTTTTCCGGCGGCATGGACTTCGGCCATGTAGCCCTCCTCGGTGCGAATACGCGCCAACTGGCGAACCTTTTCCTTTAGTGACGCCGTAGGCGGGATACGCGCAGTGTAAAGCGCTTGCTGGCGCGCGCCGCGGGATTCCAGCACCCGCTGCAGGCCCTCAGGGCCGAAGGCATCGCCCAGGGCGCCGATCAAAGAGACACTGAGTTCGGCATAGGCGTCGGGGAAGAGGCGGTCGGCTTCGCGGGTCAGACGCCAGTGCTTGGCAGGGCGGCCGATGGGGACGGGGCGCTCCTCAACAGCCACGAACTTCTCCGATTGCAGCGTGTACAGATGCTGGCGCACGGCCATGGCGGTGAGACCCAGACGGCCGGCCAGTTGCGCGGAGGTCAGCGGGCCATCGGTCTTCAGGAGATGAACGATGGCGCGGCGGGTTTTGCGGTCTCCGGTTCCCGGGGACAGGGGCATATCCTATTTCTAAACTTTTTACTTTACAAAGTCAAGAAGGCGGCGTATTCTGAGTTTGTAAAGGAAAAGGTTTATAAAGTATGCTGAACAATCTGAACCATGAAACGGGGCAAGAGAGCCTGTGGCAGGGGCTGCGGGTGGCGATCACCGGGGGCACCTCGGGATTGGGGCTGGCTCTGGTGCGGGAGTTGCGGCGGCGCGGCGCGCAGGTGGCGTTGGTAGCGCGCGGGCGCGAGGGCGTGGAACGCGTGGCGCGGGAAAACGAGGGTACGCACGGAATTGTAGGGGACGTGTCGAAGAAAGAGGACATTCACCCCATCGCGATTCAGATTGCCGGGGAGTTGGGGGGCCTGGATGTGCTGGTGAACAACGCCTCCGACCTGGGACCCGTGCCGTTGGCGCTGCTGGGCGATACGGAGTGTGAGGACCTGGAGCGGGCGTTGGCCACCAACCTTCTGGGGCCGTTCCGCCTGACGAAAGCCTTGCTGGGGGCGCTGGCCTCTTCGGCCCGCGAGGGGCGGGGCGCGGTGGTGGTAAATGTTTCGAGCGATGCCGCCGTCCAGGCCTATCCGGGGTGGGGAGCTTACGGCGCCAGCAAGGCTGCGCTGCGGCACATGACCGGCATCTGGCAGGCCGAATTGAGGGCTGCGGGCATCCAATTCCTCTCGCCGGACCCGGGCGACATGGACACGCCGTTGCACGCCCTGGCGGCGCCGGACGCGGACCGAACGGCGCTCAAGCGTCCGGAAGCGGCGGCGGTGGAATTGGCCGATTCGATTGGCGCGGCGATTGGCGCGGCGATGGGAGCGGCAACGGACCGGCGGCGTGCCGGAACGGAGAAGGCAGGCGCGCTATGTTAGCCGCCCATCTTCCTTACCAGCGGCACCCTGGGGCGAAGCTGTTGGCGGCCGACGGCGAAGGAGTGCTGCGGCACATGGCGCGGGAGCGGTTCGCCGATCTGCTGCGTCCGGGCGATCTGGTGGTGGCCAATGACGCCGCCACGATGCCGGCCAGCCTGGCTGGGCAACACGTGGCCGCGGGCGTGCCGATTGAAGTGCGGCTGGCGGCGCGCGGCCGGCTGGCGGCGGACGAGGTACGCCAGTTTTCGGCGGTGGTCTTCGGCGCGGGCGATTTTCACCAGCGCACGGAGGACCGGCCGCTGCCTCCGGCGCTTGGGGCGGGCGACCGGTTGGTGCTGGGTCCGTTGACAGCCGTGGTGGAAAGGGTGCTGGAACACCCGAGACTGATCGCGCTGCGGTTCGAGGGTTTGCCGGATGAGATCTGGGCCGGGATCGCAAGGTACGGGCGTCCCATCCAGTACGCACATGTGGCGGCGCCGCTGGCGTTGTGGGATGTGTGGACGCCGATTGCCGGACCGCCGGTGGCGTTCGAGCCGCCCTCGGCCGGGTTCGCGATCGACTGGCGAATGCTGGCTTCCCTGGCGGCACGCGGGGCCGGCTTTGCGACCATCACGCACGCGGCGGGGATCTCCTCGACCGGCGACGCCGAACTGGATCGGCCGGTGCCGTTGGACGAGCCGTACCGGATTCCGGGCGCGACCGTGGAAGCGATCCGCGGCGCGCGGAAAGGGGGCGGGCGGGTGATCGCGATCGGCACGACGGTGGTGCGCGCGCTGGAACATCGGGCGGCGGGCGATGGCTGCGTAAGAGCGGGCGAGGGGATGGCGACGCAGCGAATCGGGGCGGGGAGCCGGCTGCGCGTGGTGGATGCGATTCTCAGCGGCACGCACGAACCGGGAACCAGTCACTACGAATTGCTGCGGGCGTTTGCGGACGATGCCACGCTGCGGCGGATGGAAGGCGAGTTGGAAGCGCGGGGGTACCGGACGCACGAGTTCGGGGATTCGGTGTTTGTGGAAGGGCGGGGCGACACTTCCGCGTCAGGCGGCAAGACGAGCCCGGTATTCCGGGATGCCTGCCGGGCTTCGGCTTCCGGATGCAGTTCATAACGGCATCGGGCAAGCTTGGGGGCGAACACTTCGAGTATCATTGGTATGAACACCCCGGTATCGGGAAGGTTGAACTGAAGCAGAAACCTGTCAATCGGCCATGACGGTTCTATTGCGACGACGAAATCCACGGTATCGAGATCTGACGCCGGGACAGCCTTACGTCGTGATAGGAATTGAAGCCAATGACTTTCGGATCCTAAATAACGCAGGTCGGCCGTATCTTTATCCGACCCGCCCATTCCAGGTGCTCGACCCTCGCGAACCAGGCGACTGGATCACCGACTACGGCGCCGATGGTGAGCGGTACGCCTATCCGGCCCCACTTAACGATCCCGGCTTCTTTGAGGACTTCTTTGACGATCGGCCAAAGGCGGTTAAAACGTTCTGGCTTGTTGTGAACCAACGTCTGGCCAATGTCGACCAAGTCGCGTAGGGCCAATCGATTTCTTCGGCCCGACACGGCAGTGATCTGCGGGCCGCGACAGGTCCTATATCTCAACGCCGGCGCATAATCCGGGAACAGGACTTAACCTTCTTGCGGCTCATTGCATGAACGTCGGTATAAGCCTAGGTAATGTCAGAGCTTTGTATCCGTGCCCGCGTCACGTCCCTGCTCGGCCGCACTCGATCGTCCGTCTTGCGATTCTTTCAAAGCACCCCGTACAAGTTCACGGTACTTCGATACGATCCGGTAATTGTCCTTAATCTCGCGGTGCAGAATATCAAGTCGAGCGAGACCGGCCTGCTGGACGTGGGCGCGCTGGAAAAGATGGTGGACCAGGATGTGGCCGCCCTGATGGTGACCAACCCGAATACGCTCGGCGCGCGCAAGCCGGTGCTCCGGTGGAAGGGCTGAGCTGGGCCAGGTGCGGCAGGCGGTAAAAAAGGGCCTTCGCCAAATGACCTCTGCTTAGTCCGATCCAGTCGAACCTGCGTTCCTGATCGGGACTTCACAGGAGTAAAGTCCCAGAAGGCCGTCCGGGGGCAAGGCAAATAGAGTAAAGTACGGATGAGCCACTTACGGAAGACAAAATGGAATCTCTACGACGGGACTTTATTAGGGGCATGTCTTTCCTCGGCGTTGCCGCCGGAGTAAAAGCGGCTGCGGCGTCCTACAATCCCGCTGCGAAATTCGGCGTTAGAGTCAGCGAAGTCGAGTATCGCCGTACCAAAGCCGGACGGCAACTGATGGCCCGCATCTATGAGCCGGCAGGAACGGGACCGTTTCCAACCGTTCTCGATCTTCACGGCGGCGCGTGGAACGCAAAAAACCGCAAGGCTGAAGAACCGATGGATCGCGCTATAGCCGAAAGCGGCGTGCTTGTCGTCGCCGTCGACCTGACGCTCGCGCCGGAATCGCCGTATCCCGCGTGCGTCCAGGATGCCAACTATGCGGTCCGCTGGCTCAAAATGAACGCGGCGTCGTGGAACGGCAACCCGGCGAAGATCGGCGTCTACGGCAGTTCGAGCGGCGGCCATGTTGCGGAGTTGCTCGCCATGCGGCCGCGGGATTCCCGGTACAACGCGATCCTGTTGAGGGAAGCGCCGAGAGCCGACGCCTCGGTCGCATACGTCGCGATGCGCTCGCCCATCAGCAATACCTTCGCCCGCTACCAGAATGCGGAAAAGCTGAAGCGCAGCGCCATGGTCAGGAACAACACGACGTTCTTCGTCCCCTGGGACACGATCCACGAAAGCAATCCGCAGGAGATCCTCGACCGGCACGAGACAATCACAAAGGTGCCATTCTTGATAATGCAGGGTGCTCTCGACGACAACGTTCTTCCGGCGGTACAGGAGAGATTCGCGCAGACCTATAGAGATGCCGGCGGCGATATCCAGTACCAGTTGTTCGAAGGTTGCGAGCACGAGTGGGTTGCGCAACCGGGGCCACAAACAGATCACGCACGGGAGATGGTGAAGGCCTTCATCGCCCGCCAGGTGAACGCTTCGTAATCGCAGCTACCTTGAATCCAGCGCCGCTGCCTTCGCTGGTCGGTGTTGCGCCCAAGTACGGTGGGCGCGTCGGCGGAGCTGAGGGTGGTGACAAGTGATCAGTCTGATTGCCGTGGATACGGCTGACGGGAGCGGCGGCCCAGCGCAGACCTTCAATCCTGCCCTCAATGCGGCGTCACTCGATCGGCTGAACCCATTGGCTCCGCCAGGCTGGCGCCTCGAAGGGATCGGCGAAATACTGTGTCTCGTGCACAACTTTACCGTCGCGGAATTCCATAATACTCACTGTATATGCTGGTCGCCCCTGATAGGTGATTGTGTATTCGGTGATCCAGAGATCACCTTTTCCGAGAATTCGCCTGACGTTGAAGCCCGACGGCTTGCCTGGATGATGACTCCGCAGGGCCTGCAAATTGCTTCGCCCGAGGATTCGCTCACCGGACTGAGGATAATCACAAATGGCATCGTCCGCGTAAATATCGTGTTCGGCGTTTGCATCGCCGGCTGCCGACGCTTGCCAGTGCTTATTCAGCGCTTCACGTATTCGTTCGTCTTGCATGGACTGCTCCAGGTGCGGTTTGGGTTTCTTGCTCCAGCGGGTCTCTGGTAGCACTTTTCGGCGCGGCTCCATCGGGAATCAGGGTGCCAAAACCGAGTACAGGCATATGGCCGGCTGCGTGGTTCAGCGGTATTCTCTTAGCGCGAAAATCAGAAGATTCGCTCATGATGACACCTCGGTAGTATCTCGCATCCAGCAACACCCCGGATATCCGGAGGTCCGCCTCGCGACCTGCTTAGCTCCTGGCAAGGTTTCGGACAAGCCACATCGCGGTGTCCGCTGCGAGCACGGCCGCGACATGGGAGGAACTCGCAAACTGCCGGCACCAGCATTATACTGATGCTATGACGTTCAGAGTTGTTTTGGAACGTGATCCCGAAACCGGCGACTACTCGGCGGTATGCCCCGAACTCCCCGGCTGCGCGTCTGCTGGCGCTACTGAAGAAGCGGCCCGCGCCAACGTCCGAGAAGCTATCGAACTCTATCCGGCGCCCGGCGATATCGAACTGCCCGAAAATGCACGGCTGGTCGAGGTGACGGTTGGGTAATCGCGGCACGCCGCGGCTCACTTCGGACCAAAGTAATCAGAATCTTGCGGTAACACGGATTTATGCAGGTTGGACAATCAGGGAGTCATCCGAAGTGGCGGAATCCGGCCACCGCCAAGCAGGTCATCGTGGCCCACCATCGTGGACATGTGCTTCCGCCTGGCACCATGAAGGCGATGATCGAAGGCAGCGGAATTGCGTCTGCCGAATGGCTTGAGTGAGCCGCGAAGATGCGCACCGATGGATTACACCCGTGAAGCCGCGTTCCGGAAAGCTGCTGCCAAACCGAGGGTCGACACTGATCTCACGAGCCGGGGTGACCGGGGAACGGATGCCGGATGCCGGATGCCGGTGGCCGGTGGCCGGACCCGGGGGCTTTGGGTTGCGCTCGCGTTTGTAGTCTTGCTGCGGGCTCCGTTTCTCAATCAGGCGATTCAGGGCGACGATCATATTTATTTGACTGAGGCGGCGCACGCCCTCATCGAACCGCTGCATCCCAACAACGTGAAATATGTCTTCATGGGCGATGAGGTGGACCTGCGCGGCCATTCGCATCCGCCGGGGAATGCCTGGCCCCTGGCGGGGCTGCTGGCCGTTTCGGGCGAGGTCCAAGGGTGGCGTTTCATGCCGCCTATGTGGTGTTTTCACTGATCTGCGCCTGGGCGATGTGGTCGCTGGCGGTTCGCTTTTCCCCGCATCCCCTTTGGGCTACGCTGCTCTTTCTGGCGGTGCCTGCCTTCGTGGTGAACGGTGGTTCGCTCGAAGCCGATCTGCCGTTTCTGGCTTTTTGGATGGCCGCCATCGCGCTGTTTTGCGCGGGCAGGCGGGCCGGGTCAGCGGTGGCGATGGCGGGGGCCGCGATGATGGCATACCAAGCCATCTTCCTGATCCCGATCCTGGCCGTGTGGGTATGGGTTTCGCGGCCGCCCGGCGAGCGCGCGCGGCATGCCTGGCCGCTGCTGGCGCCGTTGGTGACATTGATCGCCTGGCAGGTCTTTACGCGCGTGACCACGGGCGCCATGCCGGCCAGCACGTTGATGGGATACTTCCAGACCTATGGATTCCAGGCCATTCAGCGCAAACTCGATAGCGCGCTGATGCTGGCGATTCACTCCTGGTTCATCATCTTTCCGTCCCTGGTGCCGGCGGCGGCGGTGCTGGCCTGGCGCAAGCGGCACGACCCGGAAACACAGTTCCTGCTGGCATGGATCGGGCTCTTCTTCGCCGGCGCGGTGGTGGTCTTTTTCGCCGGCTCCGCGCGCTATCTGCTGCCGATGGCCGCACCCGTCGCCCTGCTGGCCTCGTGGTTGCAGCCTAAGTGGCTGGCGGTTGGTTTCAGCGCGCAACTTCTGCTGTCATGTGGCCTGGCCGTGGTGAACTACCAGCACTGGGACGCCTGCCGACGGTTCGCGGAAAGCTTGCGCCCGCTGGCCCAAGACCAACTGGCCAAAGGCCATCGGGTCTGGGTGGACGACAGCCTGGGTCTGCGACACTACATGGACGTCCAAGGAGCCCTGCCGCTTCGCAAGACACAGCGCCCGCGGCCCGGGGACCTCATCGTCTCCAGCGAACTGGACCATGCCGTGGAGGTGACCACCCCGCTCTCCGTTATTGCCACGGCGGAGATCCGGCCCGATCTTCCGTTGCGGCTGATCGGCCTGGAGTCGGAATCGGGTTACTCCACCACGCGGGGCTTTTGGCCGTTCGGAGTTTCCACCGGCCTGATCGACCGGTTGACCGCCGCCCGGGTGATGGAGCGCCACCCCACGCTGGAATATTTGACGTTCGGAACACCGGCCGTCACCGAGCAGATAGTCAGCGGCATCGATCCGCACGATCGCTGGATGTCCAAGAGCGCCGTGGTGGTGCTGAAGAATCCGGTGGCGCCGGCAAAGCTGCAGGTGAAGTTTTATATTTCCGAGAACACGCCGGCCCGGCATATGACGCTTTCGCTGGACGGCCGGGAAGTGGCCGCCCAAACATATCCGGGGCCTGGGGTCCATAGCCTGGAGTCGGCGCTGCCGCTGAGGGGTGCGGGCGAATCGGCGGCGGTGCAGTTGGATGTGGACCGCACGTTCTCCGCCCCGGGCGATAAACGTCTACTGGGCGTGGTGTTGATCGGTGTGGGCTTCGTGCGGTAGAGCACGCACGGGCGTAGTATCCTGAACAGAGGAGATTCAACATGGGATGCGGCAGCGGCGGGAGCGCCTTCAACCAAATTAACAATGCCATCCGGCCCGGGGCTCGGAAGGTCTTTTGCGTGAAGTTCCAGCGCGATATGGAAGGGCTCGACGAAATCCCGTTCGAGGGCCATCCGCTAGGCCAGAAGATTTACGAGACCGTTTCTAAGGAAGCCTGGAAAATGTGGGTGGAGCACATGAAGATGCTCATGAACGAGTACCGGCTCAACCTGGGGACCAAGGAAGCGCAGGAATTCCTGATACAGCAGATGGACAGTTACTTCTTCGGCGAGGGCGCGGCGCTGCCGCCGGATTTCGTGCCGCCTAAGTCGAAGGCCTGAAGGTTTCAAGCGCCGTGGCAATATGGAAGCGCAGTTCGGCGTGCGATTGCCGTAAGGCTGCTTCCACCATCTCGGGCGATGAACCGCGCGCGAAGAGGAATCCCAGATAGCTCGACCCCTCCGGCAGCGGGATAAACCGCTGGCCCACCTTGGCCGTGATCACCACGTCAGCTATGCCCGGCACGGCCGCGGCGCACTCCGCGCCATCGACGGATTGGTAAATGCCGCCCTTGGGGATGGGGATCATCATCACGCCGGAGGCCGGGCCATCCAAGAGCGCGGTCGAAACATCTTCGCCGAGCGCGTGGCGGAGGATCAGTTCTTCCAGTGGCACGGGCGGCGTTTGTGTCAAGCTGGCCTGGGTTAGTTTGAACCGCAGCGCGCCCGCACAAAGCCCGCCGATGGGCCGCGCGTGCGTCTCCAGGATCCACGCGCCTTGCTCGTTATAACGCAGTTCCGCGTGGACCGGCCCGTGCCAAAGACCCAGGGCGCGCACGGCCTGCTCCGTGGTCTCGATGAGCGCCCGCTGCACCGCCGCGGGTTGACGCGAAGGTGTCACATAGATGGTTTCCTCGAAGAACGGGCCTTCCAGCGGATCGGGTTTGTCGAAGAGCGCCAGGGGTTGAAAGCTGCCGCCCGAAACCAGTCCCTCCACGGCAAATTCGCAGCCTGGGATGTAGCTCTCTACCTGCAGATGCTTCTCGCCGATCTTGCGGATGCGGTCGAAAGCCTCGACGAATTGGGCGGGGTTGTCGGCGCGAATCACGCCGCGGCTGGCCGAAAGCCCCAGCGGCTTCAGCACGCACGGGTACGGAGCGCGCACTGCCAGGGCCTGCGGGTTTTCGTCCCGTGCCGCCCGGAAGAACTGAGGCAGTAAGAGCCCCGCCGCCTGGTAGAGTTGCCTGGCCAGATACTTGTCGTGACAGGCGCGGGCGGCGGCGGCGGGGTGGAATTTCAGCGTCAGCGCTTCCGCTGTTTCGGCGGCCAGTACGGCCGGCAGGTCGCCTACGGCCACGACTCCATCGACATGCAACCCATCGGCGCACACCGCGCGCAATTGCTCGACGGCCTCCGCGATGCGGTCAAACTTGACGGCGATGGCGCGGTGGCCCCAAAGATCGTCCATGCGGTCGCAATGGTCGGCCACCAGCGTGACGTCCGCGCCCAGCCGTGCGGCGGCTTCGGCGAAGACGCGGATCTGGTAGCCGGTGGCGGCGGCGAAGAGGAGGAGGTGTTTCGGCACTGGATTCCATTGTCGCGCGGGCCGGCTCGCTGCCGCATCGCGCAGGCGGATTGACAATCCGCCGCAGGTTACCAACCTGCCCCACAAGACTAAGCCGGCGTTGTAGTTGGCGATGAACGCGGCGGGAAAACGCTTGCTAACGCGCGCGGCTCTAATCGGCCACCGCTACGCCAGACCTGGCACGCCGCCGAGCGTGGTGGCCATCTTCACCGCGCGCAGGATAGCCTCTGCCAGCGCTTCGGCCGCCGCCACCCCTAGCACGTTGATATCGGCCTGTTGTTCGCCTAACGACAGGGCGAAGACGATATCGCCATCGAAGGTGGTATTCACCGGATAGATGGCGCGGGCCATCCCCAAACTGGCAAAGTGCGCCAGCATGTTGGTCTGCACCTTATTCAGCTTCGCGTTGGTTGCCACCACCCCCAGCGTGGTATTCCGGGGAGTGCCGCCGCCGGCCGCGCCGCCGCGCTTCATGTGCTCGACGGTGTTCACGAACTCGCGGCTGTCGGGCGCCTTGCGCGCTCCGGCCACAATCTTGCCGGTGCCCGGGTCGCGCACGTCTCCCACCGCGTTGACGGCGACCAGGCTGGACACCATCACGCCACCGGGCAGGGTGACGGTGAACGAGCCGATGCCGCCCTTCATGCACTGCTTCATACCGAGAATCTTGCCCACGGTGGCCCCGGTTCCAGCGCCCACGCATCCTTCTTTCACGGCATCCGCGGTAGCTGCGGCGGCGGCCGCTTCCCCCATCGCGGCATTGGGGTGAACATTCGGTTTGGCGATTCCCAAGTCAAAGAGGATCGCCGCCGGCACGATGGGCACGTGCTGGCCGCCGAACGCGAGTCCAACGCCGCGGCCGGCCAGATATCGCCGCACGCCGGCGGCCGCCTCCAGACCGAATGCGCTGCCCCCGGATAAGAGGATGCCGTGCACTTGATCGCTGACGTGCGAAGGGCTCAAGGTATCGATTTCCTGAGTGCCCGAAGCAAAGCCGCGAATATCCACGCCGCCCATGGCGCCCTTCTCGCACAGGATGGCGGTGCAGCCGGTGATCGCCTCGAAGTCCGAGACGTGCCCGACGCGAATTCCAGGGATATCGGTAAGTCCTTTCATCGCGAGTAGCTTTCAGCTATCAGCAGTCAGCTATCAGCTTTTCCGGCGGCCTCCGGCCGGCCCGCCTTAGCTGACCGCTGAAAGCTGACCGCTGAAAGCTTTATGGTAGCATCGGAATTCGGGGACCGACCTATTGCTGGATCTGCTGAAAGAGCCTGTTCTCGCCGCGCAAGATTTCTTCATGCTCGTGGGCCGGGCCTTCCGGAACATCTTCCGCCGTCCGCACTATTGGGATGACGTGGCCCTTCAGATGGATTCCATCGGGGTGGGCAGCATGCCCATCGTAGCCCTCACCGGATTCTTCAGCGGCGCTGTGATGGCGCTGCAGATGTCGCGGGCGCTGGCTCAATTCGGGTTCGTCGGCAAGACGGGCACGGTGGTTTCGCTCACGCTGGCGCGCGAATTGGGACCCGTGCTGACGGCCCTCATGGTGGCCGGGCGCAACTCATCCGGCATCGCCAGCGAACTCGGCTCCATGAAAGTGACCGAACAGATCGACGCCATGCGCGCCCTGGGGACCGACCCCATACAGAAGCTGGTGACGCCGCGTTTGCTGGCAACCAGCTTCATGCTGCCGCTGCTCACCATCATTGCCGATTTCGTCGGCATGATTGGCGGGTTCATGATTGCCGAGTTCTACCTGGGTCTCTCGCCACGGCAGTATTGGTCATCGGTGTGGCACGCGCTGGAGTGGAATGACGTGGCGCAAGGGCTGTTGAAGCCATTGATCTTCGCCGTGGTGATCTCGTTGATCGGCTGCTATTACGGTCTGCGTACCACGGGTGGGACACAGGGAGTGGGCCGCTCCACTACGCAGGCCGTGGTCGCGGCCACGGTCCTCATCTTCATCCTCGATCTGCTCGTCACCAAGATCTTCGTATACCAGGGCGCCTCCTGATGCCGGAAGAATCCAATCCCCAGATCGTCAAGCAGCCGGTCGTCAAGCAGCCGGTCGTCAAGCAGCCGGTTCTGCGGTTCGACGACGTAACCGTCTCCTTTGACGGCGAAGTGGTGCTCGCCGGGGTTTCCTTCGCGGCCTCCGAAAGCGAATCGCGCGTGATTTTGGGCGCCGCGGGCAGCGGCAAGACCGTGCTGCTCAAGACCGCCATGGGCCTTGTGAAGCCCGATTCGGGCAAGGTCTATGTGTTCGGCAAAGACATCGGCAAGATGAAAGAACAGGAACTTTTTGCCATTCGCAGCCGGATCGGCATGCTCTTCCAGGAGAGCGCGCTCTTCGATTCCATGACCATCGAAGAAAACGTCGCCTATCCGCTGCTGAATCAGAAAAGCATCCAGTGCCCGGCGGCGGAAGTGCTCCCGAAAGTCGAGCAGGCGCTGGAGTTCGTGGAACTTGGGGGCACGCTGGAAAAATTTCCGAGTGAGCTTTCGGGCGGCATGCGGCGCCGCGCCGCCATCGCGCGCGCCGTGGTCACCCAGCCCCCTCTACTGCTCTACGATTCGCCCACTGCCGGCCTGGACCCCATCACGGCCCACACCATCATGGCGCTGCTCATCAAAGAGCGGGACGTCAGCCAGGCAACCACTTTGGTGGTGACTCACCGGTATCAGGACGGGAATCTGATCGCCAATTTCCGCTACAATTCGGAACATGGGAACCTGGAGCCGGCTCGTAACGGGGCAGGGCGTCACTCGAGCACCACATTTATGGTGCTGAAGGAAGGCCGGTTGGTTTTCGAAGGCGACCAGGACCAGCTTGAGGCGTCGAAAGATCCCTATATCGGCAAATTCGTGAAGCAGCGAGTGTAGACTGAATGCCGGATCGCAGCAAAGTACGGTGGTCGCAGTTGAAAGTCGGAATCGTCGGGCTGGCGGCGTTCGCGATCCTGGCGGTGCTGATTTTCCTGCTCACCGGCGCCACGGGCGTTTTCGAGAAAATGGCCCACCTCCGCACCTATATGGACGATGCTTCGGGTATTCCCGATGGCGCCACCGTGCGGCTCAACGGCATCACTATCGGATCGCTCAGTAAATTGGTTCTCACCAACTCGCGCGACCCCAGGCGCGTGGTCGAATTCGATATGCAGATTCGCGCCCGTTACCTGGCCGAAATCCCGATTGATTCGGTGGCGGGGATCAGTGCCGCCAACCTGCTGGGCGACAAGTTTATCAACATCACCAAGGGCATGGACACCAAACACGTGGAAGACGGCAGCGAGTTGAAGAGCCTGTCGGCACAGGACATTCCCGAATTGCTCAAGCAGGCAACCCTGGTGTTCGATTCCCTGCAGAGTGTGGTGGTCCGCGTGGATAACCTGCTGAAGGGCGTAGAGCAAGGCAAAGGCAACATCGGTCTGCTGCTGAGCGATACGGCCCTGTACGACCGGCTTACGGGGATCGGCAAGGAGATGGAGGGCCTGCTGGCCGATGTGCGCCACGGCAAGGGCACCATCAGCAAGATGCTCTACGATGACGGGCTGTACAACGATTTCCGGGCGCCCATCAAACGCATTGACGCCATCCTGGCCGATTTGCAGGCAGGCCAGGGCACCGCGGGCAAGCTGCTGAAAGACCCGGCTCTGTTCGACGAGGCCAAGCAAACCGTCGACGAGATGAAGCGCCTGATGGCGGACGTGAACGCCGGCAAAGGCACCGCCGGCAAGCTGCTCAAGGACGATCAGCTTGCGCGGCGCATGGATGAACTGATGGCGAAGCTCAACGGCACCATCGACAAGATCAGTTCCGGTCAGGGCACGCTGGGCCAGTTCATGGTGAACCCGCAACTCTACGAATCCATCAACGGCGCCACCAGGGAATTCCAATCTCTCGCCAAGGATATCCGGGCCAATCCCAAGAAGTTCCTCACCATTCGCCTGATGCTGTTTTGATTTCCGAAATGATGCTGTTTTGAATCTCGAAGTGATGCTGTCTTGAGTTCCCAAAAACAACTCGTGGTGAATGCCGACGATTTCGGCTTTACGCCCGATGTCAACGAAGGCATCGTGGAGGCGCATCGCTACGGCATTCTCACGGCCACTACGCTGATGGCCAATGGCGCCGCCTTCGATGACGCGCTGCGGCTGGCGCGGCAGTATCCGTCGCTGGATATTGGCTGCCACCTGGTGTTGATTGGCGGACATTCGTTGCTGACGCAGAAGCCCTTCCCAGCGACGGTGCCCGGATTAGTGGCCGCGCTGGCCGGCCGTGCCATTCGCCCATACGACGAACTGAAGGCGCAGGTGCGTCGCATCGTGCAAGCCGGCGTCGCGCCCAGCCATCTGGACACCCACAAGCACACGCATCTGGCCCCGGGCGTTCTGGAGGCGGTGGCGCGCCTGAGCGAGGAGTTCGACATTCGCTGGGTCCGCCGGCCATTCGATTTTCCGCTCCACGGACTGGCGGCCACCGCGCTCAGGCGCACGGTGCCGCGCATGAAGCAGTTGACTTCCGGCGCGCTCACCCTGCTGCGCCGGCATTTCCATCGTGTGCTGCTGCAGCACGGCTGCCGCACCACCGACCATTTTGCGGGATTCCAGATCACCGGCCGCTTTCGCGCCGCCGAGTTGGTGGCGTTGCTGGCCCTGCTGCCCGGCGGCAGCACGGAGTTGATGTGCCACCCCGGCCGCTGCGGCCCCGCTCTGCGCGCGGCGCGCACGCGCTTGAAGGAAAGCCGCGAGCACGAACTGGCGGCCCTGGTGGCGCCCGAGGTGCGGCAGGCGCTGGAGCGGAATGGGATCGACCTGGTTGATTACCGGGGGCTGGCGTGCCCCGACCGGGATCAGGCCTAGCGCAGGCATTCTTGCCTGTGTTGGTGTCGGACTACCGGGGCCATCTAGACGCCTTTTGGGCACTTTGCCCAAACAAGACACGTAAGCCGCTTCTTAACCATGAGATACAAAACCGGCCTTGGGCGATTTGCCCAAAACGGACAGAACGACCATTCGATCCTCGGCTGCCTGACTGCATAACAACCGCACGTGGTGCCCTAAGAGTGCGTTGATCGTCGCGGCGCCGGCGGTGCCGGGGTTCGGGTGGTTTCGGGCCGTGGCCCCCTTTCCCGGCGGCGGCGCGCTTGATCGCGGTGGCTTAGGGCTTTCCGCCGGATACCGGAACTGAATTAGCTTGCCCTCGCTACATCTATAGCGTCAATTGCGCCTTGCCTCGCGATCGAAAACGGTTTCCGCTCGTTGAGGGGTGGCAACTTCTTCACAATCCTCATGCTTTCGATGCTCACCCGAACAATTCTTTTCACTAGGTCGATGATATAACGTGGGTCATCAGACCAAGTATTGGGGTCATTGGCAATCTGGCTATCCTTGTCGATCGTGAATTGGTAGCGCTCCATGATCCATTCGAGCGCGGGCTTGCCGTTCACAATGTACTCATAGGCCAGCTCCGGAATGTTGGTTAGCGTAACGTGACTGTTGTATACGATTGTAGTCTTGTCCGGCTTGCCGCCCTTCCTTCCGAACGCCATCTTTCTCACAGCATACTCTGCCTCGGGATCCAATCCTAATACGTCGGAAAACTCCGTCACCGGATAGGGTTCGACCGTTTCGTAAGCCAGGTGCAAACGTGCTAGGCTGCGCCCCGCGTTGCTGAAGGCCAAGAAATCCTGTGCGAAGGGAATGCGGGGCAGGGCCTTCTTGAGATCAGAGGCAAATCGCTGCTTGTACTCTTGGGAATGCAGAATTCCATAAACATAGTAAAAGATATCTTCCTTTGTAAGCTTCTTGCCGTAGATCCGACGGAACTCTGCTCTGGTGGTGTCTGAAATGGCATCCTCCCTAACGTACCCAGGTCTTGTGTCACTGTCAGAAAGGATGCCGTTTTCACCGACATCTGATTTATCGGCAAACCGATACAACGGAAAACACTGCCCTGTGTGATGAAGGTCGAGGTTCGGAACGCAGTCAGTAATGAGCGCCGAAAACGATCTGCCGCCGCCAATCCCAGTTAATGAGATGACTAAATTTTTAACGCTATCGTCTGGGAACAAAGTGGGCATCTTGTACACCATCTCATTAAACCGACGATTGAAGTAAAGCCGTTGCTTACAGAATGGGCGATACATGCTTGAAACAATATGTGCTGAATCAAACGAATGTTGAGCAAATTTCGACAGCTCGGCCTTTAGGCTGCGTGTCCAGCTGATCTTCTTCGGGTCCGTATCGATAAACTTGTCCAGGACGGGTCTTTCGTCTTTCGATCGATCACCACAGATCTTACGGTACTGCTTAGCCTGCTTGTTGTAACAGTCTATCATCCGTGTCATGTTGGAAGAGAGCTCACTGGTGGAAAAGTTGTACGCCCAGGCGTCACGATTGGTGACAACTCCCAGGGAGTACGCCGAAAAAATGGCCGATGATGATTTATTACTCTTATCACCGATGGGTATAAACGTCTCAAACACCGGATCTCTCTGGTTGATCCAATCCTGCTTCGCGTTAGGGGTTAGCCTGGTCCATGGAACCCCGCCGATACTTCCGAAATCGTTGATCATTTGAAGCTTTGTTTCACGATCCAGGTAATCTCCAATATCGTGGTAGTGGAGTTGACAGGCTCGTCCCTTGTGCTTCGGATTCTTGATCAAGAGCGTGATTGCAATGGGGGCCCGACTTCCGGAGCCGAAAATTTTGCCACCTTCCATGCGGGATAGTTCACCGGCCGTCCTTTGGTTTCCTCGAAGATTGAAGCAGTATATAGAGGTAAACTCTTCAGTTAGACATTTTCGCATGCCGTCGGCGTAATTGGAATCAATAAAGGACCCATTGCTTACGTAGCAGACGACACCCTTGTCCTCGATCCGGTCTGAAGCCCAGCGAATAGCTCGGACATATGAATCATACAAGTTTTTCTTCAGCCCGGCAGACGAGCTAGCCGCGTAGCTGGCGCGGATACGTCGGTCGAGTTCTGGGTATTTTGCGTTCTTGTTTCCGTCATTCTCATTGTCCTGCTGGGCTGAGTAAGGCGGATTGCTAACTATAACGCGGATTGGGTCGGTCTTTTGCTTTGCAGCACGCTTGTTGTTTTCGGGGAACATCATCTCTTCCATGCTTTCGGCCCCTTCCGTCATTTGAAACGTATCGGTAAGAACGATGCCCTGAAACGGCTGATATCCTTCATCCGCGAGATCGTGAAACGTCTCTTCGATGTTAATCGCTGCGATATAGTAAGCTAACAGTACAATCTCGTTAGTATGAAGCTCATGCCTGTACTTATACAGAAGATCCTTTTTGCTTATCAACCCGCTTTGAAGCAGCCGGACCATGAACGTGCCCGTCCCGGCGAAGGGGTCGAGGATATGAACGTTCCTATCGGAAATGCTAACGCCAAACTCCTTCCTGAGCCCTTCGTCGGCGCTCTGAAGTATAAAGTCGACCACCTCAACGGGAGTGTATACGATACCCAGGCGCTCGGCCATTCGGGGGAACGCCGTACGAAAGAACTTGTCGTAAAGCTCTAGAACGATTTTCTGCTTTCCGCTAGCAGTGTCGATTCCGGTCGCACGTTCCTTTACGCTGGCGTAGAACTTGTCAAGGGAAGTTGTCTCTTTAGCCAGTGCTTGGTCTTCTAGAATATCCAGTATGTTTTGCATCGCCAATGACACGGGGTTGTTCTGCGTGAAGGCATAGCCTTCAAACAGAGCATCGAATACGGGCTTGGTAATCAAATGCTGAGACAGCATTTCGATGGCTTCGTCAGCCGTAACAGACGGGTTCAGGTTGTGTTGCAGCCCCGTCAAGAACTTATCGAACGCCTTCTTAGGCTTGGGACTGGACCCATCTAGGAGGGCCTTGATCCTGGTAACATGCCGGTCTGCGATTTGCGCAACGTCTTTGGCCCAACTCTCCCAGTAGCGGCGGTCACCACACTTAACGACTATCTTTGCATAAATCGCATCGCGCCACTCTTCAATGTTCGGAAGATTGAATGAGAACGGGTGGGTGAGCGGTCGCGTTCCGCTATCGGGTTCTTGGTGGTTCTTTTCTGGACCACTAATGCCGATCACTTGGATTTGGTCCGGCCGTGACCGATTCAACTCAATCTGGTTAATTGTCGCATTGAAGCGATCGTCGTGAGCTCGTAGCGCCTGAAGGACCTGCCAGACCACCTTGTACTTCTGGTTGTCCTGCAGGGCCTCTTCAGGGGTCATGTCCGCCGGTATCCCGATTGGGAGAATGATGTATCCGTACTTCTTGCCAGCAGCTTTTCTCATCACGCGGCCAACGGACTGAACCACGTCGACCACGGAGCTCCGAGGATTGAGAAACATCACAGCGTCCAGCGCCGGCACGTCTACGCCTTCAGTAAGGCACCGGGCGTTAGATAATACGCGGCAGACGTTTCCGGAGGTCGGCGTCTTTAACCAAGAGACAAGAGAAGTTCTTTTTAGGGCATTAAATGATCCGTCAACGTGATCCGTCTCGCATAGTAAAAGGCCCTCATCATCGGGGTGTGTTTTCCGGTACTCTTCAATCACTAGGCCGAAGAGTTCGGTGAACCGCTTGGAGTCCCGTATTGATCGGGAGAAGGCCACTGCGCTCCGCATTGGACTGGGTTCCGTTCCAATTTCAGTTCCCTCGGAATCAGGGGCCATTCTCTTAGAAAGACCATTCCAACACCCGGTGATTTTCACCGCGTCGTCAAGGCTGATCTCGTTGTTCTTATCGGCGATCTGTGCCTGAAAGGCCTTGCTTATGTACTTCTCATCAACCGCCAGAACCATCACCTTGTAGTCTGCCAGGAGGTCAGAGCGAACTGCTTCAGAGAAGCCGAGCCGGTGGAACTCCGGGCCGTAGATGGATTCGTCGTCCATCGAACAGAGCGTCGCCTCGTTATCCTGAGCTTCAACTTTGGTGCTGTCGTTAAAGATTCTGGGAGTCGCGGTCATGTATAACCGCTTTTTGCCTTTGATGAACTTTTGGTCGTGGACTCTGAGAAAGTGGGACTCCTCTTCACCATCGAGAGTGACGCCTGTAGTTCGATGGGCTTCATCGCAGATGATCAAATCGAACTCGGGAACGCCTTGGGCCTGAGCTTCAGCGACCGATTCAACCGAATGGTACGTAGAGAAGACAACGTCCAACTGGCTCTTTCCCTGGTGAGCGGTAAATTGTTCGGCCAGCTTACGCCCATCAGTGGTGGCCGGAAATGCGAGATCGTGAATGCTGATATCTTCGCCGTCGGACGTTTTTCCAACTTGAGTATCTGAACAGACCGCGAACGAGTGGATTGACAGCTTAGTCTCAGCACTCCACTCTCGCAAACTCTGCGAAAGGAGTGAGATGGATGGAACTAGAAAAAGCACGGTCGCGCGCCTGCGCTTGCTTTGCTCGGCGAGATGCTCGGCGATCTTGAGAGTGGTAAAGGTCTTCCCCGTCCCACAGGCCATTATGAGCTTGCCTCTGTTTGATTTCTGAAAACCAGCGATCACCTTCTCGCGAGCAATGGTCTGGTGGGGCCGCAGTTCCTTTTTTTTCTGTAACGTGATCGGTTGGGGGCGGTTAAGGCTGTAATTGGACCAATCGACAGGGCTGTTCGCCAAGTCTTGGACGCCCATTCTGATGACCGGTATCCGTTGATTCAGAAGAGCGTCTTCTGCGTGCTTGCTCCAGTTGTCTGTTGTTGAAACGATGATTCGGCTCGTAAAGGGGGCCTTGCCGGACGCAGTAAAGAACGAATCGATGTCAGCCTTTTGTAGAGTGTGCGACGGATCGTAGAACTTGCATTGAATCGCACAGGACTCGCCGGTGTACCGCTCCTGGGCAACCAAATCAATCCCCACATCAGGTTTGTTTTTCCTTCCTGGCCACTCATTCCAGAGCCAAACGCGGCTGTATTTGTCCACGTATAGTGGGTCCGTCAACAGATAATTCGCGAAAAGCCGTTCGAACTTGTCACCCAGGTCTCTTTTTGAAACAGCCGCTTCTCGGCATTCTTCGAGGATTGTATAGATTGTGCTCATGCTGTAAGGGGGTTCAGCCTTTTCGCTCACTCTGGAAGTCGCACCAATTTCGGACGAACCGAACGACACTGTTTCGAAGGGCGGAGCCAAAGGGCGAATCAAAGTTATAGAGGTTAACCGTCGTGCCGAGAATTTGTCGTTCTTCCCAAAAGCAATAGGAGCGGCGCGTCGGAGGATAGGTGTTCATCCAGACATGGATAATTGCGAAGATCCGCGCTGGATAGAGTGCTCTCTTTTGTGGGCGTGACCCTAGTTAGTAGGCTAGTACTAACCTCCGGCTGCTGGCTTCGTTGCGGATCTTAAATTCGCGAATCGTGACGTGCTAATGTTGGAGAGCCTCAACGATGCTTCGCCGTTTGCTTTCCGTTCTCTCCACCGCGCTGCTGGCCACTCCAGCGCTGCCCCACTCGTCTTCCGATAGGGTCCTGCGGAGGGTCCTACGGGAAGCGGGGCTGTCGCCAAACTGGAAGGCTGAAGGTCCGGGTTCGCCTGAGGACGCTGTATATTGGAGTGACGAGTTTTGGCGCCGCCCCGCTCGTGTGAAGGAGGCTTACCGGCATGATTCGGCTCTCGCGTTGGCTGTGCCCATTGGCGCTGCTGCTTCCCGGCCCGTTGCTGACCGCCGCGGATGCTCCTACGGATAAGATCTCTCTCCCCGGCCTCAATCAGCCGGTCGAGATTCTTCGTGATAAATGGGGCATCTCTCATATCTACGCCGGCACCGAACACGATCTCTTCTTCGCGCAGGGATACAACGTGGCCAGCGACCGCCTCTTCCAACTCGAGCTTTGGCGCCGCCAGGCGACCGGCACCATGGCGGAGATATCCGGCAGGAAGGAGTTGAAGCGGGATATCGGCAATCGCCTCTTCATGTACCGCGGCGATTTGGAACGGGAACTCAACTGGTACCACCCGCACGGCGCGTCCATCATACAGGCCTTCGTGGACGGCGTAAATGCGTATATCGCCGAGACCCGCCGCAATCCTTCCTGGCTCACGCCAGAATTCAAGATGGCCGGCATCAAGCCCGGGGACTGGACTGCTGCCGTTGTCATCAGCCGCTTCAACGGACTGCTCGGCAATATCGAACAGGAACTCAATATGGCGCTTGCGATTCGCGCTATTGGCGCGGAGAAGGTGAAGGATCTGGAGCATTTTCAGCCCGCGGACCCGGACCTGACCATCGATCCCGCCATCGATTCTTCGCTCCTGACAAAGGACATCCTGGAGCTCTATCGCGCTTTTCGCACGCCCTTCCGCTTTACCGCCGATGAACTGGTGGCCGGTCTTCGCGCTGGGCAGGCGGTGGCCAGGTCGGACGACAGGTTGGACGGCCGGTTGGACGACTCCTCCATCGAGACGCCCAGTGCTCTCGAACTCAGCCAGCGGCGGGAAGACATTGGGAGCAACAACTGGATCGTCGGTCCGAAACTGACTTCCAGCGGTTATCCGCTCATGATGAACGACCCTCATCGTAACCAGCAGGCGCCGTCGCTGCGCTACTGGGTCCATCTGGTCGCGCCCGGCTGGAACGTCATCGGTGGCGGCGAGCCCTCGCTGCCCGGCGTGTCCATCGGCCACAACGAGTTCGGCGCCTGGGGGCTCACCATTTTCGGCACCGATAGTGAAGACCTCTACGTCTACGACACCAATCCCGCCAACCCGATGCAGTACAAGTATCAGGGCGGCTGGGAGCCAATGAATGTCATCAGCGAATCGATCCCGGTAAAAGGTGGGCGGCCGGAAGCCGTGGAACTCAAATACACGCGCCACGGACCTGTCGTCTTCGAGGATAAGGCTCACCACAAAGCCTATGCCGTGCGCGCCGCCTGGCGCGAAATTGGCGGGGCTCCCTACCTGGCCAGTCTGCGCATGGATCAATCGCACAGTTGGGAAGAATTCCGCGACGCCTGCACCTATAGCCGCATTCCCGCGGAAAACATGATTTGGGCCGACCGCGACGGGAACATCGGTTACCAGGCTGTGGGCATCGCGCCGCAGCGGCCGAACTGGAGCGGACTGGTCCCCGTTCCGGGCGATGGCCGCTACGAATGGGATGGCTTCCTGACAGGCAAATCTCTGCCCAACGTGCTCAATCCGGAGAAGGGTTTTTACAACACTTCGAATGAGTACCAGATTCCGCGCGGCTGGCCGTATCGCGAGGCGATCCACTATACGTGGGCCGACCCTTATCGAGCCGAGTCCGTGGCGGAATTCCTGAGTTCCGGCCGCCGGTTCACGGTGGCGGATATGGCCGAACTGCAGAACAACAACCTCTCGATTCCCGCGCGGCGCATCGTGCCTCTTCTGCGTGATTTGAAACTGGCGGGCGCGGCCATGCAGGCACAGGCGAAGCTGGCCCACTGGAATTTCGTGCTCGATCCGGATTCGGTGGAGGCCGGAATCTATGAAATGTTCCAGCGCCACCTGCTGGCGAATGTGCGGGCCCTGGTGGTTCCAAAGGCCGCGCAGGACTTTATGGGAGTTCCGCCAATGAGCCGGATCATAGCCTGGCTCTATGCGCCTGACGGCCGCTTCGGCGCCGACCCAACGGCGGGCCGAGATGCTCTGCTGGCTTCCAGCCTGGAAGACGGTATCGCCGATCTGACCAAACGCTTGGGGAGCGATGCAGAGAAATGGAAGCTGAGCGCGTATCATCACGCGACCATTGTCCATCCGATTTCCTCGGCGCTGAATGCGAAAGACCGCGCCCGCTTCGACGTGGGCAATATGCCGCGCGGCGGCGACAGCTACACGGTCACGGCGACCGGCGGCGGCGATAACCAGACCTCGGGAGGATCGCTGAAGGTGATCGTGGATACCGAGAACTGGGACCATTCGATTGCACAGAATAATCGGGTGTGGCTCTCATCCTGGACATCGACCTCAAGCGGCGCGAACAGCCATCCGTAGCGGACGAAGTGTCAATTCTATAGCGGGCTCCCAACGGTCACTGAGTGCGAGAGCTCGGAGC
>Ga0210402_10000853_pt1 | contig 32838 bp, 27 predicted proteins | sample IncBWC7MmetaG_FD_161055 | JGI IMG/M metagenome (GOLD analysis project Ga0210402, IMG submission 161055) | Forest soil microbial communities from Barre Woods Harvard Forest LTER site, Petersham, Massachusetts, United States - Inc-BW-C-7-M | ecosystem: Environmental > Terrestrial > Soil >...
AAGCAAATGTTCCATTCTTCTCCAGAAAACCTCTTCAGATGCCGGAAACCTGACGCCGCTTTTGCGCCGCCGCCACCAGCAGATTGAGCGAGGTCAACTCCACAAAACCTGACGCCCTTTTTGCGCCTCCGACACCAGCAGATTGAGCGAGGTCTCGGGCACCGTACGGTACGTCATCGTCACTGCGGGACAGCTGCCGGGCTGCAGTTGCCCGTGCGCCATCAGGCCGAGCCGCAGCCAGTTCAGGGCGTCGGCGGAACGGCAGGCTGCCAGGAACTGCCTGGCCAGGGGAATCGCCAGGTCCAACTCCGGAGCCTGAACGCCGCGCAGGGCAGCCAGCGCCAGACCGGTGGTTTCCGGATACGGGTTGGATTCGTAACCCAGGGCTCGAACCGATCCGTGATTCCAGCCTCCCTCGCGGCACATACGCATCAACAGGAACTGGCGGCCTTCTGCAATGCGCGCGCCAATTGTTTCCGACGGCCGGCGGCGTTGTTCCTTGTCGAGCGCCAGAATGGCGAGCGACGTCGGGGCCACCCAGGCGGCGGTTCCAGGCACCCACGGCCAGCCGGGAAACTCCTGTTCGCGGGAGCGCGGGTTACCCGACAGCCATTCGTGGAAACGATACATCGGGCGGGATTCCTCTCCCTTGCACGAGGTAAGCCAGGCGATGGCCCGGCTGTGCACGTCGGGCCCGAGGTGTTCCTCGGGAACGAGCGCGACCAGCGAAGTCACCCAGGTACTTTCATCCACGCTGGCCTGAGGGGGCCAGCCTCCATCGGCCAGTTCTCCGGCACGCAGCCAGTTGAGGCCGCGCCTGGCTGGTTCCATTTCACCGGCCGCCAGCAAGGCCAGAACGGCGTAGACGGTAGGCTCGGTCCAGGAAACTCCCGCGACGTACGGCCAACCACCATCGGGATTCTGTTTGCTGACAATCTTCTCGACTGACATTAGCACCCTAAGGCCGGCGAGGCGCCGCTTGCAGCGGCAAATTCCGCGCCTGCCACTCTTTTACAGTTCAATCGCTGTCGCGAAACCGGTTTCCGCGCGTAAGACCGCTCCCTGACGGTCGAGCGACAAGTCGCGGCTCCGATGGAGGTCTCGTGTTGTCAACGAGGCCGTCAGAGCCATGACCGTCAGGGAGTGGTTGCTTTTCCGCCGTGCGACAGGAAGCTAGCTGACAGGCCGACGCTTGCGCCGGCGCGATAGCAGCATGACGAGCGTGACGCCCGCCCCGAGCAAAATCGAACCTTGAATCGCCAGGGTCATTGGATATCTCCTTTCTTAGAGTTCTTTTCTGAAAACGCTGCTTCTCAGTACAGGCCTAGCGACGATTCTCGACGCGCCGGGAACGCCGCCGCTTCAGAAACAGGATCATAATACCGCCCGCGGTCAACCAAATCCCAGCCTGTATAATTGTTTCGGTCATAGTCGTTCTCCTTTGTGTCTAACTGTGTCTAACTGTGTCTAACTGGGCCTAGCCCATTTGTTTCATCATCGGGAACAAATATTTAAAGATCTGCAAAAGTCCGGGGCCCGCCGCCACCACCAGCATCGACGGCAGGATGAAGAAGAAGATCGGGAAGACCAGCTTCACACCCACCTTGCCGGCGCGCTCCTCCGCCTCCTGGCGGCGGCGGGTGCGGAGAAAGTCCGAGTGCGTTCGCAGCGATTCGCCCATACTGGTGCCGAAGCGGTCGTTCTGGATCAGGATGGCCACCAGTTTGCGAAACTCCGCTTCTCCGGTGCGCTCGGCAAAATTTCGGAGGGCATCGGAGCGGCGTTTGCCGGCGCGCATTTCCAGCGTCACCAGTGACATTTCTTCACTCAACTGGGGATGGCTGCCGTGCAATTCGCGGGCTACGTGCTGAATGGCCTGGTCCAACCCCAGCCCGGCTTCCACCGAGACTACCAGCAGATCCAGGGCGTCGGGCAGCGAGAGACGCAGCACTTCTTTCCGTTTGGCAACCTTCTTCTCCAGAAAGAATCGCGGCAGAATCCATCCGGCGCCGATCCCGGTCGCCATCAGCCCAATCTTCATCACCATATTGTTGGGCATCCGGGCTTCGAGCATGATGCAAAGCGCCAGCATGGTCAAAGTGCTGACGATGCGGATTCCGTAAAACACGGGAAGGGCGTGCTCGGAACGAAAGCCGGCGCGGATCATGTCGGCTTTCAAGTTGGCTACTTCGGCGTCCGAGGAGGGCACGCGCGAGCCAATCTGCTGCAGCACCGTCACCAGCATGCCGGGTTCGGGTTCGCCGTTGGCGCCCAGACCCCGCTGGGCGTCATTAGTGATCACCGGCTGCCCCAACTGGCGCAGGAACCGGCCGGGTTTGTAGATCAGCCGATAGCCGACCCAACTGATGAGAAGCATCAGCATCAGAAACGCGCAAGCTGCGAAAAACATTGGATGGGCCATATCACACCTTGATGTTGATAATCTTTTTGATAAAGATATTTCCCAGGATCTGGGCGACGATGGCGCCGCCGATGAGCCACTTGCCCTCGGACTCCGCTGCCATTCCCTGCAGGTAGCCCGGCGCCACCAACAGCAGGGCTAGCATGGTGCCTATCGGCAGCAGGGTCAGAACCGTGGCGGTCATACGGCCGTGGGCGCTGACGGCCTTCACCTGCCCCTTGAGACGGAAGCGCTCCCGGATGACGTAGGCCAGCCTCCCCAGGATTTCGCTCAGATTGCCGCCGGTCTGCTTCTGCAGCAACACGGATGACGTAAAGAAGCGAACGTCCAGCAGCGGCACGCGAGCGTTGAAATTCCTAAGGGCGACATCGATGGGCGCTCCCAGGTTCTGTTCGTTGAACAAAGCGCGGAATTCCTGGCCCAGGGGGTCGGCCAATTCCTCGCCCAACATCTCCATGCTGATGGAGAAGGCGTGGCCGGCGCGCATGGAGCGGGCCAGAAAGTCCAGCGCCTCCGGGAATTGCTCTTCCAGGGTTGCCAGGCGCTTTTTGCGCTTGTGCCGGACAAACAGGTACGGCCCCGTGCCGAAAACCAGCGCCAGTGTAATCGCCGTGGTGGGTCCGTTCAGCAGAAACGGAACCAGCGTCCCGATCCCGAAGCCCGGAATCATCGCCAACGCCATGGCGGTAAGCAGCCGGGAGGACGACCAGTTCAAGCCGGCCTGCTGCATTTGCTCGGTGGCGTGCCGCGAGAACTGCAGCGAACTCACCAGCCGTTTCAACCCGGTCGGCTTATCCTGATCGATTTCCTTGAGCAGGCTGGTGACCGAGACATTGCTTTCGCCCGAGGCGGTGTGAAGCATATCCACCACCTGCTTCTTGCGCCGGGCGTCGAAGTACTTCATCCCTACGCTCACCGCGAGCAATGTGAGCGCGAAAACCACCGCGAAGGACAGCCATACGCTTAAGGGCATTAACTAATCTCCACCACCGTTTGAAACATCTGGGTCGGCAGGGTGATGCCGCTCTGCCTGAGCCGGTCGTAGAACTTGGGGCGGATACCGGTGGCGCGGAACCGTCCCAGCACCCTTCCGTTCTCCGTAATGCCGGTCTTTTCGAACAGAAACACGTCCTGGAGCGTGATGATGTCCTGCTCCATGCCGATGACTTCGGTGATGTGGGTGATGCGGCGGGTGCCGTCGCTGAAGCGGGAAACCTGGATGAACAGATCGACCGCCGAGGCAATCTGCGCGCGCACCGACCGGATACCCATATTGGCGTTGGCCATGCCGACCATTACTTCCAGGCGGCCCAGGCCGTCGCGGGGCGTGTTGGCGTGGATGGTGGTGAGCGACCCATCGTGACCGGTATTCATGGCCTGCAGCATGTCCAGCGCTTCTTCCGAGCGGACTTCCCCGATGATGATTCGATCGGGCCGCATACGGAGGGCGTTGATGACCAGTTGCCGGATGTGAATGGCGCCATTGCCTTCCACGTTGGCCGGGCGGGTTTCCATACGCGCCACGTGAGTTTGCTGCAGCCGCAATTCGGCCGCGTCCTCAATGGTGACAATGCGTTCGTCTTCCGGGATGTAGGAGGAAAGCGCGTTCAACAGCGTGGTTTTACCGGAGCCGGTGCCGCCGCAGATCAGGATATTCAGTCGGGCCTTGACGCAGCCTTTGAGCAGTTCCAGCATGCCTTCGGTCAGGGCCAGCTTGGCCACCAGATCTTCGCCCTTCATGGCATAACGGCCGAAACGGCGGATGCAAAGCAGCGGGCCATCCACGGCCACCGGAGGAATGGCGGCATTGACGCGCGATCCATCGGGCAGGCGGGCGTCTACCATCGGCGACGATTCGTCGACGCGGCGGCCCACGCGGGACACGATTTTCTCGATGATGCGCAGCAGGTGAGCGTCGTCCTTGAATTCCACCGGCGTGCGGTACAGTTTGCCGGCGCGTTCCACGTATACCAGGTGCGGCGTGGTCACCAGGATGTCGGAGACGGTCGGATCTTGCAGCAGCGGCTCGAGCGGCCCAAGGCCGAAAACTTCATCGAGGATTTCCTCAATGACCCGATCCTTCTCCACCAGGCTGAGCGGCGTCTTCTCTTCTTCCACCAGTTTGGCGACGGCGGCGCGGATTTCGGCGCGCACGCGCTCCCCCGCCATGGAAGAGAGCGCTTCCAGATTGATCCGGTCCAGAAGTTTGCGGTGCAGCGTGAACTTCAGCTCCTGGTATTCCGGAGTGGACCCTTCCCTGGTGAAGAGGCGGTTTACCCAGCCCGTCTCCGCCTTCTCGCCCGGTCGCGTTAACGAATCTAAGACAGCGCCCATTTTGATTTACTCCTTATCGGAACAGTGAAAAACGCTTGCCGGTGCTTACCGGCTTCTCTTCTTCTTCCAGGTTGGCGAGCTTGGCGGCCAGCTTGGCGATTTGTTTGCCGAGTTCCGAATTGCGGTTCAGCATGCGGCCTTCGGCGTAGGTTTCGTACAGTTCCGGATAATCGTTTGGAACCATGAAAAAGATGGGCACGCCTAGCATCTTCTCGAGTTCGCCCGGCGTAATATCCAGCCGCTTGGGAGAACGGTTCAGAATCAGTTTGATCCGGGCCTTCGGGTAGCCGCTGTCCAACAGGGTCTGTATAATCTGCTTGGACTGATGCAGCGCCGGCACTTCGAGGGTGGTCACCAGGCAAGCCTCTTCGATCTCTTCCAGGGCCGCCATTCCCAGCCGGGTCAGACTGCGGCCCAGGTCCACCAGGGTCCAGTCATAATGCGGTTTGGCAAAGGCCAGAACCTGCCTTACCTGTTCATCCTTGGGCGGCGTCTTCGAAGCCAGCGCCAGCGGCGAAGAGATGATCTCCACGCCTGGAATGCCGTTGGAAACCAGCGCCCGCCAATAGTGAATATCCAGACGGTGGAGGTTATTCACCGCGTCCAGGATGGAGTAGACGGACTTGGTCTTGGTAATGAAGGCGACCATGCCGGCGTCGATATCCAGATCGGTGAGCAGCACTCTTTGGCCCAACCGGCCCAACTCCTGGGCCACGTGGCAGACCAGCGTGGTGGCGCCGCATCCGCCTTTGGCGGAGAGGAACCCCAAGGCCTTGGCGCTGCTCTTGGTGCCGCCATCGCGCTTGCGGCTGCGTTCCACGGAGCGCCGCTCCAGGGCTTTGCGCAGCGGTTCCTTGAGCGGAGGATACAGGTACTCGTTGATTCCAGCCCGCAGCGACGACAAGATGGCGTCCGGATCCGCCGTCGTATTGAGGGCGATGATCATGGGGTCGCCGGCGGCGCTGCGAATCGAAGAGACCAGCCCCTCCAACGGCTCCTTCCAGCCGCTGATATCGACCAGCACCACGTCGGGCCGCATGCGTTCCAGCCGGTCGAGAAAGTTCGTCACATCGCCGACGTCCTGGTGCTCCACGATGATGCGGAACGGCAGCTCAGACAACGAGGTCTGCGCCTGGTCCCACAACTCCCGATTTTCAATCGCCAGTCCAATGGTCAGCGGATACATGATGTTTTACCGGGCCTGCGGTTCACTTACCGGCCGGCCCAGCCGGCCCAGCCGATGCGGCGGGGGGAAGGCCGGGACTCGGCGGTTGGGCGTTTCCGGTCGGTATGATCAGGAACTGCGGCGCGGTGGCGGGCGGCGCCGCCTGGCCCTGCTTCCTCTGCTGCACCAACTGTTCCAAAGGCATGGTGTCTTGCGGAGGTTTTACCGGCACCGGGCCGGTCTTGTCCATGCCCGGTTGCGCCATGGCAATGCCGCTGTTGGGATGCATGAACGGTTGGCTCATGGTGAGCGAGGGCACGGTCTGATCGGCGGCCAGAGGCCGCACGATTTCGGGCGTCACGATCACCAGCAGTTCGGTGTTGTTGCGGTTTTGCGCCCGGCTCTGGAAGAGCTTGCCGAGCAACGGGATGTTGGAGAGGCCCGGAATCTTGTTCAAGGTCTCGGTCATCGTGTTGTCAAGCAGTCCGGCAATTACGAAGCTCTGGCCGCTTTCCAATTCCACGCTGGTCTCGACGCGGCGGGTAGAGAGCGCGGGGATGGTGAAGCCCTGAAAGGTGACGGCGTTGGCGAAATCCAGCGCGCTTACTTCCGGGGCCACACTCATCTGTATCGTGCCGCGAGGCGTGATCACGGGCAGAAAATTGATGCGGATGCCGAATTCGCGGAACGCGATGCTGACGGTGCCCAGGCCCGAGCCCCCTTGCACCATGGGGTAGGGGAACTCGCCGCCGGAGAGGAAGCTGGCGGGCTTGCCATTCATCGCCAGCACGTTGGGCTCGGCCAGCGTTTCCAACAGACGCTTGCTTTCGAGCGCCTTGATCGTGACGCCCAGGTTCAAATCCTTGCGGAACAGGAACACGTTGAGCGCGTCCGACAGGCTGACCGTGCCGCCGGTGGAGACAGAGGGTCCGGGATACTGTCCGGTGCCGACCGAGGTGCTCTGGTTCAAGGCTCCGGTGGCGAAGTTAAAGCCGAGATCGGTGCCGATGCCGCGGTCCACATTGGCGAAGCGCACCTTCAAGAGAATCTGCGTCTCCACCGGCGGCACGTCCACCTGAAGAAAGTTCACGGGCTTGTTGACCAGGCTGAGCGTCGCCGCCACCGCCATCACCCGGTCGGCGGAAATCACGTCCTTGACCCGGCCGCGCACGAAGGCCGTGTCGTTTTCGTAAGTGACGTTGATTGTGTCGCCCGGAAAATCTCTGGCCAACTGCTGGCGAACGCTCTCCAGACGGATCGGGCTCATGCGCACCGTCAGATCGTAGAGCAGGCGGGTGCCGTTCTCCTGCCAGATAATAAGCGAGGTCTCACCGGGCGCCTTCCCGTTGATCAAGACTTCCTTGGGGTTGACCGCAACGGCCTCCATCAAATCGCCGTTGGCCACGGAGATGCGCTGGATCTTCAGCGGGCTGTCGATGATCAGCGACTTGCCCACCGTGACTATGAGCTTGCCGGGCGCGGCGCCGGCAGGCGAATTCTGGGCGGCCGCGGGCTCCTGTGATTCCGCGGCGACGGCCGGTGGTTCCGCCTTGGCGGCCGTCGGTTCCGCCGCGGCGGCCGGTGGTTCCGCCGTTACGGCTGGCGGTTCCGCCGCGGTCTGGGCCCGCGTGGGAAGCGAGCAAAAGCACGCCACCGATAACAAAACGCTCATGACTCGCTGGATAATGGTCATCTATTTCGCCTCCCCGCTGTTGTCGAATTTCTTTTCCGTCTTGGCTGAACCGTTGATGATTTCCATGGTGAAGCTTTCCTTCTTCGCGGGCGGTGCCACGTCGTGCCCCGGGGCTGCTACCGGCGCGGTCCGCTGGGCCGGACGCCGCACTGGCGCCGCGTCGCTGCTGGCGGCCGGGCGCGGCAAGGCGATTCCCCTGGCGCCGGAGAACAGGTTCGCCAGCGCCGTTCCGGGCGTCTTGGTCATGTCGCTGTCCAGCTTGTTCCGCAAAATCAATTGAATGCTGGTTTGGGCTGAAGCCAGGCTGAGCTGCTCGGCCTGCTCCGGCGTCACCAGCAGCGTGACAACCTGGACCGTGATCGGCTTGCCTTCATTGTCCTTTTTGAAATCCTGGCCAGCCGAGAGCACTTCGATGTATTGCAACATGGTTCTGGTGAGCGTTCCCGCGCTGTTGTTGCCGCCGGGGGCGTTACCCGAAATCAGCACGTCCACCCTCATGCCCGGCACCACGAACCCAGCCACGCCGACCACTTCGTTGACGCGCACGGCGACGGCGCGCTGACCAGGCGGTATCATCGACGCCAGGCCGCCCCCGGCGCCCTTCGGCGCCAGCCGCGAATCGATCAACGGCTCCTTGGCATAGATCGGAGTGATGACGCCACGGCCTTTCAAATCCTCGAGCTTCGATGTGGCCCCGGCCGGCAGGGCGCTCGACCACTCGGTCAATACAATGTCGTCGTCCTTTAAGAGGGCGCCAACTTCCAGATCGTGGGCCGCCACCGCGATGCTCACGCTGGCCGTCGCCGCCTTGGCCGTCTGGGGCCGGCTCTGCAAGACCTTGTACAGCACCACGCTAGCGCCCAAGGCTACGATAAATGCGAAGGTCAAAACGCCGATAAATCTCTTATTCATGCTGGCTCCCGTCCCGCCCAACTGCTATTCCGGCATGGCTAACTAAGAGCCAGCCAGGAACGATTCTTCCACCGCGGCCGTATGCTTCGCCTGAAGGCGAAAAATTCCAATCCTGGGTTGGGGGCGTGCCGGACAACGGCCGCGAAATGCGCCGGCACCGCCCCCTTCCCGGATGGTTAACTGGCTGCCGTGTTGGCGGCCGTAAGCTGGGTGTTGGTGGTGGTCCAGATGCCCTTGACGCTGCCGCCCGCGCCAATAAACAGCGCCGCGGAAGCCAGCGCCACAAAGGCCATGAGCAACGTATACTCGATGAGGTCCTGGCCTTGTTCGTCGTTCCAGAGATTGCGTAAAAAGGTCATAATGTTCGCTCCTAAGTTTGAATTAAGTACTGCTAAGTTCTGGGTCAAATACCGATTTTGGGGTTACTGCCCCTAAGTTTCAGGCCTGTACCCCTAAGTGTCAGGTCTGTACGGATGACTGGCAATTCGCGAGCCTGACTCTTTCCAGTCTCGCGGCCAACACCGTCTCCGTTACCGGCCGCGGTTACCGAAGCGGCCGCGCTCCCGGCCTTCTGCGTAGCCCGGAATACCACCGCGATGCCGTCGTCATACGCTACCTGCCAGCGGCTGGATTCTTTCAGCGCGCCGGTTAGCGGCGCCGCGGGCGGCATCAAAATAGTATCGACGCCGAAGCCGTCCAGGGTTTTTTCCCAGCCGTACTTCACGTTGAGGACGTCGATGTAGCGCTCTTCAAAATCGTCGCCGTAGAAATCGCTGCGGCCGTCCACGAACACTTTGTGGCCGGTCCAGATCAGATAGTCTCCCCATTCGTCGTGGGTGAAGATGCGGGCGTTGGGATCTTGCCGCAGCGTGGCCAGAGCGCCCGCCGGATAGGAACTGGGGTCGAATTCGGAACGGAACTTCTTGGGCGGATGCGGAGCATACAGCATCGCCGCCACCAGCAGAACGCCGGCCGCGCTGAGCAGGTGCCAACGGCCCAGGCGCTCGGTCTCGCCCATATCCGCCGCCAGTCCGTTGAACTTCCGGCCCGCGTTGCGCAGCCAGGCCGCCACGCCAATCCCGGGCAGCAGCAGCAGCCATTCCTGAATGGCCGCGGCCACCGGGGGAGCCGCCGCAATCATGAAAATCGGAATATTGCGGGCTGCCAGCAGGCTGCCATGGGCCCAAACCAGCATCAGCAGCGGCTCGGCAAACCGGCCGCGGGAGGCGCTCCAGATAGCTGTCGCCACCGACAGCACCAGCATGGCCTCGAAGAACATCGCCATCGGATGGTGGAAGGTCGGCGACAGGAACTCCGCGATGTGCTGGGAGTTGAACGGATCGCGCAGGTATTGCGCCATGTGCGCGTGCAGGTGATAAGTATACGGATTGAGCAGGCTCGCCGCCATACAGGCAAACGAGCTCAGAAAGTACGCCCGGGCATGGCGCCATGCCGGCACGTGCAGGCTGGTATCGGCGGAAAATGCGATGGTCAGCAATTCGCCGGCGCCGAAGGCCGCGATCATCAGGGCGCCCACAAAGAACCCGCCGTGCAGGTTGGTCCACAGGACCGTCACTGCGGGCAGAATGACCAGGTAGGGAATTCCGGCCAGCCGCGGGCGGCCTGCGCGCACGCGCTCCAGAGCCGCATAGAACAGGACCAGAAAGAATAGCGTGAACAGGTGGGGCCGCGCCAGCCAGTGGATGGAGGACGCCGCCGCGGCCAGCATGGTGACGGAAATAGCCACGATGGGGTTGGCCTGGCGCCGCAGTTGCAGAAACAGCGCGGTGAAAGTGACGGACAGAAGCAGGATGCTGAAGAGCACCACTGCCTGCAGGCCGCCCCAGGCGTTCAGTTTGGCGAATACCACGTCCGACAGCCACTCCCAGGCAAACCAGGGCGCGCCGGGTTTGGAAAACGAAAAAATGTCGCGCGCAGGTACCCAGCCGTGGGCCAGAATCCACTCGCCGGTGCGGATGTGCCAACCGGTGTCGCAATCGCCAAGCAGCGTCTTGACGCCGTCCATGCGCCCGAAGAGAAACACGATGGGCATGAGGAAGGCGAAGTCCGTCAGGGATGGCAGCAGCTTGATCGCGAATTGTGACCGGCGGGTTTCCATTGAGGTTGAGGTTCAGGCCATCCATGTGTTGGCGACCGGCTGCAGCGCTTCCAAGGCGCGAATCCGGTCGTGGAACGAACGAAAATCCATGTAGTTCACGCGCAGTGCCACCTGCGGGAATTCCCCGTTCGTCATCACCCGCGCCACCGTGCCCTGGCAGTGGATGCACTTCTGGCCAAAGCCGTGGTTGGCGGGCAACTCGATCTCTACGGTGATGATTTGGCCGAACGCCGGCACCGGGAGGGTGGCGTCGTCGATGCCGCGCCAGGCGACCAGAACTCCACTGCGGCTAATGTTTTCGGTGTACATCGAGCCTTGCACCCAGACCGCCGGCGATGCCACGTGGCACCGCAGCTTGATCTCGATCCGCGGGCTCTCTCGCCTGTTTATATTTTTCATTTCCCTGCTTCGACCATCCGCGAATTTAGCGCTGCAAGTGCCTTCTCAGCAATATCGTAAATGGGCTATAGCTAACTGCTCCCCAACGTTATCAATTGAAAATGCCATCAATCTAAACGCCATCAACCGAGAAGGGCATCAACCGGAGGCAGCCGCCCGGGAGACCCGGAGAAACTTCACTCCAGAAATGGCGTTTGATGGAATACGGCCCCGGGAGCCAGGCGCACAGGCGGGGCCGGACATACTCTTTTGGGGGTATATGAAGTTATTAACCGGATATTATCGTGAATATACCGGACATTTTTAAGGACGTTTCCGGTGGCCGCAGACTCAGCCTAACATGTTCATAATTTTTGGTTTAGTTACCTTTACATATACATGGTTGCCTATCAAGCTGCTCATGTTTAATTTGATAAATCAAGATCATTTTGGAGTATTTTCTTGGAAATTGTTATTGACAACCGAAGTGAGTAATCAGACAATCAATAAAGAACAGCAGGCGTCGAAAGACAGAAAAGGGCTGACGGGCGACGCGCCGTCGAGTAGAAAATTAGCGGACGTTTTTTTAAGAGGTTTACAGAAATTATGACGCGTATTCTTCTATATAGCGACGAACCCATCCTTGCCAAGGGCCTGGAATCGGTATTGCGCCAAGTGGAGGGTTTCGACCTTCTGCCAACGGCCGGCACGTTGGCATGCCTTATGGAACAGATCAATCACAGTTCCCCGGACCTGGTCCTCATGGATCTGACTCCGGAGATTACCTTTGCCGTCCTCAGCGAAATGAAGCACGCGATGGCAAATTCGCGAATCGTGCTTTGGGTGAATTCAATTTCCACGGAACTCGCCTTTCAAGCGATGGGCCTCGGAGTTCGGGGAATCCTTCGGAAGACGCTGCCCACCGACCTCCAGGTCAAGTGCCTGCAAAAGGTTCAGGCTGGTGAGTTATGGTTTGAGAAAGCGCTGACGGACAGTTTTCTTTGCGCCCGCCGCGTAGCTCTAACCCAGCGCGAAGGGCAACTGGTAAGCCTGCTCTCGCAGGGCTTGAAGAACAAGGAGATCGCCACAACCCTCATGATTTCCGAGGGGACGGTCAAAGTTTATCTCTCCCGCCTGTTCCAGAAAGTGGGCGTGAAGGACCGCTTCGAGCTGGCCTTGTTCGGGCTGAAGAACCTCACCACCGGGCAACTGCCGGTCGGGGAAAAGGGCCAGCGGGCCAACCCCAGCCTCATGCCTGGTCTGCGGTCGCTGGTTCTGGACCGGCCGTCGGAGCAGCGCGTGCAGGAACCGGTTCGGTTCAGCACCCCGCTGCGCCCCTTGGCGTCGCGCTACTAGCACCAGCACTGGATTCCGGGGCGGCCCATTCAAGCCGTCCAACCAAGAACTTAGGGGCAGCCAAACGGCTGCCCTTTTTCAATTTAGATCAGGCTGTGGGGCAGGTTGTTAACCTGCGGCGGATTGGCAATCCGCCCGCCGGGAGTGGGCGCGCAGCCGAACTTCCACAAGCGACTTTCGAGAGTGCGGCGGATTGGCAATCCGCCTGGTCGAACCCTTGCAGCAACGCGGTCAACGCGGACTGGCTCGCTGCGCATCGCGCAGGCGGATTAACAATCCGCCGCAGGTTAACAACCTGCCCCACAAAGGCTCGTGCCCACCATTCGCAAAATTGGGGGCAGCCCCGCGGCTCAGTTTGCGCTTACCCGGTTGAACCGGTAGCCGAGCCAAAGGGCTGCCCCATTTCCGTTCGTTCGTTCCTTAGGTTTTTCCTGCTTTTAATTCGCTTATCAACACTACTGAATTTGAATTAAAACCGTATTGCTGTCCTGACCATTAATAGTGACGTTCAGGGTGGCGGTGGTGGCGGTGGGCGCGTCATCGCCCAGCCGGAACTGGACGGCGTCGATGCCAACCTGGCCGGGCGCCGCGAAAGCCTTATCGGCGGCGATAGCGGCGTTGCCCACCTGCACGGTAACGCTGTCCAGCAGCAGGTAGGGCGGCGATTGGGGAATGGCAAAGCCCTCCGGCCGGGGATGGTCGACCGGTCCCAGACCGGTACCGTAAACCGTGAGCAATTCCCCGTGCTGCGCCGGAGAATCGCCCGTAACCTGGGTACCGTCCTCGTGCAGAACAACGGCGAACGACTGTCCGTTGACGACCTGCGGGAACAGACCGGGGGCGTTGCGCACCACCGAAAAGCCGGCTTGTACATTCGGCTGGCCCGGCGAAGCCACCGTCACGCTCTGCGGTCCCGGCGCCAGGTCATCGGGCAATTGAACGTTGATCTGATTGGGCGACACGAAAAACAGCGGCAGAATCCTGTCTCCAGCCGCCACGGTTACCCCGCCTAGGGTTTGCGGCACGACGCCATCCGGGGCCACCATCACCGCAGTCGCCAGGTTGGCTCCAAAAATCGAAGCCACGGAGCCGGCAGCCACACCGGTCTGCGGGGTGATGCCGGCGCCGTTGGTCATACCGGTGGGCGCGATGTAGGGGATGGGATCGAGCAGCGCACGCACGCTGCGGGGAGCGCTCATGGCGACCATTCCCGAGGGGATGGTGCCGCTCAAATCGCCATCCCAGCGGCGGAAGTGGTACCCCGGCAAAGTGGTCAAACTCACGGCGACCGTGGTTTGAGTGTCGTAGAACCCGTCTTGCGAAGCCGGTTGAACGTTCCAGGACGCGCCGTTGGGCGGGTCCGATGCCGCCGAAAGACGGTTCATCACATGATAGGTTGCGCCGGCAGTTTGCGCGTCGGCGCCCATGGTCAATGTCAGATCGCCGACGCCACGGCCGGCCCACCCGGTGAAATCGGCGCGCGATCCGTCGCCCTGAGGAACCGAGGCCGGCACGCTCAGGTGCACCGGCGTGCCCAAGGGCCGCACCACGTCACACGGCGTGGCGCAGGCGGCGCCGTCCACACTCACGCTCAAGCCGGAAAGCGAGCTGGTCACGGTCAGCTTCCCGAGTTGATTGTAGATGGCGGTCAACACTACACCACCGGTGTCCGCATCGGGCGGAACGGTGAAATCCTGCACGGCGGGGGCGCCGTTCGACCAGGAACCGAAGGCCCAGATCCGCCCCTGGGCGTCGGTCTGTTGCGCCGGGGCCTCCAGGTGGTGGACTTCGTTGACGCCCCAATTCATGTTGTAAGGTTGCAGCAAGTTGCCGCGGCCGTCGATTTTGAGCGTCAACCCGGCGGGCGAGGTTCGCAGCGAAACCAAAGCGGCGGGAACATAGGTGGCCGTCAATGTGGCCGGCCCGCTCTGTCCTGCAGCCGTGTAGGCATGGTTGGCCACCCCGCCATCGCTCCAGGATGAGAATGCCCACCATTTTCCCTGGGCGTCCTGCTGCGGCGAAACCGGACCGACGCTGTGCACCGTGCCATATCCCCAATCCACCGAATTGGGCGTCGGCACCTGGATCCGGTCAGCCAGCACCAGAAGGTTTGGCGGCACCGTCGCCAGATTGACCCTGAGAGCAGGCTGGAATCTGGGATAGACCTCCGTGGCAACACTTAGGGTGACGATGTCCTGAAAGCCAGTGATCACTTGTCCCGGGCCAGGTTGCCAGCCGACGAAGACCCATCCGGGATTAGGGATGGCTTGCAGCGTCGCCGTGCCACCGGCCGCCACGAACACGTCCGTGGTCGAGTTGACTGGCGCGCCGTTTACGTAGACGATTCCGGGACTCTGACAAGAGGTTGGATCCGGGCAATTGAAGAACACAACGCTCAATGCATACTCGACGCCGAAGAGCGCTTGAAAGTCGCCGATGGAAGGGTCGGCGGTGACGGCAATAGGATTAGTCGGCAAGACCTGGCCGCCGAAACTCCAACCTTGAAAGGTCAGCCGGGTTTTGGTCAGAGGGGAATTTTGAATCGTACTGTCGACCCACAGAATGTGCTTGCTGCCGGCGGGCCACACGGCGGCGGCGGCGTGATTATAGGTCTGCCCATCCACTTTGAAATAGGCTCCGTCCGGAACCGGGGTGACGTGCGTAACCGAACCTTGGTTTTGCGCGCGCGAAACGGGAACGACCGCAACCTGGATGGCGATCGCTGAAAGAATGGTTACGAATTTTGAGAATGATTTTGTCATGGCAGCATGTCCGAGGCCAGCTTTAATACACAGTTGACTTTCACTCACAGTTGACTTTTGTACACAGTTGACTTTTATACAGTTGCTCGCAAAAAGGCAGCCCTTCCCCGACGCGTGAAGTATATGTGCCGGCCCGCGGAAATGCACGACTAACTTTGGTAATGCGGGTTTTATTAGCCATTTCGATCATTGATTCCGGCGTTCCAGGGGCATTTAATCGTTACGTCTGAAGACCCATACTATGCGCACCAACGGAACTCTTTTCTCGATTGCGCTCGCGGCTCTTATGAGCACCGCGGCGCCCTGCATGGCAGCTACCTTCGGGACCGTGGTTCCGATCGGCGGCCAAGCCTCCGATATTGCCCTCGATGAATCGAGAGGCCTGCTGTACATCGCCAACTTCACGGCTAACCGGATTGAGGTCATGTCGACCGGCGACTACGCAATCCACACTTCGATGAACGTGGCCTCACAACCGGGCGCCCTTTCGATTTCGCCCGACTCGAAGTTCCTGCTGGTAGCGCACTACGGCAACGTCACACCGTCGGACTCAAGCAAGAATGCCGTGACGCTCATCGGCCTGGGCGACAACACGCGGCAAACCTTCTCCACGGGCGACACGCCGCTGGCGCTGGCCTTCATGGCCGATAACACCGCCCTGATCGTGACCACCACCAGCCTGATGCAGTTCGACCCCATCTCCGGCGCGATGACCGTCATCGACACTTTCGCCAACCTGGGCAAGCAACTGCCGGTGACCCTGAACACATTTCCCTCGCAGGTGATCCTGGCGGCGCTCTCGACTAATGCCGACCGCACCATTGCCTACGGAATTGCCGACAACGGCACCACGCAGGCGTTTTATCGCTTCGATCTGCGCAAGGGTCAGATCTACGCCATCGGCATTGTGGCAGCACCGAAACCGCTGCCGCGCGTGAGCGTAGCCGCGGACGGCTCGTGGGCGATCGTCGGCCAATACAAGCTCGATCCGCAGGCTTTCAACCTGGCCCAATTCCCCAATTCGATCGCTTCCACCAACATCGGCGGCGTAGCGGTGGATTCGAAAAACAACATCATTTACTCGCAGATTCTCACCGGCAGCGCAACACCAGCGCCAGTTACCGGACCGGCCGGAGCTACCGGACCGGCGGGGGCTACCGGAGCGCCGGCAGTGCCCGCAGCGCCCGCGGTGCCCCTCGGCCCGCCGACGCTGAACATCCTGGACGCCGACAACCTGTTCGTGAAGGAGAGCCTGCTGATGCCGGAAAACATCACCGGCAGATCCATATTGACGGCGGCGGCCGACGTACTCTACACGGTGTCCGACAGCGGAGTGATGGTGTTCCCGGTCGGCAAACTGAACCAGCAGCATCGCCTGGCGGCCGCGCAGAGCAGCATGGTGGCGCGCGGCAGTTTCTGCAATCGCAACGTGATCCTGCAGACCCTCACCATCAGCGATCCGGGCGGCAATCACACCGATTTCGTAATCTCGGCCAACACCAGCGGCGTCACCGTCTCACCGTCGTCCGGCATCACGCCGGCCACCGTGCAGGTGCGCGTGGACCCGACCATGTTCCAGAACCAGAACGGCACGGTGACGGCGCAACTGACCATGGCCTCCGCTACCGCCGTGAATCTTCCATTGCCGGTCCGTCTGCTGATCAACAATCGCAACCCGGATCAACGGGGCACGTTCGTGGATATTCCAGGCAACCTTACCGACATCCTGGCGGATCCGGTGCGCAACCGGTTCTATGTAGTGCAGCAGGATCGCGACCAGGTGCTGGTGTTCGACAGCACCACTTACACGCAGGTGGCGGCCCTGAAGACTTCGGCGACGCCCACCCAGATGGCATTCAGCTTCGACCGGAAATACCTCATCGTGGGCCATGACAACTCGCAGTTCGCGTACGTTTACGATCTGGACACCTTGCAAGCGCAGATTCCCATTCAGTTCCCGCCGGGACACTATCCGAGATCGATCGCGGAGTCCGGCAAATCGATCCTGGCGCTGGTGCGCAACGTTGCCACGGGCGGCGCTGGCGTGATCGATCGCATCGACCTGGCGGCGCGCCGGGCGGTGCAGTTGCCGAGCCTGGGAATCTATACCAACAGCGTGAATCCCGCTGGCGTGCTGGCTCCGGCCCCGAACGGCGGCACCATTCTGGCGGCCAGCCCCGACGGCAATGTGATGTTGTATGATGCCAACGCCGACACCTTCACCGTGTCCAGGCAGGATGTCAAGACACTGGGCGGCGCGTATGCGGCTTCGAGTTACAACACTTATGTAGTCGGCAGTAACTTGCTGAACTCTTCCCTGGTACCCCAGAGTACGCTGGAAACGTCCTCCGGCGCGCCTTCGGGATTTGCTTTCGTGGATCAGAGCGGCTTCCGGACGACGGCTTCGGCCGTATCCACTCCGGGGGTGATCGAACGCTTCGACGCCAGCCAGAGCACCAGCACCGGAAAGCCCACGCGCCTGGTGGAAGCGCCGCTGGTTCCATCGGGCATCATGTCATTCATGCGGACGCTGGCGCCCACTAACGACCGCAGCGCGGTGATCGCACTGACCGTTTCCGGCTTTACGGTTCTGCCGTGGAACTATGACGCGGCAGTGGCGCCTCCCCAGATCACTTCGGTGGTGAATGCGGCCGATGGCAAGCTGCCGGTTGCGCCCGGCGGGCTGATCAGTATTTATGGCCAGCAGATGAGCCCGGTCAACATGGCGACGCAGGAACTTCCGTTGCCGACGGCTCTCAACGAGTCGTGCCTCACAGTCAACGGCGTGGCGGTTCCGCTGCTGTTCGTTTCGAGCCAGCAGATGAACGGCCAGCTTCCGATTAACGTGGACGGCAACGCCACCATGACACTACGCACCCCGGGCGGCATCAGCGACAACTTCAATTTCACGATTCTGCAGGCGGCGCCCTCCATCTTCCGCAGCGGCAGCGCGGGGCCGGACACGGGCCTGGCGACGGTCACCCGCGCCGACAACGGCGAACTGGTCACGCCCACCAACCCGATCCACCCGAACGACACCATCGTCATTTGGGCAACTGGTTTGGGCCGCACCTCGCCGCCGATCGATTCCGGCATGCCGGCGCCTTCGGACCCGCTTCCGAGCGCCGTAATCGTGCCGGTGGTGAGCCTGGGCGGAACCGCCCTCAACGTTACTTACGCCGGCCTGGTACCCGGGTCGGTTGGGCTTTACCAGATTAATGCGACGGTGCCCGCCAAGGTGCCGAACGGGTTGGAGATTCCCCTGGTCGTAAACCAGGGAGGCAGTTCCACCACGCTGAACATGCGGGTGGTCAATTAGGCCCGCGCCAGGGTCGGATACGCAGAGGAGATTTCATGATGAAAACGCTTAGACTATCGATTCTGGCTTTAACCGCCGCGGCGGCCACAAGCTTCGGCCAACAGTGGGAGTTCGGGGGAATGGGCGGTGTCGGCTTTCTGAACACCGTCGCGGTGAGCGGCACGGCAGGGTCAGCCACGGCCGGCTTTCAGCCAGGCGCCACATTCGGCGGCTACGTCGGATACAACTCTTACAAGCATATCGGCGGCGAACTGCACTACGAATACATGCAGAGCAACCTGAAGCTCTCGAGCGGCGGCTCGGACGCCTCGTTCTCGGGAATGTCCCACGCGGTGCACTACGACGTAACGTTCCACACCAGCGCCAGCGAAACCAGGACGCAGTTCTTTGCGGCCGTTGGCGGCGGCCTGAAGGTGTTCCGCGGCACCGGGACCGAGGCGGCCTACCAGCCGCTGAGCCAATTCGGATACTTCACCAAGGCCCAGGCGCTAAAACCGATGGCCACCGTGGCCATCGGCGCCAAGCTCTTGCTTTCCAAGAGGGTGTTCCTGCGCGCCGAAATCCGCGATTATGTCACGGCATTTCCCAAGGAGCTGATCACGCCGGCTCCCGGCACGAAATACGGAACGCTGCTGCACGATCTGGTGCCGATGCTGGGAATTGGCATGGATATGTAAAGTCGCACGCGTTTCGAGTCTCTTCCTCCGTTTCGGCCGTGGCGCTCAGTTGCGCCACGGCCGTTTTTTTTTTTGTGCCGAGCATGTTCGACAACTGATTCTCAACCGTCATACCCGGCCGAAGGCGTGCCGCCACCCGGACACGGTTCATGTGGCCGGCGAGAGACAGATAAGCTTGCAGCGGCAGCCCATCGATCGTTCGGTCCGCTGCAAATCCGGAAGCCAGCACGCCGATCACCTGGCACGGTTCGTGATTCAACGAAATAGTGTTGCCGCCCAGCGCGGGGTTGCCCCTGAAACGGCCGCGCCATAGATTTTCGCCAATGACCACGACCCGGGCGGCGCCGGCCTGGTGATCCGGATTTGAAAAAGTGCGGCCCATGACGACGCCTGCGCCGAACAATGGGAAGTAGTCCGCGGACACGCGCCCGGTCTCCAGTGCCTGTGGGAGCTGACCCTCGGTCAGATTCACGCCGCGTCCGGCGGTGTCACAGGCCGCCTGGCGCGGATTTTAACCCTGCAGCGACCCGGAGGGTCGCTGCCACTCCTCCCGCGCCGGCAGCCACAACAGCCAGAACAACCCGAAAGCCACCGCCGCGCTGGCCACCAGGTACATCGGCCATGGCCCCAGCGCGTCCAGCAGCGACGCGTTCTTCGGCTTCCGGCACAGGTACATGAAGTTGGTCCCGGCCACGGCGTTCACCGCGCCGATCGCGGCCGCGAAGCCCAGCAGCATGCCGAACGCCCGCCACACCGCGCCCGCGCGCAACGGCGCCATGCCGCCGAAGACCAACACGCAGACTGCGATCACGATGCCGCCATGCGCCACGAAAAAATAGACGGCCGGATAGGTGGGCCACGGCGACCAGAGGTCCGGCGTCAGCAGCGCCATCCCGGCCCCGGCCAGCCCAGCGAAGTAAGCGAACTCCACCACCTTCGCGGCCGTCGTGAGGCAGCCCAGCGCCGCCATCCACAGCGTCACGTCACAAAGCTGGATCGGCAGGTTCCACAGGTGCACGCCTTCGTGCGCGTAGCGGAAGCGCCACCAGATCAGCTCATTCACTATCAGGCCGCAGCCTATGGTCAGCCGCACCGTTTGCCGCCAGGCCGGCCGCCGACGGCAGAGCCGCGAGAGCACCGCCGCGCTCACCACCGTGAGGGTCAGCAACCCCAGATGCAACGGACCGAACAGCCGCATACCGCCTCAGCCTTCCTGCAGCCATCGCCGCCGGCTGGCGTGCGCCATCACGAACAACGCCAGGAACCCGGTCATCAACCCGACCGAAGCGCCCAGGCCGATTAGATCGGGCCGCATGGAGTGCAGCCCCAGCGTCAGCGATACGTTGATCAGCACGGGCAGCATGGCCGCGATCACCGGCGGCCACGGCCGGTCAATGGCGAACAGGGAACGGCCGGTGATTTCGATCAGGCTCCAGCCCACGAAACTCGGCCCCAGCGCCAGGAAGGCCGCCGCGACCAGCCGCGTGGATTCAGCCTTGAACTCGCCGTGCTCGAACAGCAGCGCGATGGCCGGCTTGCGGAACAGCAGCGCGAAACCGCACCCGGCCACGGCCGCCAGCGCCGCCAGTGCCAGGGTCTTATCGATCAGCCGCAGCGCTTCCTTCAATTTGAAATGGCTGCGCAGCCGGGCGATCTCGGGCAACAGCGAATTCGAAATCGGGTTCACCAGCAGCGCCATCGGCACGCCCACGCCGCGCATGCAGTAGTCCAGCGCCGCCGCCATTCCAGGACCGGCGTGGGTGGCATAAGCTCGCGTGAACGTGATGTTCAACCCCAGCCCCGCGGCGTAGACCACGAAGCAGGCCGGCTTCGACAGAATCTCCCGCCAGTGGATTTCGCAGCGCGCGCCCGCCACCGGAGCGAGGCCCGATCGCGAGGCGAACCAGACCACACCCAGTTGTGCCCACGCCCCCACCGTGTATCCGATGGCAAACGAGTAGACCCCCACGAACTTCCACAGGCTGAGCGCACCGGCAATGATGAACACGTTCAGCGTGGCCTGGTAGAATGCGGTCGGCGCGAACCGGCGGTCGGTATAGAGCAGGGCACAGTGCACCGCCGCTACTCCCGCGGCCAGTGTGGAAAGCGCCAGAATCCGGAGAATGGTCACCGCGTTGCCGAAGTAAGCCGGGTCCAGACCGGGGGCCAGCGCGCGCATCAGCCACGGCGCGGTCAGGATCACCGCCGCGGCGATCCCGGCCAGAACCCATGCCACCGCGCGAGTCAGCTTTTGGAATAACGCCGTACGCTCGCCGGCTGTGACGGCGGTGAGCATGGGGACGAAGGCAAACACCACCGAGTTCAGGACCACCGAATTCAGCGTGTCCAGCGGCCCCATCGCCACCGCCAGCGAATCGGCGTGGCTATGGGTGCCCAGCAGGTAGGCGATAATCGCCACCCGCGCGAAGCCCAGAATATTGCCGGTTAGTACCCCCGCCACCAGCGTCAGCCCGCCGCGCACCAATGGGCTCGCGTTGGGGTGGGCCTCCAGGCCTGCCCGTGCTCGTTGAAACACAGTCTCCATACATTGGCAGGCGGACCAGGAGGGTGCCCCGGTCTGCCGCTACTTACCCGCCTGACTCGTAAGCGGCGCCGCGAGCGCGCCGCGGGCCGCGGAAAGAGCCGCCTCGTAATCGGGATGGTCGGCGACCTCTTTGACGTACTCCGCGTGCTTCAGTTTGTTATTCGCGTCCAGGACGAAAATGGCGCGGCTTTCGATGCGCAGTTCTTTGATTAAGGTTCCGTAGTGGGAGCCGAACGATCCGTCCTTGTGATCGGAAAGCATCTTCAATTTGTCCACGCCGAATTGGCCGCACCAGCGCTTCTGTGCGAACGGCAGGTCCATACTGACAGTCAGGATGTCCACGCCGGGAAGCTTGGCCGCCTCCTCGTTGAACCGCTTGGTTTGCGCGTCGCAGACCGGCGTATCGAGCGAAGGGATCACGCTGATAATCCGCACGGCGCTGCCCGTGTCCTGCAAGGTGACGGGCTTCAATCCGATATCCACCAGGGTGAAATCCGGGGCGGTGTCGCCGGCCTTCAACTCCGGGCCAATCAAGGTCAGGGGATTGCCCCTCATAGTTGTTGCTCCTGGTCTTTCCATGCCTTCTCTCCTCCGATAAGTGAATTTTCTATTGTATCAACTTGGCCAACTGATCCGCCTCGGAAACCGGCAGTTGGCAAGTGTAATTCCTGCAGACGTAAGCGGCGGCACGCTGGTGGAGTCTGGTCATGGAAGCGATGCCGGGAATCCATGCCGCCAGTACTGCCTGGGCCTCCGCGGAATCCACCAGCAGCACCACCTTGCTCGGGACGAAGTGCGACCGCAGCGTGCGCAGCAGCTCCAGCGTATCCGCGCCGTCCTTTTCGCCCGCCAGGATGATTTCCCTCGGCTGGGCCATGACCCACTCGCAGGCGGCCAGCATCTGCGGCACCGCCATGGGGACATGCGCAAGCCGCGGCGCGAAGGCCGCGAAAGCCTTTTCCGCCGATTCGCGGAACCCCGCGTCGTTGGCCATCCGCGCCAGCCGCAACAGGTTCATCGCCGCCACCGAATTGCCCGAGGGCTCCGCGCCATCGTAATCCTCCTTCACGCGCAGCACCAGGCTGGTATCGCCCGCAGCCGAGCTGAAGAACCCGCCGTTTTCCGCGTCTTCGAACAGCTCCCGCTGCTTTTCCGTCAGGCGGCGGGCGAGCTGCAGATGCCGCAGATCGAATTGCGATTCGTAGAGATCCAGCAGCCCCTGCACGAACAGCGCGTAGTCGTCGAGAAAGCCGGGGATGGCTGAGTCGCCCTGGCGGTAGCGTCGCAGCAGCACGCCCGTTTCAGCGTTGTATAGCCTGGCGATGATGAATTCCGCGGCGCGCCGTGCGCCCTCGGCGTAGCGCGGCTCAACCAGAATGGCGCCACCCATCGCCAGCGCCGAAATCATCAGCCCGTTCCAGGAAGTCAGAACTTTGTCGTCCAGATGAGGCCGCACGCGCTTCGTCCGTGCCTGGAACTGCGTCGCCTCCGCCAGCCGCAGCGCCGCGCTCACGGCCTCCAGCGGCCGGCCAAACCGGGCGGCGGTTTGCTCTTCCGTATGCGCCTGGTACAGGATGTTCCTGCCCGTGAATTCGCCGTGGGGGTCGTGCTCTACGTTGCCATCGGCCTCCACGCCGTAGCGGTAGCAGAACCACTCGGCTGCTTCGCCCGATGCCTCGTCCGGTGCCTCGCCCGATGCCTCGACCGGCGTCCCCTGGCCCAGCGCCTCCTGGATTTCCGCCCTGCTCCAGATGTAGAAAGCGCCTTCGCTCTTGCGATCGGGATGCTCGGGGCTGGTCGCGCTGTCGGCGTCCTCGGCCGAGTAGAAGCCGCCATCGGCATCGGTCATGTCGCGCAGCACATAATCGAAAATGCGGCGCGCGGTGGCCGCGTACTGCCCGTCGCCCGTGATCTGAAATGCCTCCAGGTACGAGATGGCCAGTTGCGCCTGGTCGTAGAGCATCTTCTCGAAGTGCGGTACGAACCAGCGCTCGTCCACGGCGTAGCGGTGGAATCCGCCGCCCAACTGGTCGTGCATGCCGCCCTTGGCCATTTCCCGCAGCGTCAGCAGCACCATGTCCAGCGCTTCCTGGTTCCGGGTGCGCGCGTAATAGCGGAGCAGAAAGTTGAAAACCGAAGGGCGCGGGAATTTCGGCGCGCCGCCGAAGCCCCCCAGCCTGGTGTCGAAGGTGCGGCGGAACACGCTGAAGCCGCTCTCCAGCGTGGCCTGGTCGAACGCCACAGCGCCCGAGTGCGCGGGCGCCACGGCAACGTGTTTCTTGAGCTGTTCCACCACATCGGCGGCCGATTCGGCGACCTTGTCCCGATCGTTGCGCCAGGCGTCGGCCACCTGGGTCAGGACCGACCCGAACCCGGGATGGCCCCAACGGTTTTCGGGCGGGAAATAAGTGCCGCCGAAAAAGGGCTGCAGCGCGGGCGTGAGCCAGACCGACATGGGCCAGCCGCCGCCGCCGGTAGTAGCCTGCACGAAGGTCATGTAGATGCGGTCCACGTCCGGCCGCTCCTCGCGGTCCACCTTGATGGCCACGTACTCCCGGTTCAGCACCGCCGCGATCTGGTCATTCTCGAACGACTCGCGCTCCATCACATGGCACCAGTGGCACGTGGAGTAGCCGATGGAAAGAAAGATGGGCTTGTTCTCGGCCCGGGCCTTTTCAAATGCTTCCGGTCCCCAGGCGTACCAGTCCACCGGATTGTGGGCGTGCTGCAACAGATAGGGACTCTTTTCGTTAGCCAGCCGGTTGGTATGCATATTTAAGGACGTGATGCGCGGTTATACGGTTGTAACCCCGGCCGGTTTCACCAGGAAATTTTCGTTGCCGAGCCGTTCCAGCACCCGCACCAGCCGGGCCCGCGCCTCGGGTGGAACCGGTCCCACGGGCTTGCGGCACGGTCCGGCGGGCAGACCAACGATCTTCATGGCTTCCTTCACCATGCTCGGGAAGGTATGCAGCCCAACCGTGGCGCCGAGTTCAGTGGCCAGGGCCTGCAGCCGGACGGCCTCGTCGAGCCGGCCTTCGCGGAACGCCCGGTACAAATCCACGTACAGTTTTGGCGCCACGTTGGCGGAGGCGCTGACGGTGCCGGCGCAGCCCCGTTCGAGCGCCGCCAGCACCAGGTTATCGGCGCTCACCAGAACCGCCAGCGGGCGGCCCGGCGAGGCGTTGGTGTACGCCAGCGCCTGTTCCAGGCTGCCGCTGGAATCCTTAACCCCTGCCAGGTTTTCGCAGCGCGCCGCGATTCGCCCCAGGGTGGCCGCGTGCAACGCGACGCCACCGTGCGGCGGGAAGTTGTAGGCCAGCACCGGCGCCTGCACCGCGCGGCAGACCTCCACGAAATGCTCCTCCAGTTCCTCCTGGGTCGGCTGCACGTAGTAGGGTGTGACCACCACCAGGGCGTCGATTCCCAGGGCTTCCGCCTGGACGGCAAGTTGCACGGTGGCGGCAGTGGTGGCGCAGCCGACGTTACCGTAGAGCGTGACCCGCCCCGCCACCGTCTGCTTGCAGAAACGCAGTGCCACCAGCCGCTCTTCCGGGTCGAGCGCGTACGCCTCGCCGTGGGAGCCAGCCGCGAACAGGCCATCCACTCCGGCCGCGATCAAGGTGTCGATAATGAGATTCCAGGCGTTACAATCGATGCGCTCGTCGTCGCGGAACGGAGTCACCAGCGCGGGGACGACGCCATGGAACACGGGGTGAGCCACCACATTATGGTATCAGCAGAGGCCAATCATCTGAATGCCACGAATTCGCCGGCGCCTCATCGTGATTCTTCCGTCGACCAGTATCCCGGCCGTGCGCGTATGTGAAACTCGCCGGCCCGAGCCAGCCGCACTTCGAGCGTGTGATACCCCGGGGCCGATGCCTCCGGCGCAAAGCTGAGCACATATTGCGTGTGCAGTTCGGCTCCTAGTTTTTCGATCGCCTCCTCCAGCGCCTTCTGCCTGGTGAACGGAAATGTGGTACCTCCGGTGCTTTTCGTCAGCGCCTCCGTGTCATTGGTGTGAGTAAGACGCGCCAGTTCGCCAATTCCGCCAAGCGCATCCACCTGCTGTTCCGGAGGAGGAATCTTAGGCCAAGGGTTGTTTCTTCCCGGCGGATTCGCGTTCACAGTTCCCAAGGCATCGTTGGGTGTCTTAGGCTTTAGCGGGCGCCGGGGTTGACTGACCGGAAGCTTGGAGGTGAACGCCGTTTTGAAGGCGGAGTAGGTTGCCGCGAATACGGTTACCCCGGCCGATTGGGCCGCGGCGATGGCGACATTCAGGGCGGTTTCGCTGCCCCGGTCGCGCGATTCGGAAATCAGCAGCAATACGCGGCGCGCATTCGGCCGGAGGCGCAGATGCTCCACGGCAGATTGCACGGCGTCGAGCATGCGCGCCTCCTTTTCCTCACCGGGCCGGAGTACCGGTTGGAGTTGGTGGAACGCACGTTCGAGCGCGTCCGGGTCCTTGGTGCAATCCTGCAGCCACGCGACGCGCTCAGCGAAGGAAACCACGGCCGCACAGCCGTGCTCGCCAGTAATCAGCGGCTCGATCATGGCTTCGATTTTCCGCACTTTTTCAAGAACCGCGGCAGAAATGCCCGAGGACTGTACGGCGACGACCAGTGCGATGGGAGCAACACCTGTGTCAAACGTGTCGAAGGTGGCTTTCTGCGGCCGGCCGTTATCGAACAGCAGGAAGTCCAAGGATTCCAGGCTGTCTATGGATCGGCCTTTTAGATCAGTTACGGTTACGGGAACTATTACCAAGCGCGAACGGACGTCGAAACGTGGCGCCTGGGCTGTTAAGGAAGCTGCTAAGGAAGCTGCCAGGGAAGCCGCGGATATGAGCATCACTGCGAGTCTCATGATCGCGTTCGCACATGCATTCGAAGGGCCATCAAATTCCGGTTCTCAGTTCGAACGCGGGGCCTTTTCCTTCGGGGGTCCGCCGCCTGGTGGGGCAGGTTGGCAACCGGGTGGCAACGTGCGGCAGGTTGGCAATCCGCCTGTCGCACAGTCTGCCCCACGGCTCCGCACGTTATAATCGTCAACGGTATGGACGTTTACGAGGAGTTGGTACGGCTTCGCAACCTGGGACAGAAGTGTGCCCTGGCCACCATCGTCGCCGTGCGCGGTTCCATCCCCAGCTACCAAAGCGCCAAACTCCTGGTGCGCGAGGATGGCTCCATGGCTGGCACCATCGGCGGGGGCTGCGTGGAAGCCGAAGTCTGGAACGCCGCCCGGGAGGTGATTGAAACGGAAAAACCCAAGCACCTGACTTTCAACCTGGGGCAGGACGCCGCCTACGATAACGGCCTCATCTGCGGAGGCCAGCTCGATGTCTTTGTGGAGCCTGTGCTGCCGGTGCCGCACGCCTATATTTTCGGGGCCGGGCACATTTCCAAGAGCTTATCCAAAGTCGCGACTTTAGCCGGTTTCGCCTCCGTGGTGGTGGACAACCGCGAGAGCTTCGCCAACCGCGAACGCTTTCCCGAAGCCGCCGCGGTCCATGCCGCCGAGTATGAAGACGTCTTCCCCAACCTGCCCATCAACGAGACCAGCTACGTGATCATCGTGACCCGCGGCCATCGCGACGATATGCGCGTGCTCAAGATGGCCATCGCCACCCCCGCGCGCTATATCGCCATGATCGGCAGCAAACGCAAGGTGCTGAACGTCATCCGCGAACTGGAGAAGGAAGGCATGCCGCGCACCGCGTTCGAGCGCGTCCACGCGCCCATGGGGTTGGACATCGGCGCCATTTCGCCTGAGGAGATCGCCATTTCGGTGACGGCCGAAATGATCGCGGTGCGCCGCAACGCCGCGTCCAACTGGCGCTCGCTTTCCATGTCGGTGTTCGCGGCCGGGGAGCTGCAGGCCGTGCTCTCGAAGTGACCGCCGGACTCATCCTCGCGGCCGGCGAATCGCGGCGCATGGGTTCCCCCAAAGCGCTCTTGCGGTACCGCGAGGAGACGTTTCTGGACACCCTGATCGGCCGGTTCCAGGCGCGCTGCCCCGAAGTCATCGTAGTGCTGGGCGCCGGCGCGGGCGCCATCCGCGCCGGCGTGGTTCGTCCGGCCCGTTTCGTGGTGAACCCCAACTGGCTCGCCGGCATGACCACTTCCTTGCAGTGCGGCCTGCGTGCCGTCCCTGCCGAAGCCGATGGCGTGCTGTTCACATTGGTCGATCATCCCGCGGTTTCGCCGGCAACCGTGGACGCTTTGCTGTCGCCGCCACGCTCAGCGAGCGCGCCGCTCAGCGCCCCGCTCACGCTCATCCGCGTGCCCCGTTACGAGGGCCGCCGCGGCCACCCCATCTGGTTTTCCAGGCAACTCATTGCCGAATTCCTGGCGCTTGCCGAAACAGCAACTGCCCGCGACGTAGTGCGCCGCCACGCCGTCGAAACCGAGTTTGTCGATACCGATGACCCCGGAATTCTCGCCGACATCGACGACGCCGAGGCCTACCGGAAACTCACCGGGTCCGCGGTATGAAGAAAACGCTCCACACAGCCGCCAGACTCGCCGGCGCGGCCATCGTGCTGCTGCTGGCGATCGGGCTGGGCGCTCCCTATGTAACTGCCGATCGTTACGGCAAGCAGTTGAAGGCCTCGCTGGAGCGGGCGCTGGGGCGGCGCGTCGAACTGGGCAACGTGCGCTTCAGCGTCTTCAAGGGACCGGGCTTCTCGGTGGATCGCGTCACCATTCATGAGGACCCTGGAATTGGCATCGAACCCGTCGCCTACATCGAGCCGCCCGGCAGTCTGGAAGTGGCCCCGAGCATCTGGTCTCTGCTGGGCGGCAAGTTCGTCATCGGCTCCATCCACCTGGAAGACGCCAGCATCAATCTCACCAAGTCCGGCCCGGCATCGGAGTGGGGCCGCTGGAATTTCGCCTCCTTCGTCAACCCGTCGGTCATCCGCACCGCCCCGGCCATTCACGTTCGCAACAGCCGCATACATTTCAAGTTCGGCGACACCAAGTCGGTGTTTTATCTTACCGAGACAGATCTCGATATATCGCCCGCCGGCTCCGGGGGCCGCGATTGGCGCATCGTCTGCTCGGCCAAACCGGCGCGCACCGACCGGTCGCAACAGGGCCTGGGCTCCTTCACGCTCAAGGGGCGATGGTATGGCGAGTTGGAACGCGTCGATCTCGATCTGCAGGTGGACCGCACCGGTTTGGGCGAAGTGACGGCCCTGCTGAGCGGGCAGGAGGGCGGCGTCCATGGAACGCTGTCGTCGCTGTTGCACCTGGCCGGACCGCTCCACAATATCGGCATCACCGGACGCCTCAATATCCAGGACGTGCACCGCTGGGATATGCTGCCCGGTTCCGGTTCCGGGTGGCCGCTGGATATCCGCGGCCGCGTCGACCTGATCGCGCAACAGATCGAACTCCACTCCAGCACGGCCGGCAATGCGCCCCTGCCGCTTTCCGTACACTTCCGCGCCACCGATTATCTGACCCAGCCGCACTGGGCCGTGGGGGCCAATTGGAACCACTTTCCGGTTGAGCCGATCATGGAACTGGCGCAGCATATGGGCATGCAATTCCCGCCCAAACTGCGGCTCAGCGGCGCCATGGATGGCGCGATCGGTTACTCCGGGCGGGGCAGTTTTCAAGGCCAATTGGCTTTCCACGACGCGGCCCTCACCATTCCCGAATCGCCCTCCGTGCGCTTCGAACAGGCCTACCTGATTTTCGACCACGGACATGCGCACCTTTCCCCGGCCCTGGTGACCTTGAAAAACGCCGAGACGTCCGGCGAGGACCAGGCGCGCATTGAGGCCGACTACGGGCTGGACGACGGCAAGCTCGACCTGACGGTCTCCGCCGACGCCATGAAAGTGGCTTCGTTCCGAGCCCAGGCGGCGCTGGCCGCGGTGCCGTGGCTGGAACAGGTGCGGAGCGGCGAGTGGACCGGCGATCTGCACTACCATCGTGACGCGCTGGCGCACGGTTGGACCGGCCGCTTGCAACTCACCGATGCGCAAATCCAGATGCCCGGCCTTGCCGATCCGCTGCAACTTGACTCGGCGCACGCGCAAATCGACGGCGACCGCGTGGCGCTGGACCGTATTGCCGCCACCGCCGGCAAGATCGCCTTCACCGGCGACTACCGGTATGAACCCGGTGCTGCGCGGCCTCACAAACTGCGCCTGCGCGCCGCCGAGGTGGACGCCGCCGATCTCGAAACCGAACTGATGCCGACGCTCCGCCGCAGCCATAACCTGCTGGTTCGCGCACTGGGCCGTGATTTGGTTACCAACTGGCTCAAGGAGCGCCAGGTGGACGGCACTCTGCAAATTGACAGCCTGGTGCTGGCCGGCGCACGTCTGGGCAACGTTCGCACCCGTTGGCAATGGGATGTGACGCGGGTCGAAGTGGAACTGCTCCAGGCGGAAATGGAGGGCGCCGCCATCACCGGCAGGCTCGACGTGAATTTGCGCGGATCCGGACCATCCTACCGGCTCACTGCCAAAGTGAAGGGCGCCGCCTGGCAGTCGGGCAAGATCGACGCCGAAGGGAGTCTGGAAACCTTCGGAACCGGCGCCCAACTGCTGACCAACCTCACATCGGAAGGCAACTTTACCGGCGCCGGCCTGGATTTGGGAACGTTCGTTCCGTTGCGCAGCCTTTCGGGCACTTATAACCTGGCGTGGTGGCAATCCTACCCGCGCCTCCGCCTCACCAGCCTGAACCTGCGCACCGAGGACGACACGTACACCGGCCGCGGCGCCACCCAGCAGGACGGCCGCCTGGTGATCCTGCTGACCAACGGCATAAAAGAAATGCGCATGAGCGGATCGCTGGACACGTTGCGGGTGGAGTAAGTGGCCGCGACCGTCTGGGTCGCGAGCGATGGCCGCGTGCTGACTTGGGGGAGGACGGCCCGGTGACCCGTGCAGGCGGGCCGAGCGGGCACGCGAAAGGAGCAGATTCCGGATCCGTCGCGCCGGCCGCGGCGCCTCATTCTTCCCGGGTTTTTTCCAACTCCCGCCCGTACCACCACAGCGATCCCAACCAGGCCGCCACGCAGACCAGGACCACCGCGGGGTAGCTCCAAATGGTCGAGGCCGCCATGGCCATCGCCACAATCTGCACCATGCCGTTGCCGATCGAAGCGCCCGTCGTAAACCGCCAACGGGTCTGGGTGCGCGGACGATGCACGGCCGGTGAATGGCCAATCGCCAGCGCCATGCACGCCGCGCCGGCGCCCACCAATGGCGCCATCGGCAGGGTTAGCGGAATCGCCACCAGGAGAAATGCGGCATCCTTGGCGGCCAGGAGTTGCCAGCCCCGCAGCGGCAGCAGGCGGTAGCGCGCCAGGCCGCCGGCGCCATCCAGGCCGAACAGGCATTGCGCGTAGCTGGCCAGCGCCAGCACCACCAGCAGGGTCATCGCCATGAATGCCTCGCCGGGCATGGCCACGCCGGCGATGCGGAAGCCGATGGTGGACAGGCTGAGGATCAGCGCGCAATAGAAATCCAGCGTGGAGAGGATCTCGCGCAAATTCTTGCGGACCAACTGATTCAACCGGCCGGGAAAGTTCGGCATCGGCCGCCACAGGCTTTGCGCGGGCGCAAACGGCAGGTCGGAGAGCAGGAAGCCGGCCGCGAATATCCCCGCGATCAGGCCCCACAACCCCACCGTGATGGTGCGCCCCGCGGTCCAAATGGCGAGGCCCGCGATCACCCACGTCATCGGGTTGATCCACGGACTCACCAGGCGCAGCAGCCGGTGCTCCCAAGGCTCCAGCGGCCACAAGGCGAGCCGCGATCGCGGAATCTTGCGCATAGGGTCCGTGCTCAGCGGAAACAATAGCACCAGGCCCAGAATCAGGTAAATGAAGCCGCCCGCCTTGCCCATGAAGAAAACCGTCGCCAGGAAGAAGTTGTTGCCAACCAGCGATTGGAATGCCGTCCAGTCGCGCCGGTATGCCAAGCCTAGCGCCCTTACGATCGCGGCGAGCCGAGCCATTCCAGTTCCTCAACCACCGGCGATTCCACCAGATCGAAGTAATGGTCTTCGAGGGACTGCGGCAACTCGGCCACCGTGGAGTTCCACACCATGCTCCCCTGGCGGATCATCACGATCCGGGAAGCGATGCGTTCCACCATGGAGAGGATATGCGAGGTCAGGAACACGGTCACGCCGTGGCGCGCTACCGAGGCCAGCAACTCGCGCATGATTTTGGCCGTGACCGGGTCGATGGCCTCGAACGGCTCATCCAGAAACAGCACCTGCGGATTGGGCAGCAGCGCCATGGCGAACGCCGTCTTCTTGCGCATGCCGTGGGAACAGGCGGCGGCGAAAGTGTGGCGCCCATGTTCCAGGCTGAGCGCGTGCAGCAATTGATCGGTTCGCGCGCGGGTCTGGCTGCGTTCCACTCCGTAGACCGCGCCGGTGAGCAGCAGGTGCTCTTCGACGGTGAGATCGTCAAACAGGCCAAGGTCTTCCGGCAGCACGCCGATGCGCCGTTTGATTTCAAGCAGGTTGGCCGCCACATCCAGGCCGCACACCTCGGCCTGGCCCGAAGTGGGCGCCAGCAGCCCCGTGAGCATCTTGACGGTGGTGGATTTCCCGGCCCCGTTGGGTCCGAGAAAGGCGCAGATGGCGCCGGCAGGGATATCCAGAGTCAGGTCGTTCACGGCGGTGGAGTCACCGAAGCGGCGCGTGAGATTACGGCACGAGATCATGCTCCCTTGTAGCACGGCCATTCCTGGCTGTGTGGTTCTGGTGTGGGAGATTGTGCGCCGGGTGAAGGGTGACGTGCGGAACGAAGCCAGTTTTGGGACGCGGAGGCGCGGAGGTGGCTGCGACCCTCTGGGTCGCGTGCCTGAGACACTTGTGGATTGAGAGTTGGCAGAAAAGTCGTTGCGAGCGGCCGGGCTTAGGAGCAAGCTCCTCGGACTTATCGCCGTGCGTGTCGGCCGCCCAATGGATTGGAGAGCACCTTCGATGATCTAGGGCCGCTGAATGGCGACCATATCCTTGCCGATTCGGTGCTCTTCCTCTGTTATCAAGTGGGGCGACAATGAACGCTATCCGCACACCACCCGATGTTATGGGTTCGAACCCAAGATCTCTCCCCCGACCCCGTAGCACTGCTCAGACAGCCGTGAAGGCGTTGACGGCCCCAGGGAGAGT
>Ga0210402_10000854_pt1 | contig 32833 bp, 28 predicted proteins | sample IncBWC7MmetaG_FD_161055 | JGI IMG/M metagenome (GOLD analysis project Ga0210402, IMG submission 161055) | Forest soil microbial communities from Barre Woods Harvard Forest LTER site, Petersham, Massachusetts, United States - Inc-BW-C-7-M | ecosystem: Environmental > Terrestrial > Soil >...
TCGGCCAGGTGGCCGGATGGTGGTCCCGGTGGGTCCGCCGCATGGCGATCAGGATCTGACGCTGCTGACCAAGGACACAGCCGGCAAGGTGACTCGGTGCAACATTCTGCCAGTCGCATTCGTACCACTGACCGGCGGTTGACTTACCGGCTGGGCGCACAGAATACTGACCAGTAGTGGCTGGCGGATACGCGGAGCAGGCGCATGAAGCTGATGTGGTTCCACCTGATGCCCTATACGGAGCTGCCGGACGATTTCCGCGACAAGAATCCGTCGGTCTGGGTGGACATCCACTCCTCGCTGTTCGATCCGAGGCGCGCCCACCTTATGTACAACGACTTTATGGATGAGCTGGAATACGCGGCGCAGTGCGGCTTCGATGCGGTCTGCGTGAACGAGCACCATTCCAACGGCTACGGGCTCATGCCGTCGCCCAATCTGATCGCGTCATCGCTGGCGCGCCGCACGACCGATACGGCGATCTGCGTGATGGGCAACTCGCTGGCGCTATACAATCCGCCGACGCGCGTCGCCGAGGAATTCGCGATGATCGACTGCATCTCAGGCGGCCGGCTGATCGCGGGCTTCCCGGTCGGTTCGCCGATGGACACCTGCTACGCGTATGGCCAGAACCCGTCCATCCTGCGCGACCGCTACCATGAGGCGCACGATCTGGTGGTGAAGGCGTGGACGGAAAGCGACACCTTCGCGTTCAACGGCCGCTTCAACCAGCAGCGCTACGTGAACATCTGGCCGCGCCCCATCCAGCGTCCACATCCGCCGATCTGGGTGCCGGGCGGCGGCTCGGTGGAAACCTGGCAGTGGTGCGCGGAGATGGACTACGTTTACTGCTACCTGAGCTACTACGGCTACAAGGTCGGCCACGCCACGATGGACGGGTTTTGGAACGAAATGTCGCGGCTGGGCAAAGACCGCAATCCGTATCGCGCGGGGTTCCTGCAATTCGTCGGGGTCGGCGAGAGCCGCCAGCACGCGATGGACCTGTATGGCGAGTCCGCGGAATATTTCTATGGGAAATGCCTGCACATCGATCCGCGCTTCGCCGCGCCGCCCGGCTACACTACCGAGGCGACGCAGCGGATGGGGCTCGAAAGCCAAGTCTCCAAGGCCGCATCCTACACCGACAAGTTCAACAAGCTCGCGCGCGAGATGGACGCCATTGTGGACAACGGCTACGTCATCATCGGCTCGCCGGACGAAGTGGTCGAGCAGTTGCGCGAGGTCGCGACCAACCTCAATGTCGGCCACCTGATGCTGCTGCTTCAGTTCGGCAACATGAGCAAAGACCTCACCCGCTACAACACGAAGCTGTTCGCCGATCAGGTGATGCCGAAGCTGAAAGGCCATTTCCCCGATTGGCAGGATCGCTGGTGGCCGCAGCCGATGGCAGCGGCGCAGCGCGCGGAAATTCCTGCCTTCATGCCGAAACTCGCAGCCGAATAACGGGAGCATGCCGTGAGCGAACCCGAGACGTTGACCGTCGATGTCAACGGCTTTGCCACCCGCGTCTGGCGCAAGGGCAGTGGCCCGAAGCTGGGCTTTCTCGCCGGCTATGGCGGACTGCCTCGCTGGGTGCCATTCCTCGACGAACTGGCCACGAGCCGCACGGTGATCGTGCCGTCGCTGCCGGGCTTTCCCGGCGGCGACCGTGGACATTCGGTGCTTGATTCGCATTTGGATTGGCTGCTCGCGGTGCGAGATCTGCTGGCGAAGGCGGAACTCGACGGCGCCGACTTGGCCGGCAGTTCGGTCGGTGCATCGCTGGTCGCAGAGATGGCGGCTTTGTGGCCCACAAGCGTGCGGCGTCTGGCGTTGATCGCGCCGTTTGGCTTGTTCGACGAAGCGGACCCACCCACCGACCCGTGGGCGCAGCGCGCCGATGCGGTGCCGGGCCTGATGTGCGCCGATCCGGAAATCTGGAAGGCGCTGAAGGCGGTGCCCGAAGGTGCCAATTCGATCGAATGGCCGATCGAGCAGACACGCGCCAACGAGGCCGCGGCACGCATCTTCTGGCCGCTCGGCAATACCAAACTGGAGAAGCGACTGAAGCTGATCCAGGCGCCGACCTTGTTGATCTGGGGCGAACAGGACAAGGTTATGCCACGCAGCTACGCCGAGCGTTTTGCCAATGGCATCGCGGGTCGCTCGGACACCAAGGTGATCGCCGGCGCCGGCCATCTTGCCGAACTCGACCGGCCCGCCGAGGTTGCCGCTGCCATCATCGACTGGACCAACTAAGGAGCCCGCACATGCCGCTCGATCCGGACGCCGAAACCCTGCTTGGCATGATGCGTGCGGCGGGGCGTCCGCCGATGGAGACGCTCTCGCCGGATGAGGCGCGCGAGGCTTTCAAGGCGGGCCGCGCCGTGACGCAGCCCGATCCGCAGGATGTCGCCGAGGTGCGCGATCTGTCGTGTCCCGGTCCACATGGGGCTATTCCGCTGCGCACCTATCGCCCGATCGGCACGCAGGCCGCCGACGTGCTGCCGGCGCTGGTGTATTATCACGGCGGCGGCTGGCTACTCGGCGACCTGGATTCGCACGACGTGGCATGCCGCCATTACGCCAATGCCGTGCGCTGCCGCGTGGTGTCGGTCGATTACCGTATGGCCCCCGAATACAAATTCCCCGCCGCGGTGGATGACTGCGCCGCGGCGACCGGCTGGGTGATCGCGCAGTCGGATGCGCTCGGGATCGATCGCAGGCGCGTAGCGGTGGGCGGCGATTCGGCGGGCGGCAATCTTGCGGCGGTGATGGCGCTGATGGCGCGCGACGGCGACCTGCCGCCGCTGGCGTTCCAGTTGCTGGTGTATCCCGCGACCGACATGGGAATGACGCACGAATCCTATCAGCGCGTCACCGAGGGCGTGCCGTTGACGGCAAAAACCATGGATTGGTTCATCGACCACTATCTGCATGGCCCGAACGACCGCAGGGACTGGCGTGCCTCGCCGTTGCGCGCGGCCGATCTGTCCGGCACGGCGCCCGCTTTGGTGCTGACAGCGAGTTATGATCCGCTGTGCGACGAGGGCGTCGCCTATGCGGAACGGCTAGAGCGCGAGGGGGTGCGGGTGATGCATCTGCACTTCTCCGACCAGCTTCACGGGTTTGTCGGTCAGGGGCGGATCATCCGCGCCGGCGGCATGGCGCTGGACATGATGTCGGCCGCGCTGAAGCGGGCGTTGTGGCAAGGACAGGCGTGATGTGCTCATTCTCGTCATCCCCGCCCTCTCTATCGTCATTCCCGCGAAAGCGGGGACCCAGGCGCGATGCACTGTGCCGCACCCATGGGTCCCCGCTTTCGCGGGGATGACGAGAAGGCGCGCGGGGATGACGGTGCAATGCGCTAAGCCGACGCCGGAACCTTCGCCGCGACCCTGCTGCGCGCGCCTACCATCTGCAACGAGAGATCGGCCATGCGCTCGCACATGTCATCCAGCGCGAGCCGACCTTCCGGCCGGTGCCAAGTATAGGCCCACGAGATCATGCCTCCGATCGCCAGCGCGGCCAGGCTCACGTCCTTGATGTCGAACTCGCCGGCTGCCACGCCCTCGGCCAGCAGCTTTGACAGCACGCGGTCGAACTTCTTGCGCAGCGCGTTGATCTCCGCCAGCGCGTCGGGCGACAGGTTCTTTTCCTCGCGAAAATAGATCGCGATATTGGCCTGGCGCGACAGCACCACCTGGGTGAAATCCACGATGGCGCGATACAGCCGTTCAGTCGGCGATCCTGCTCCTGTTGCCGCGTTCGTGACCGCATCGAGCGACAATACAATGGTCGGCGTGCAAATCGCCGCAAGCAGATCGGTCTTGCTGCGAAAATGCGTGTAAATGAACGGCTTGGTGACGCCGAGTTCCGCGGCAATGTCGTCGAGCGTCGTGCCGGTGAAGCCGCGTTCGTAGAACAGCTTGACCGCCTCTTCCAGAATACGTTCGCGCTTGTAGGCCAGTATCTCCTCGCGCATCGCCCACTGATCCATTGTCCAGCCGAGTATGCTAGCCTTGTCGCGCGGCAATGGAAAGAATCTTACCCGAGGAGGAAGCCATGGCGGGACTGCTGGAAGGAAAATCGGCGTTGATCACCGGCGGCGGTGGCGGCATTGGCCGGGCGACCTCGCTTGTTTTCGCGCGCGAGGGTGCGCGCGTGGCGGTGGCCGATGCAGCGGAGAAGACGGCGCAGGAGACCGTGGCGCTGATCAACGCCGCCGGCGGGCAGGCGATGTCGCTCACTGGCGATGTCACCAGCGCCAGCGCCGTGGAGGCGATGGTGAAGTCGGTGGTCGCCGCCTATGGCGGGTTGGACTGCGCATTCAACAATGCCGGCATCGCGGGCTTCCAGGTGGACGCAGGCGGGAAGAAGACCGCGGACTGGTCGGAAGCTTCGTTCGACCGGATGATCGAGGTCAACCTGAAGGGCGTCTGGCTCTGCATGAAGCACGAACTGCCGCAGATGGTCGCACAGGGAGGCGGTGCCATCGTCAACACCGCCTCGATCGCCGGACTGATCGGCCTGCCGACGTCTTCCGCCTACGTCGCGGCGAAGCACGGCGTGGTGGGGCTGACCAAGACCGCGGCGCTGGAATACGCCGGGGACAGGATCCGGGTGAATGCGGTCTGTCCGGGCTACATCGAGACGAAAATGACTGAGGACACCATGCGTCGTCGCGGCGCCGAACTGCTGGAGAGGTGCCATTCCATCGCATGGGCAAGCCGGAGGAAATCGCCGAGATGGTGTTGTGGCTGTGCTGCGACCGCGCCTCATATGTCAGCGGCGCGGCTTACAACGTCGATGGCGGTTACATGGCAACCTGACGGCCCGAGCCCGTCAGGCGTTGGTGATACCGCCGTCCACCGTGATGGTCTGCCCATTGACGTAGGAAGAATCCCGCGAGCAGAGAAATCGGATAACCGACGCGACCTCGGCGGGGTGACCATAGCGCTTCACCGGTATCTCGTTTTTGTATGCCTCGCCCCGCTCGGCGATGGTTTCCGCCGCCATGCGCGTGTCGATCAAACCTGGCGCAACGGCATTCACCAGCACGTCGGGGGCGAGCCTGCGTGCCAGCGAGCGGGTGAGCCCGACAAGCCCCGCCTTGGCAGCGGCGTACGGTGGATAGCCGGCGGCGCCACGGCGATAGGCGACCGAACTGGTGAACACGATACGCGCAGGGCCCTCACGTTTGTCGAAGCGCGTGGCGAAGGCCACCGCAAGGTCATAGGCGTTGGTCAGGTTCGCGGCGATTGCACGGTTCCAAACGCCGTGGTCATTTGGATCGAAGGCGTCGCGCTCGAACAATCCGGCGAGGTGGATCAGCGCCGCGACCGGACCCCCGGCGGAGTCGAGCGCCGCGGCACACGCTTCCGGTGTGTCGATCTCCGACTGCCATGTTGCGATGCGTGCGGTGCCAAGCGTATCCCGCGCCTGAGCGAGCCGATCCGCGTCGATATCCACCAGGACCACATGCGCCCCGTGGGCGAGCATCGTCCGCGCCGTCTCCATGCCGATACCGCCGGCGCCGCCGGTGATGACAATGCGCTTGCCCGCGAATTCCGACATTTCACGCCCTCCAGGTTGGATGATCCAACGTCGCCGCAGTTGATTGCTAGATTCGCACGGATTCGTGGGTCGCCTGCCGGCTAGTGCCGTCACAGTGATTCTGACCGATTGAGCGTACGACAGTCGAGGCTCGGACGCGCTACGATCACGCGCAGTCTCGGCCCGCACTACCAGCCTTGTGGTAAGGCAGGTCAAGAAAGAATCTTAGCGCAGATGCAGAAAGGCGATGCACGCAAAGCACGCAGATGAATCGGCGCGGTTCATAGGCAATAGGCAACGCGTTTGATCTCCTGGCGCGTCCTGCCAAAATTCAGCTGTAGGCAGAGACGCAGTCCTGACGCCTTCAGATAGTTGGTACACTGCATCCGATGCGCGTCGTCCAGTGCTTTGACGGTCTTCAACTCGACCAGAGCACGTCGTTGATCAGCAGGTCCACGAAATACTCGCCTGGCAAGATGTCTTTGTAGTGCACCTTGGCGCCGTGTTGTTACGCAGCCGATAGACCGGCGGGACGGACTTCATATGCCAACGCGTTCTCATAGACTTTTTCCAGGAACCCCGCCCCAAGCGTATTGTGGACGGTGAATGCGCGGCCGATCACGCGCCCCGACAGTTCATTCAGCCCGCTGTTATCTGCATTGCTAACCTGGCAAATCACCGCAGCCCGCGGTTATTTTCTGATGCACTGCCCGTAACGCACTGTTTCGCCTGAAACCTTTTCCCGCAAGGGCGTGGAGTATCGCATCGAAGCAAGGAAAGGGAACCGCAAATAACGCAAAAAACGCAAACGCAGGTTGCAGCGACATCGCCTCAAGTCTGGCGCCCTGGCCATGCACGCGCGTGATTTGCGTTTTTTGCGTTGTTTGCGGTTCCCCTTACTGTTGGCTGATCAAGCCCGATACCCACGCCCAGAGACACCAGCGCGATCCTTGCTTTGGTTTGGTTGCGGCTGATCGGCCGCGCTAGGTGTTCTGCGTGCATCGTCTTCCTGCATCTGCGCTAAAATTCTTGCTTTGCGATGCTGCGGACAAATTATTGCGGAAGTATTGATGGGCCGGCGACGTCTCGCGATGCTCGAAGCGTTTCAATCCATGGAATCAAGCCTATCGCAATCGGCCAGCGCCTCCATCGCGCAGCACCAGTACCCAGCGCAATGATTTCGCCTTTTTGGCTTTGCCGGAGGGAGGGGTGGAAACGCTTCTGACGTCCCCGGCTGAGGCGGTGTCGCCGCCCGTTTCAACCGGTCAAAATCACTGTGCAGAGGCACTAGTGGGTCATGTCCGCTTTTGTCGGGTCCTCCGAACCTTCAGGCGAGACCATCATGTTCGCGAGCAGCCCGCAACCTGCCCAGTGCGAGGCGCGCGATCGCTGCCGGTGCCTCCTCGGGGATTGCAAAAACCGAACTGACGTTGATCTCGCACAGGACGTAACTGTCCTCGCCCGATGCGGTGCGTGGTCCATAGAGAAAGTCGGCGTCCCAGATGATCGGCAGCGACGCGGCATCGATGCGCAGGACGTCCATCATCTGCGGCGTCCACTCGGCTTCCATCTTCGCCCTGAGCGCCTGAAACGGCTCCGCATCCGCTCCGTGCATGATGCGTGGGCCCGGCTGTGCGGCCGGGGAATCCGGGCCTTCAGGCGGCGGAGGTATCAGCGCCTTGATGAATTGGTGGCCAAAGCCAACAACCTTGTCGGCGCCCATGTAGCAGCGGATCATGCCGTCGGGCAGGCGCGGCTGAAACGGTTGATCCACGATGCAGCCGTCCGGTGTAAGATACGCCTCGCAGCGCGTCATGAATTCCGCAAGCGGCATCGTATCGACCACGCTGCCACGGCGCGCATGCAGCACATTTACGATGCTCGCCGCGCCGGCTGGCTCGGAAGCCAGTTCGACCTTCCAAACCCCCTGGCCGCCATTGCCACGGTTCTGCTTGATGACCCGCGGGCCTGCCGATTGAAGCCTCGACGGGAACGCATCGCGGAACGCGGCCGGAGTGCGGTAGAGATGAGTGTCGGTGCCCCAGCCAAGATGCCTCGTGCGATGCAGAACCTCTTTAACGCCCATCTTGAGGATTACGTCGGGGTGCGCGCTGACCCAGGGGCCGCGCGACGCCACGTCACGCAAGATCGCGTCAAGCGCCGTGCGTGTCTGCCCTTCGTGTATCGGATCGACCCACACAAGCACCCCGTCAGTCGCCAAAAGCTGGTCGCGTACCTCGTCGGCAAGATCGTCGGCATAGACCGCGGGTTCCGCCTGGATGCCAAGCGCAGCCAACCCTTCAAAGACGCGATGAAAGCGGTTGTTCTGCGGTGTCGCGGCGCGCCTCGCCTCACGATCGCCGCGCCAGAGAATCGCGATCCTGGGCTCTTGCATGCTGGCCATATTGCCTCCCTGGGTCCCCCTGCTCGGTTGGTAACCAGGTAAGGATATACATGAACCATCATATGATACAAGTGTTTCAAGTCACAAGCGGGCACCTTTTCTGTCCTCGGCTGCGCCGGCCGGCGTCTCAGCTGGGCGTCCCATCCACCCCCCGCAGCTCCCCGCTCCGCACACTGGCAATCGCGTTGTTGAGGATCTGCACGATCGCCTCATCGGCGACACTGCGCGCCAGCAGCGCCAGCGAGCCTCCCAGCAGCGCCGAGGCGATCGACAACGCGTCGATTTTCTGCCCGACCATGTACTCGATCGCCTTGTCCACCACCGCACCGGCGCGGCCCAAATCTTCCGGCGGCTGTTCGTCGGTCATCGCCTGTTTCTCCCAATAACTCGCACTTCACGGGTTGAGTTGAGCGTGTCTCAATCCGCGATCTCGGGTTCCGATTCCGTCTCCTGTTCGGCCTGCAGCGCCCACATCCGTGCATACAGCCCATCGCGCGCCAGCAGCGCCGCATGCCGGCCGCGCTCCGCCACGCGGCCGTCGCGCAGCACAATGATCTCGTCCGCATCCACCACAGTGGACAGCCGATGCGCGATCACCAGCGTGGTACGATCCCGCGCCACCGCACGCAGCGCCGCCTGGATGTCCTGTTCCGTTCCCGTATCCAGCGCGCTGGTGGCCTCGTCCAGGATCAGAATGCGCGGGTCCTTCAGGATGGTCCGCGCAATCGCCACCCGCTGCTTCTCGCCGCCAGAGAGCTTCAGCCCGCGCTCGCCCACCCGCGTGTCATACCCCTCCGGTAGACTTACAACGAAGTCGTGCACCTGCGCCAAACGCGCGGCATGCTCGATCTCTTGCTGCGCAGCGCCTGGCCGGCCGTAGGCGATGTTGTAGCGGATCGTGTCGTTGAACAGCACGGTGTCCTGCGGCACCACGCCGATCGCCGCGCGCAGGCTCTCCTGCTGCACGTCGCGGATGTCCTGGCCGTCGATCAGGATGCGGCCCCCGGTCACGTCGTAGAAGCGGAACAGCAGTCGGCTGATGGTGGACTTTCCTGCCCCGGTCGCGCCGACGATGGCGAGCCGGCCGCCCGCCGGCACGGTGAAATCGACCCCCTTGAGGATTTCCCGATCCGGCCGATAGCCGAATCGCACGTCCTCGAACCGCACCTCGCCCGCGGGCCCATCGGACAGGTGCGCCGCCAGCGCTGTCGCGCCCGGCCGATCCGCGATCTCCTGCGCCTCGTCGAGCAGGCGGAACATCTGCTCCATGTCGACGATGCCCTGCCGGATCGTCATGTAAACCATGCCGAGGAACCCCAGCGGCTGATAGAGCTGCATCAGGTAGGTATTGACCAGAACGAACTGGCCGACCGTCATTGCGCCCGCGCCGACTTCGCGCGCCGCCAGCAGCATGATCAGCGTCAGGCCGAGGGCGATGATGAAGGCCTGGCCGATGTTCAGATAATTCAGCGAGACCTGCACACGCACGGCCGCCCGTTCGTACCGCGCCAGCGCGGTGTCGTAGCGCGCGGCTTCGTGCGGCTCGTTGCCGAAATACTTTACCGTTTCGAAGTTGAGCAGGCTGTCCAGCGCCTTCGTGCTCGCGTCGTTGTCGGTGTCGTTCATCGTGCGGCGGATACGCGCTCGCCAACCCGCGAACGTCATGGTGAACAACGCATAGCTCGCGACCGCGGCAAAGGTGATCGCGGCGAACCGCCAATCGAACAGGTGCCAAATGATGCCGGTCACCAGCAGTAGTTCGATCACCGTCGGCACCACGTTGAAAACCGCGAGCCGCAGCACCGACTGGATGCCCACCATGCCGCGGTCGAGTGCGCGGGCCAGCCCTCCCGTCTGCCGATCGAGGTGGAAGCGCAGGCTCAGCGCATGCAGATGGCGGAAGGTGCGCAGCGCGGCCACGCGCACGGCGCGCTGCTGCACCTTGGCGAACAGTGCGTCACGCAGCTCGCCGGAGGCTGCCGAGCCCACGCGCAGCAACCCGTAGGCGATCACCAGCGCCATCGGGATCGCGAGCATCGCGGTGGCATCCTTCGGAGCCAGCGCATCGACGATCCGGCCATAGACAATGGGGACGTAGACCGTCGCCACCTTGGCGAGTAGCAGTAGACCCATCGCCATGACGACCCTGACCTTGGCGCCGGTATCGTGCTTCGGCCACAGGAAGGGCAGCATTGAGCGAACCGTCGCCAGACTTGAGCGCTGGACTCGTGGCAGAGTGATTGTAGCCGCCTCTTCGGGTCGGGTTCGTCTCATTCCCGGCATGTGGCATGCAGGGGCGAATTTTGAAAGGCGAGGCCATGGCAAGCGAGACGACAGAGAGCGGGTTCCTTCGCCATCTTCGCACCTGCAACAATGCGCGCTTGCCCGGCGCCCGTCTGCCGTTCTGCATCGGCTCGGCGCGGGTAGGCTGGGTGAAGCCGGCACTCGCCGCGGCACTGGCGAAATTCCCTGCGATCAGCGTCCGCGCCTCCGGGGTCACCCTCACCGACGGCGCGCGACTGCCTGCGATTGCCCGTCAGCTTGTCGAGGACGGCCACTTTCGCTGGCGACAGGAGGAGTTTGACATCCGCGCCGAACCCGAGGGGAAGGTGCTGGCACGGCTCGATCGCGGTGCATTGCCCAGTTTCGGGGTCGTCGCGGCGGGCGTGCACGTCAACGGCCTTGTCCGCCGCCCCGATGGAGTCCACGTTTGGGTCGCCCGCCGCGCCGCCGACAAACAACTGGATCCCGGCAAGCTCGACCACATCGTCGCCGGGGGCGTGCCGGCTGGCCTGACCCCGGCAGAGACACTGGTGAAGGAGGCCGAGGAAGAAGCGGCAATCCCTGCCTCACTGGCGAGCAAGGCTGTTCCGGTCGCGCTCATTGCCTATGCCATGGAGCGCCCAGAGGGCCTGCGGCGCGACCGCCTGCACTGCTACGATCTCGATCTGCCGGAGGATTTCTGCCCCCATGCGGCGGACGGCGAGGTGGAGGCGTTCGAATTGTGGCCGATTGCGCGGGTGGTGCAGACGGTCCGTGACTCCGACCGGTTCAAGTTCAATGTAAACCTTGTGCTGATCGATCTTTTCCTGCGCGAGGGCCTGATCGTCGGGCGCGAGGCTGAAGAACTACGCGCCGGGCTCCGTGGCGGGACGGCGTAGCCTCAACACTTGTGGGGAAGCGGGGTCAGCTCCGTCAGCTTCGCGTTCATCACGAAGTCGCCGAAGTCCATCTGAAGGTTGTCGGCCACGCCGTTCTCCCAATAGCGCATGCCCACCTGGTAGGTCGGCACCTCGCTCTTGCTGTTGCGGTCGAAGAAGGCCAGGCGAACACGCGTGCTGGGCAGATTGGAAAGCAGCGGGAAAGCGTTGGCCTCCGGCTTCTTCCAGTCGAGCACGACGACCGAGCTGTCCTCCGCCCCAGAATCGTCGGTGCCATCGAACAGCGGCAGCGCGAGGAACTTCTTGCCGGACTGGGCGCCGGCCAGGATCGCCGATGTGTGCGCCATCGGGAACAGCGTGCCGGGCGGCAGCGGCTTGGTGGCATCCTCGGGCACCGTGTAGTGCGCCTCCCCCGGACCGCCGGCGCGTTCCAGCTTGGCATCCCCGTCGGTCTGGCTGGTGACCGCGGTGTCTGTCGTCTGCTTCATGTGGAAGCGGAACTTGAGCCCGTCCTTAGCCTCCCAGGTGGCATAGTCGGATACCATTTTGACGTCCTGGCCGTCGGTATTGGTCAGGTCCATGGACAGCCGCTGGCGGACCGCCCAGCCGTCGCACGCATCGATGACCTCGTAGCCCATCGTGCCGGTGGCGGCGACGACATCGCCCCCGCGGCTGCTGCTGAGGGTCAGCGTGTAGATTGCCCGGTGGGCAGCCGATGCTGTGTTCAGGCCGGGCGACTGCGCGGGAGCGGCCGAGACGATAGAGGAAGTGCAAAGGGCCAGAGCGGCGGCTGCCAGTGCGGCAGGGAAGCGCATGAGGGGGTCTCCGCTTGCGGGTCAGCGCCGAACATAGGGAGACCCACGGCGATGCGCCAGCGAGCAGCCGCTGATGAGCGACCCCTCCCCCTAACCCCCTCCCGCAAGGGGAGGGGGAGTCTAGGTGGGGCAAATATTCCCCCTCCCTTTGCGGGAGGGGGTTAGGGGGAGGGGTCGCTCCCAGTTCATGCCAAGTTTCGCGGCTTCGGCGGCAGATCGATCCGGAGGTGCAACTCCTTCAGCCGAGCTGGCGGAACCTCGGCGGGGGCGCCCATCATCAGGTCCTCGCCTTGCTGGTTGAGCGGGAACAGGATGACCTCTCGGATATTGGGTTCGTCGGCCAGCAGCATGACGATCCGGTCGATGCCCGGCGCCGAACCGCCATGCGGCGGCGCGCCGTAGCGGAACGCATTCAGCATGCCGCCAAACCGAGCCTCCACCTCATCGGCCTTGTAGCCAGCGATCTCGAAGGCGCGGATCATAATGTCCGGGCGATGGTTACGGATCGCGCCGGAGGACAGCTCCACACCGTTGCAGACGATGTCGTACTGGAACGCCTTGATGGTAAGCGGGTCCTGCGTGTTCAGCGCCTCCATTCCACCCTGCGGCATGCTGAACGGGTTGTGGCTGAAGTCGATCAGCCCGGTCTCCTCGTTCAACTCGTACATCGGGAAATCGGTGATCCAGCAGAAGCGGAACGCCCCCTTCTCGTTCAGGTCGAGTTCCTCGGCCAGCCGCGTGCGCACCAGGCCGGCGAATTTCCCCGCCATGTCCGGCTTGCCCGCGACGAAGAACACCGCATCGCCCGCCGCCAGACCGCAGCCCTGCCGAATGGCCTCGGCTCGATCGGGCTCGAGGTTGCGCGCGATCGGCCCCTTCGGTCCGTCCGCATCATAGACGATGTAGCCGAGGCCACCGGCACCTTCGGCCCGCGCCCATTCGTTCAGCTTGTCGAAGAAGCTGCGCGGCTGCGATGCGGCGCCCGGCGCGGGAACCGCCCGCACCACGCCGCCCGATGCCGCGATGCGCGCGAACAGCCCGAAGCCCGAGCCGGCGAAGTGCTGCGTTACATCGCTGATCCGCAGCGGATTGCGCAGATCGGGCTTGTCCGAACCGTACTCCAGCATCGCCGTGTCGTACGGAATGCGCGGAAACGGCGGCGGGGTCACGCCGCGGCCCTTGGCGAATTCATCGAACACGCCGGCGATCACCGGCTCGATCGTGTTGAACACGTCCTCCTGGGTAACGTAGCTCATCTCGAAATCGAGCTGGTAGAACTCGCCCGGCGAACGGTCGGCGCGCGCCGCCTCGTCGCGAAAGCAGGGCGCGATCTGGAAGTAGCGGTCGAATCCCGCCACCATCGCCAGCTGCTTGAACTGCTGCGGCGCCTGCGGCAGCGCATAGAACTTGCCCGCATGCATCCGCGACGGCACCAGGAAGTCGCGTGCGCCCTCGGGCGAGGACGCGGTCAGAATCGGCGTCTGGAACTCGGTGAAGCCGACCTCGATCATGCGCCGGCGGATCGAGGCGATCACCCCGGCGCGCAGCATGATGTTCCGGTGCAGCTTCTCGCGGCGCAGGTCGATGAAGCGGTATTTCAGGCGGATATCCTCGGGGAAGCGTTCGTCCCCAGCCACCTGCATCGGCAGCACCTCGGCCGCTGATTGGACCACTAGGTCGGCGACCCGAAGCTCGATCTCGCCGGTGGGCAGGCGCGGGTTCATCGTGCCGGGTTCACGTTCGACGACCTGGCCGGTGACCGTGATCACGCTCTCCGGCCGCACCGCGTCGGCGGCGGCAAAAGCGGGCGAACCGGCCGGGAACACGCATTGCGTGATGCCGTAGTGGTCCCGCAGGTCGATGAACAGCAGGCCGCCGTGGTCGCGCTTGGCGTGCACCCATCCCGAAAGTCGGGCGGGGTGCCCGGCATCGGCGGCGTGGAGCGCGCCGCAGGTATGGGTGCGATAGGCGTGCATGGTGGTCTGTCCCGTCGGTCAAGGGCCGGCAGACAAGCCTCCGCCTTTCGGGTTAGTCAAGCGGCGCTTGCCATCAAGCAGGGCAGGAAGGTTCCTCACGGAGTTCACGGGGAACCAACCGAGGGCCACAGAGTCGTGGTGTCGGACGGGCCAAACAATCGACCCGTTGAAAAGACGGATCACCACGCTATCATATGATGATAGCACAACGGATAATCCCATGGGCCAACTCATCGTTCGTGGCCTGGACGATCGCCTCATCCAGGCCCTCAAGCGGCGGGCGGCGCGGGCTGGGCGTGCCGCCGAGGCTGAGCACCGGGCCATACTTGAGCAGGCACTCCGGGGCGAGACGGAGACCTTCGCGGAGTCCGCCGCACGGTTGCGGGCACGAACGCTGCCACAGACAACCGACAGCACCGATCTGATCCGGCGGGATCGGGACCGGGATCATGCAGGCGCCGACGAGTGAGGCAGGCGGTCGTCGATGCCTCGGTTGCCGTGAAGTGGGTGGTGGAGGAGGATCACAGCGCCAAGGCCGCAATCCTGTTGGGGTTCGACGCGTGCCATGCACCGGACCATTGGCAAGCCGAGGCGGTCAACGTGCTGTGGTCGAAGGTGTTCCGCGGCGATCTGACTGCGGCGGATGCCGGGGAACGTGTGACCGTCCTGCTGCGCGCACCGGTCATTGGTGCGCCGATCGCAGACCTCATGGCACGCGCGTTTGCAATCTCGGTGGCGCTCACGGTGACGATCTACGACTCGCTCTATGTCGCGCTTGCCGAGAAACGCGATATCGCCATGGTCACCGCGGATGCGAGATTGATCCAGCGCCTATCGGGCGATGCGGCTTTGGCAAAGCGCATGGTGTGGGTGGGAGACCTGGATGCGTGACGGGCCGGAGACCGCGCCCAGACACATCCGGCGCGCACCCGTTGTGGACGATCAAATCGCGCCGCGGGCGGCAAGCCACGATTCGTACCGACCGCCCCTGAGAGTGACCCACCGGTTGGCACGAAATCGTCATGCCGACGATGGTCGGCATCCACGTCTTAGCTCGCTGCGATAAGCGAAGACGTGGACGGCGGCCTTCACCTCTCATGACAAGGGAGGGCCGGTGCGGCTGGCAGGAAAAGAAAGATTGAAAACGCAGATTCGTGCAGATGCACGCTGATGTACGCAGGTAGCATTGTGCGGGCAGGAACGACGCTGCTCACCGGGCGCGGCCTTGGGTATCGGCCGCGGCTGGCGGACAGCCTGTCCATCTGCGTGTTTTGCGTGCATCTTCTTGTATTTGCGCTGATTCTTTCTTGCTTTGCGGCGAACCGCGCCAGCCTGGACGGTGAAGTCCAAAGCCGCATATAGTTGATTTCGCGAATTATGATGTATCTCGCACCTTCTGCCGAGATACTACCTTCCTAACCAACACACGATAACGATCAACGCCATCCCTATACGCCGATCGATCCGCAATCTGCTCAATTCCTGTACCGAGCAAGTCAAACAACCCCCATTCAAAGTGCGGATCAAGCCCACTATGGCATGTACCGCACAGTGTCATCAGGTTATCCTCAATCGTCGCGCCTCCGTCACTCCACGGTCGAACATGATGAACGTGGAGTTCGACGTCGACATATTCCGCGGGGCGACGTCCGCAAAGTCGGCATCGGTAACGGTCACGTTTCAACACCTTCATGCGCGTGCCTCGTGCTGGCGCGCGCTGGAGCGCAGTTTTGCTCAAATTCTCGGCTGCCACGAAGCCAGCGACCCCAACAGGTCTGCATTCAAAAGGTTCACAAATGTCTGGGAGCAGCTTTGCTGCGATTAAACTCTCCATGAGCACATTGCCCCCGAGCTGGAGATAGACGAGGAGATGTCTCCGAGTGCTAACAACCCAACATTCTTGACCAACATCACGCCACAACGAGATCATTGCATCCGGTACAACCGGAGTGGCGCCACGGCGTTCAATTATGGGGGTGCGGCTCTTATAACCGAAGAAAGAGGATTGCATTGCCCACTGGATTTCGCCCATCTCGTCAGCAGTTAACGTGAGAGCATAATACTCAAGGCCCGCTTGAGGAGAACGCATTTCCTGGACTACCGCCTGGAGCGCGCTTTTCGTCATAGCCAGATGCCTTTCTTGGAACACCCTGTTGCCCGCTATACTGCCGGAATGCGCCGATTCGCCGCCAGCCAACTTGACCTGTTCGCCCCCACCGCAACACCTGCGGCAGCACCAATACAATCGCCGCTCGCCAAGCTCACTGACCTGCTCGACAGCCTGCGCGCCGCCGACCGCCTGGCCTGGCCGGATGCCGCCGCGACCATGGCCGAGGAGCGGCGCGCCCTGGGCCTTGCGCGGCTCGCAGGGGCTGATGGCGATCGGCTCGCCGCTGCGATCATGCAGGAGACCGAGCGCCTGCTCGCGGCTACCGAACAGGACGCGCATAGGGACTGATCGCTGGATCGCAGGACGCCCGATTCCGCGCGTGCTCCTGGCCGTCAGTCGCAGCACCGGTGCGGGAGGGATGGCCGGGACACGCCCGGCCATGACGGTCAGAAGCAGCTCGTATCAGTCGTCCAGGAAGCTCCGCAGCTTTCGGCTCCGGCTCGGATGCTTCAGTTTGCGCAGCGCCTTCGCCTCGATCTGCCGTATCCGCTCGCGCGTCACGTTGAACTGCTGGCCGACCTCCTCCAGCGTGTGGTCGGTGTTCATGCCGATGCCGAAGCGCATGCGCAGCACGCGCTCCTCGCGCGGCGTCAAAGACGACAGCACGCGCGTCGTCGCCTCGCGCAGATTGGCCTGGATCGCCGCTTCCAGCGGGATCACCGCCGCCTTGTCCTCGATGAAGTCGCCCAGATGCGAATCTTCCTCATCGCCGATCGGCGTCTCCAGGCTGATCGGCTCCTTGGCGATCTTCAGCACTTTCCGGACTTTCTCAAGCGGCATGCCGAGCTTCTCGGCCAACTCCTCGGGCGCCGGCTCGCGGCCGATCTCGTGCAGCATCTGCCGCGACGTGCGCACCAGCTTGTTGATCGTCTCGATCATGTGCACCGGGATGCGGATCGTCCGCGCCTGGTCGGCGATCGAACGGGTGATCGCCTGCCTGATCCACCACGTGGCATACGTGGAAAACTTATACCCGCGGCGATACTCGAACTTATCGACCGCCTTCATCAGGCCGATGTTGCCCTCCTGGATCAAATCCAGGAACTGCAGCCCGCGATTGGTGTACTTCTTGGCGATCGAGATCACCAGGCGCAGGTTCGCCTCGATCATCTCCTTCTTCGCCCGCGCGCTGTCCCGCTCGCCGCGGCCCACCGTCATATAGACGCGGCGGAATTCGCTGATCGGCAGGCCGGCGTCGTTCGCCACTGCGGCGATCTGCCCGCGGGCATTGCCGATATCGGTCGCGTGCCTGGCGACGAACATCTTCCAGCCCTTGCCGGGCAGCTTTCCGACGCGCTCCAGCCAGTTCGGATCCAGCTCGTGGCCGCGATAGTTCTTCAGGAACTCCTCGCGGTTCACCTTGCTGCCTTCGGCCATCCGCATGAGCTGGCCTTCCAGCGAGGTCAGCCGCTGGTTGAGCTGCTTGAGCTGCATTACCAGCTCCTCGATGCGGTTGTTGTGCAACCGCACCTGCTCGACCTTGCTCACCAGCTCTTCGCGCTGGCGCTCGTACGATTTCTCCGACCGGACGGTAACTTCCTCGCCGGAGGTCATGGTCTCCAGCCGGCGGTGCTGCATCTTGTGCAGCTTCTTGTAAAGCGCCTCGATCTCCTCGAATGTGGCCAGCACCTCGGGCTTCAGCTTCTCCTCGAGCGCGGACAGCGAAATCCCCGGACCCTCGCCGTCCTCGTCGCCATCAACATCCTCGGCGACATCCAGCGCCACATCAGCGCCGTTGGCCGGCGCGGGAGGGTCGGCGGCGACGCTGCCGTCGGGCGCGGGCGTGCCGGCGCCCTGCGTCGCCTCCAGATCGACGATGTCGCGCAGCAGCATCCGCCCGGCCTTGAGCTGGTCATGCCAGGAGATGATCGCCTTGAAGGTCAGCGGGCTCTCGCACAGCCCGCCGATCATCATGTCGCGGCCGGCCTCGATGCGTTTGGCGATGGCGATCTCGCCCTCGCGCGACAGCAGCTCCACGCTGCCCATCTCGCGCAGATACATCCGCACCGGGTCATCGGTACGGCCGAGGCTCGCCTCATCGACGTTGCCGGTCTGCTCTTCCTCCTCGGCTTCCTCGGTCTTCTCGACTTTCACGACTGGGGCGTCGCCGTCCTCGGTTTCCTCGCCCTCGACCACCTGGATGCCCATTTCGGAGAAATTGGCCATCACGTCTTCGATCTGCTCCGAGCTGTTCTGATCCGGCGGCAGGATCTGGTTCAGTTCGTCGAAGGTGATGTAGCCGCGCTCCTTGCCTCGCGCGACGAGTCGCTTCACGGCGGCGGTCTGCACGTCGAGCAGCGTTGTCTCCACGTCCTGCTCGGCGGTCACGGTATCAGTGGCAACGTTCGGCTTGGTGGCCATTGGTCAGGGCACTCCAACAGTGGGGGCCATCGGAATCAGGCCTCGTCCTCGTCTTCGAATTGGGCTCGGTTCGACCGCTCCCGCACGATGCTCAGGTTCTTGAGAACCCGGTGATTGTGTTCGGTCTGATCGGAACGGTATCGGAGCAAGGCATCCTCTACGTCATGGTCCAGCAAGTTGCGCCGCATCAGGCCATAATAGTGATACCACCCTCCCTCGGCCTCCGCCGGCAACGCGGTCGGCAACGCGCAAGCCGGCAGCGGAAACGGTTCCGCCGCCAAGACCTGTTCAGCTTCGGCCTGTAATCCAGAAATTGTGAGGTGGTCCGTCAGTGCCGATGAGTCAAGCACATCGGCCGTATTTGCCCAGCCGCATAACGCCTCGCGGAGGCGGGAAAGTGCCTCCGGCAGATCGAGCGCCGCATACGCAGGCTCCACATCAGACAGCAGGTACGGATGGCGGAGCAGGATCGCCGTCAGGATACGCGACCGCTCGGCCGCGTCGGCCCCGGCAACCGGCGCCGCACGCAGGGGAGTGCGGCGCGGCGCCGGGCGCCGGCGACCCGGTCCGGGTCGGGCGGCATAGAAACGGTCCAGCAGGGCCCGACGGTATTCGCCCGCGAGCGCACGGTCCGGAATGCGCTTCGCCGCAGCTTCCAGGCGGGCGCGGAACGCGGCGCGCTGTTCCGGCGTTGCCTCGCCGCCCGCCTCGCGCAACAGGTCGTAGAGTGCATCGGCCAGCGGGCGTGCCGCGTCCAGCACCGTTCGCATTCCACCCGCACCCTGCCCGCGCACCAGAGTGTCCGGATCCTCGCCGGTAGGCAGTGTCGCGAGTTTCAGCGTGCGCTCCGGCGCCAATAGCGGGAGTGCCAGTTCCGCGGCGCGCGCGGCGGCGCGTGCCCCAGCCGCATCACCGTCGAAGCAAAGGATCGGAGCCGGCGCGAGCCGCCACAGCTCCTCGAGCTGCTCCTCGGTGAGCGCCGTTCCGAGCGGCGCCACCGCACTGCCGATCCCCGCCTGGGCAAGAGCGATCACATCCATATACCCCTCGACGACCACCAGAGGTGCGCCGCCGCGCACCGCCTCCCGCGCCAAATCGAGCGCGTAGAGGGTGCGGCGTTTAGCGAACAGCGCCGTCTCCGGCCCGTTTACGTATTTCGGCTGGCCGTCCCCAAGGATACGGCCGCCGAAGCTGATGATGCGCCCGCGGCGGTCCCGGATGGGAAACATCACGCGATTGAAGAACAGATCGAAGGCCCGGCCGGTTTCATGGTCTCGGCGCATCAACCCGGCTTCGTGCAGTTGATCGATCGTGATCCCATCGCGTGCGAGTTCCGCGGCCAGCGCGCCACGGCCCTCGCCCGACCACCCGAGGCCGAAGCGGCGGATCGTTGTCTCCGAAAGCCCGCGTCCCACCAGATAGGCCAGCGCCTGACGCCCCTCTGGCAGGAACAGCCGTTTCGCGTAGCTCGCCTGGGCCATTTCCAGCACCGACCCGAGGTCGTGCCGCTTCCGCTCCGCTTCGGCCGCCTCGGGCGACGGTTTCGGGACTTCGAGCCCGGCCTCGGCGGCTAGCCGCTCCACCGCCTCCATGAACCCGGCGCCCTCGCTCTGCATGACGAACCCGATTGCGTCGCCATGCGCACCGCACCCGAAGCAGTGATAGTGGCCGTCCTCGTAAACATAGAAGCTGGGGGTTTTCTCGCCGTGGAACGGGCAGCAACCCTTCCATTGCCGCCCCGACCGCGCCAGCCGCACCCTTCGCCCGACCACCGCTGACAGCGGGGTGCGGGCACGCAGTTCGTCGAGGAAGGAGGCCGGCAGGGCCATCAGCGGAGGCCCCGACTGGGCGAACTACTCGCCCCGTCATGCCGACGGGCAGGGCGAACGGGGGTCACGACAGCCTCGTCTTCACCATCTGTCCGGCCCTCGCCATGTCGAGCGTCGCGGCGTGTTTCGCCCTAAGCGCGGCCATCACCTTGCCCATGTCCTTTATGCTGGCCGCACTCGTCTCGGCGATCGCATCCGCTACCGCTTGCGCCGTCGCCGCCTCATCCATCTGCCGCGGCAGGAAGCTTTCGATAACCGCGATCTCGGCCTCCTCCTTGGCGACGAGCTCCGGCCGATTGCCTTGCCGGTAGAGGTCCACCGATTCGCGACGGGACTTCACCATGCCGCGCAGGGTCGCAACAACCTCCTCGTCCGGCACACGATCCACGCCTTTCGGACGGGCGGCGATGTCCACGTCCTTCAGGCGGGCCAGGACCATCCGCAAAGTGGAGGTACGCGGCGCATCGCCGGCCTTCATCGACATCTTGAGCTGTTCGGTGAACTGCTCCCTCAGGCCCATGGCATCTCTCCGCGAGAAATTGTCCCCCTATAATATGCGAAATCGCGCGGATGTGGGCCGCCGGAGAAAAATTCCCAGCGCCGCGAGCTTGTTTGCGCTGGGAAGTTACTTCCCATAGAAGGGCGGCCATGACAGCGAGCGTCGAATCGATCATCGACCGGCTTGGCGGGGCCGATGCGGCTGCGCGTCTCACCGGTGTGGGCACCGAGGCGATCCGCAAATGGCGCCAGGCTGGGTCCATTCCTTCGCGCCACTGGGCCGCGGTGATCACCGCCACAGGCCTTGCGTTGTCAGATCTGTCAGGGGGTTCAGCCGCCCCCCGCGCCGATCCACCGCCCGACGCTGATCCTGGCGAGGTGCCGCAGGGTGCCACGGCCGCGCTCGTCCTGGCCGACGGTTCGGTATTCTGGGGTCGGGGTTTCGGCGCCCATACGCACTCGCCTGCGCCGGTGGGCGAGGTCTGCTTCAACACCGGCATGACCGGTTACCAGGAGACGCTGACGGATCCGTCCTATGCCGGGCAGATCATCACGTTCACCTTCCCCCATATCGGCAACGTCGGCGCCAACACCGAGGATGTCGAGGCCACCACCATCACCGCCCGCGGCCTCGTGGTGAAGCAGGATGTCACCGAACCGTCCAACTGGCGGGCGGTACAGCACCTGGATGCATGGCTGCGGGCGCAGGGCATTGCCGGTCTGGCCGGTCTGGATACACGGGCGCTGACGATCCGCATCCGCGATGGCGGCGCGCCGACCGGTGTGCTGGCATTTCCCACCGACGGCCGGTTCGATCGGGCGGCGTTGCGCGCGCAGGCCGAGGCGTGGCCTGGGTTGGAGGGCATGGACCTCGCCAGGGAGGTCTCGTGCCGCCAGTCCTACGAGTGGGACGAGACGCGCTGGGCCTGGCCCGCCGGAACTGGACGCCAGAGTGCGCCGAAGCACCACGTGGTGGCGGTGGATTACGGGGCGAAGCGCAACATCCTGCGCTGCCTGGCATCGGCGGGGTGCCGCGTGACCGTGGTGCCGGCGACCGCGACGGCCGATGACATCCTGCGTCGCAAGCCGGATGGCGTGTTCCTGTCCAACGGGCCAGGCGACCCCGCGGCCACGGCTGAATACGCGGTGCCGGCAATCCGCGGCGTGCTGGATGCTGGAGTGCCGCTGTTCGGCATCTGCCTCGGCCATCAGCTGCTGGCGCTGGCGCTGGGGGCGCGGACATTCAAGATGGAGCGCGGTCATCGCGGGGCCAACCAGCCGGTGAAGGACCTTGCGACCGGGAAGGTGGAGATCACCAGCCAGAACCACGGGTTTGCGGTTGACCCCGAGACGCTGCCGCCGACCGCGGAGGTGACCCACGTGTCGCTGTTCGATGGGTCGAACGAGGGGTTGGCGTGCACCGATCGGCCTGCGTTCTCGGTGCAGTATCATCCGGAGGCGAGCCCCGGGCCGAGCGACAGTCACTATCTGTTCGCGCGGTTCGTCGCGATGATAGAGGGGCGGGGGTGATATGGATGCACGGACAGCGGTTTTGGCCGCCGCCAAAGCGCGATTGGTGGTGGACTCTGCCGAGGAGGGTTTCGCGGAAATACGCGCCCGAACCGCATGTTCCGCATCAGACACCGCGCTTGCCGAAGCTGTAGCCGCACTGGTTCGTGAGAGGCTCTTGCGAGACCCCGTTCGACTGCTGCCCGGCCGGCTACAGTGTTTCTGGTGCCTTGAGTCGGTGGCGGGGACGGATATGGATATGAACCGTGGCACTTGACCCCACCACCACTACCCGCCTCGGCCTACACACGGCACGGGAGGTCATAAGCGGACAGCATATCACGTACCCCGTCCCATACTTACTGGTCATCCTATCCGCCCTCTGCCTTGCATGTCTCATTGCCGCGATGTTTGCGGTTGGTGCGGTGCAGACGGTCGCACTTGCATTATCCTGCGCAGCATTTCTGGTGACTATGGCAATCATCGCCTATGCCCTCTTATTCCGGCCAGAACTGCTACGATCAGAACGGCATCAGCAGATCATGCGGGTGATCGACGTTGTAGCGGATAGCGACATGGATCAGACGACGCGTACCGAGCTTCTCAGACGGTTGCCGTTGGAGCGTCCCAGAGGCCGTCCTGGCACAAAAATGGGAGACCGCCATGACTGAACGGACCTATGTGCTTGTCCTCGACGGCGGATTCGCGGAGTTGGAAAGGATGCGACACTACATAACGAGCAGCAGCGATTTCAGCGCCTGGTGGAATTATATCCCGATGGTCTTCCTGGTCGAGAGCAAGCTGACCGCTGAGGCGATTGGCGAAAGGTTGCACGAATTGGCCCCAGAAGCGCGGTTTTTGGTGACTGAGGCGAATCTGGCCGAATCCCAAGGATGGTTGCCGGAATCCAGTTGGAAGTGGATCGAGAAAAGGGCGATTTCGAAAACGCCCGAGCAGAGCTCGCGCTTCTAAGCATGCCCCGCCGCACCGACATCTCGTCCATCCTGATCATCGGCGCCGGCCCCATCGTCATCGGCCAGGCGTGCGAATTCGACTACTCCGGCGCGCAGGCTTGCAAGGTGCTGAAGGCCGAGGGCTACCGCGTCGTGCTGGTGAATTCAAACCCTGCCACCATCATGACCGACCCCGGCCTGGCCGACGCCACCTACATCGAACCCATCACGGCGGAGATTGTCGAACGCATCATCGAGCGCGAGAGGCCCGACGCGCTGCTGCCGACAATGGGCGGACAGACCGCGCTCAACACCGCGATGCAGCTTGCGCGATCGGGCGCACTTGCGCGCCACAACGTCGAACTGATCGGCGCTCGGGCCGACGTCATCGAGCGCGCCGAAGACCGCCTGAAATTTCGCGATGCCATGGCCGCCATCGGAATAGAATCACCGAAAAGTGCCATTGCCCACTCGATGACCGAGGCGCGTGCCGTGTTGGCAAGCGTCGGCCTTCCCGCAGTCATTCGTCCCAGCTTCACGCTCGGGGGCACCGGCGGCGGCATTGCCTATAACCGCGAGGAATTCGAGCAGATCGTCGCCGGCGGCCTGGAAGCCTCGCCCACCACGGAAGTGCTGATAGAAGAATCCGTGCTGGGCTGGAAGGAATTCGAGATGGAGGTCGTCCGCGACCGTGCGGACAACTGCATCATCGTCTGCTCGATCGAGAATGTCGATCCGATGGGCGTCCACACCGGTGACAGCGTCACCGTTGCACCTGCTTTGACGCTGACCGACAAAGAGTACCAAAGAATGCGCGATGCCTCGATCGCCTGCCTGCGCGCGATCGGCGTGGATACCGGCGGCTCCAACGTGCAGTTCGCGGTGAACCCCGCCGATGGCCGCATGGTCATCATCGAGATGAATCCGCGCGTATCGCGGTCGTCCGCGCTCGCGTCGAAAGCCACCGGCTTCCCGATTGCCAAGATCGCGGCAAAGCTCGCCGTCGGCTACACGCTGGACGAACTCGCCAACGATATCACCCGCGTGACGCCGGCAAGCTTCGAACCCACCATCGATTATGTCGTGGTGAAAATCCCGCGCTTCACCTTCGAGAAATTCCCCGGTACGCCCGCGCTGCTGACCACGTCGATGAAATCCGTCGGCGAGGCGATGGCGATCGGGCGCAGCTTCGCCGAGGCGTTGCAGAAGGGGCTGCGCAGCATGGAGACTGGCCTGGCCGGCCTCGACGAGATCGAGCCACCCGGCGACGGCGGCCCCGACGCATTCCGCGCTGCGTTGTCAGCACCGCGCCCCGACCGGCTGCTGGTTGCGGCGCAGGCATTGCGCGCCGGTCTCGCCGTCGAGGACATCCACGACGCCTGCAAGTTCGACCCATGGTTCCTGCGCGAACTCGAACGCATCGTCGATGCCGAACGCAACATCGCCGCAAGCGGCCTGCCGCACGAGCCAGGTGCCTTGCGCCGCATCAAGGCGCTCGGCTTCTCCGACAAGCGCCTGGCCGAACTGACCGCGCACAACGAAGCCGAAGTCGCCGCGCTGCGCATCCGCCTCGGCGTATTGCCGGTTTACAAACGTATTGACACCTGCGCCGCCGAATTCGCCAGCGCGACGCCCTACATGTATTCCACCTATGAGGGTGGCTACGGCACGCCGGTCTGTGAGGCGCACCCCAGCGAGCGCGAGAAAATAATCATCCTCGGGGGCGGACCTAACCGCATCGGCCAGGGTATCGAGTTCGACTATTGCTGCGTCCACGCCGCCTACGCACTGAGGGATGCCGGCTTCGAGACCATCATGGTCAACTGCAATCCGGAAACCGTCAGCACCGACTACGACACCTCTGACCGGCTCTACTTCGAACCGCTAACGGACGAGGACGTCATCGCGCTGATCCGCCGCGAGGAAAGCCGCGGCACGCTCCTTGGCTGCATCGTGCAATACGGCGGACAAACACCCCTGAAGCTGTCCCAGGCACTGGAACGCGAAAAAATTCCTATCCTCGGAACCAGCGCCGATGCGATCGACATCGCCGAGGACCGCGAACGTTTTCAGCTCCTGCTGCAACGCCTCGGGCTGCGCCAGCCAGAGAACGGCATTGCGCGGTCCGTCGCGGAAGCCGAAACCATCGCCGAACGCATCGGCTATCCGGTGGTGATCCGCCCCAGTTATGTGCTCGGCGGCCGCGCCATGGAGATCGTCTATGACCGCGCCAGGCTGCATCGCTACATGCTCGAAGCGGTGCGCGTGTCCGGCGGCGACCTGTCACGTGGGCCAGTGCTGATCGATCGCTACCTGAACGACGCGATCGAGGTCGATGTGGACTGCATCGCCGACAGCGAGACCGTCTACGTCGCCGGCGTCATGGAGCACATCGAGGAAGCCGGCATCCATTCAGGTGACAGCGCCTGCTCGCTGCCGCCCTACACGCTTTCCCCCGCCACCGTCACCGAACTGAAAGCGGAGACCGAAGCCCTGGCAAAGGCGCTCGGCGTGGTCGGGCTGATGAACGTGCAATTCGCGATCAAGGACGATGTGATATACGTGCTGGAAGTGAACCCGCGCGCGTCGCGCACCGTTCCATTTGTCGCCAAGGCCACCGGCGTGGCCATCGCCAAGATCGGCGCGCGTGTTATGGCCGGCGCCAGGCTGGCGGATTTCCACCTCGACGATCTGAGCGTCGCGCCGCATGTGGCGGTGAAGGAAGCGGTATTTCCGTTCGCCCGCTTCCCCAATGTCGATACCATCCTCGGGCCCGAAATGAAGTCCACCGGCGAGGCGATGGGCCTCGATTCCAGCTTCGAGCGCGCATTCGCCAAATCCCAACTCGGCGCCGGCATAATCCTGCCCGACGCAGGCACGGTGTTTCTTTCGGTGAAGGACGCCGACAAGCGCGGTCTGCCGGCGATTGCGCGGCGGCTTGCTGAAATGGGCTTCGCCATACTGGCCACCCGAGGCACTGCCGCCCGCATCCGCGCCGCCGGCCTTCAGGTCTCGGTCGTCAACAAGGTCCTGGAGGGACGCCCGCACTGCGTGGACGCGATCCTGTCGGGCGAGGTGCAACTGGTGATCAACACCGCCTCCACGCCGCAGTCGATCGCCGACAGCTTTGCCATCCGTCGCAGCGCCCTCACCCACGGCGTTCCCCACTACACAACGATGGCGGGCGCCCGGGCCGCGGTCCACGCCATTGCCGCCTTGAAGACGGGAACGCTTGAAGTTGCGCCCTTGCAGTCCTACTTTCGCGGATCGTTCTGAAGCATTCGTCGTGGCCGGACGTGGGTCTGTCGCGACGCTTGCGCTTGGCTGCAAGACTGACCTTTCCCTGCATTGGACCATCGAAGGACGGAGTGTCGTGCAGAAGTTCCCGATGACCGCCCCAGGCCTGAAACGGCTGGCAGACGAACTCCGCCACCTCAAAGCGTCGGAGCGTCCGGCGATCATCCGCCAGATCGCCGAGGCGCGGACGCATGGCGATCTCTCGGAGAACGCCGAATATCATGCTGCGCGAGAACGCCAGTCCTTTATCGAGGGCCGGATCGCGGAGTTGGAGGAAATTGTCTCCTCGGCCGAGGTGATCGATCCGTCCTCGCTGTCGGGCGATCATGTGATGTTCGGCGCCCATGTCCGGCTGGTGGACGAGGAGACGGAAAAGGAGGCCACCTACCAGGTCGTCGGCGTGTATGAGGCCGACATCAAGGGGGGGCGGCTATCGATCTCATCGCCGCTGGCCAAGGCGATGATCGGCAAGAAGGTGGGCGAGACCATTTCGGTGCCGGCTCCTGGCGGGGACCGCTCCTACGAAATCCTCGGCATCAAGTTCATCTGACGTGCTGCGCTTTGCCGATGTGGCGGCGGCAGCCGACCGCATCGCCGGCCGTGTGCTGCGCACGCCTGCCCTGCCGAGCGATGCGGTGTCGCGCGCCACCGGCGCCGAGGTGGTGCTGAAGCTCGACAACCTGCAGGTCACCGGCGCCTTTAAGGAACGCGGCGCGGCCAACCGCCTGGCATTGCTGACCGATGCGGAACGCGAACGAGGCGTGATTGCGATGTCGGCCGGAAATCATGCGCAGGCGGTGGCCCGGCATGCCAGCCTCAGCAATGTCGTCGCGACAATCGTGATGCCGAAATTCACGCCGGCCACGAAGGTGACGCGGACCGCTGCCTGGGGTGCCCATGTCGTGCTGCATGGCGAGACGCTGGCCGAGGCCGCGGCCCATGCCAGGGCCTTGGCGGCGGAGCGTCACCTGGTGTTTGTGCACCCCTATGACGATGTTGGCGTGATGGCGGGTCAGGGCACGCTGGCGCTCGAACTTTTGCAGGACGCGCCGGATCTGGATGCGCTGGTGATCCCGGTTGGCGGCGGCGGACTTCTTGCCGGCTGCGCTGTTGCCGCGAAAGCGATCCGGCCGGGCATCATGGTGTACGGCGTGGAGGTCGCCGCGTATTCGGCGATGGCGCAACGGTTGGCTGGGGAGACCGTCTCGGTCGGCGGCGCGACGATCGCCGAGGGCATCGCCGTGCGCGACGTGGGCGAGAAACCATTTGCCATCATCCGCGAACTGGGCGTGGAAGTGCTGGTGGTGCCGGAGCATACGATCGAGGAAGCGGTCGGCCTGCTGGTGGAGGGCGCCAAGGTTGTGGCGGAGGGTGCGGGCGCCGCAGGCGTTGCCGCGCTGCTGGCTTACACGGAGCATTTCCGCGGCAAGCGTGTCGGCATCGCGATTACCGGCGGCAACATCGACGCGCGCATCCTGTCGAACGTGCTGCTGCGCAACCTGCTGCGCGACGGACGGCTGCTGCGGCTGCATCTGCAAATCCCAGATCGTCCGGGCGTGCTGGCGGACATTGCGGGCAAAATCGGCAACACCGGCGGCAACATCATCGAGGTGTCGCACCAGCGCTTGTTCGCGGCATCATCGGTGCAGGCGGCGGAGTTGGAAGTGATGGTGGAGGCGCGCGATCCGCTGCATGCCGATGCGATACTCGAGGCGTTGGAGAAGTCGTACGTCGTGCGGCGGGTGTGAGTTCATCCGTTACAAGGAGACAGGGACCGCTGGAATTGCACGAATTCGCTATGATACGGCTGGTACTTTTTGTTGTCATCCCCGCGAAAGCGGGGACCCAGTGCCGCCTGGATCCCCGCTTTCGCGGGGATGACAACAAGAGCGGCAGGTCCGGTGGCAACTGATGCAGCTAATTCGGAGCAAGCCCTTTGTCCAGGAGACAGCAAATGCAAATCACACGGAGCGGCCAGACGCTCGGCGCCCGCATCACCGGCATCGACCTCGCGGAACCTCTGTCGGATGGCGAATTCCGCGGCATTCTGCGCGCGCTCGGTGAACACGGCGTGCTGTGCTTCCCCGCGCAGACGTTGACCACGGATCAGCTGTCCGTCTTCGGCCGGCGCTTCGGCGAGTTGGAGATCAACGTCGCCAACGCGTATCACGAGCCGAACCACCCCGAGATGATGATCCTGTCCAACATGAAGGCCGGGGGAAAGCAGATTGGCGCCAACGACGCCGGCCAGGGCTGGCACACCGACATGTCGTACAGCCACGACATCGCGCTCGCCAACATCCTGCACGCGCAGCACGTGCCGCACCGCAACGGCAAGCCGCTCGGCGAGACGCAGTTCCGCAATATGCATGCCGCCTATGAGGGCCTTCCGGACACTTTGAAGCATCGGCTGGAAGGTCGCACCGCAACGCACGACTTCGCCAAGTTCTGGGACATGATGCTGACGCGGGCCGGTTCCACGCGCAAACCGCTCACACCGCAGCAGAGGGCGACGAAACCGCCGGTGTCCCAGCCGATCTTCCGCCGCCATCCGATCACCGGCCGTCTCGTGCTCTACGCCAACCCGGGCTACACGATGTTCATCGACGGCATGGACGCGCAGGAAAGCGGCGAGATCCTGGACTTCCTGTTCCGTCACCAGGAGCGCGCCGAATATCTGCACGCGCACCAATGGGCAGTGGGCGACGTGCTGATGTGGGACAACATCGGCACTGTGCACAATGCCATCGGCGATTACACAGCGGACGAACCACGCTACATGCGCCGTGTGCAGGTGATGGCGACGCTCGACTACGCCATGCTGGTGAAGTGAGACGATGCTGACGACTGCCGCAGGTCTTGGCCATCGTCGGGAATATGGAGAGGGATCGATCACGCCGGGGACGTTTACAGCTTCAAAACGCCATCGGCCACTACACATCTGACGACATGCGCTACATGCGCCGCGTTCAGATGATGGCGACCAAGTTTTCTGATCGCGGTATTCTGCGTGAGCTGTTCGTGACGGTTCGCGTGCCTTGATCGCTTGAAGGGAGATGTCTCAATGGGGAAGCTTGAGGGGAAAGTGGCACTGGTAACCGGCTCCGGCCGAAATATCGGCCGCGCGACGGTGTTGAAGCTGGCGGCGGAAGGCGCTCACGTCGTCGTCAATGCGCGCACGAACCAGGCCGAGGCGGATGCCGTTGTGCGCGAAGCCCAGGGCCTCGGAGTGAAGGCGCTTGCCGTTGTTGCCGACGTCGCCAACAAGAGTGCAGTCGAGGCGATGGCGGCGCGGGCACTGTCAGAGTTCGGCCACGTCGACATCCTGATCAACAATGCTGCTATCCGGCCGCACAAACCCTTCACGGAAACGACCGCGCAGGATTGGGAAGCGGTGAGGGGCGTCGTCCTCGACGGCGCGCTGTACCTCACGCGTGCGGTCATCGAGTCGATGGTCAAGAACCGTTATGGGCGGATCCTGTTCTTCACCGGCGAAGGCGCCTTCGTCGGCGGCAGCGGACGCGCGCATGTCTCGGCGGCCAAGATGGGTCTGGTGGGATTCGCCCGCGGGCTGGCCTCGGAGTTCGCCCCGCACAACATCCGGGTCAACGTGGTTTCCCCGGGCAGCATCGACACCATGCGCGCGAATCCCGAATGGTATCAGGGGCGGACGCCGAACGCCGCCGGCATTCCCTTGGGGCGTCAAGGAACGGTGGAGGAGATCGCCGCCACCTGCCTGTTCCTGGTCAGCGACGAGGCCGGCTTCATCACCGGCCAGACGATCCACGTCAACGGCGGAAGTGGCTATTACTGATCGCGATTGACGACGGTTCAGGAGATCGTCACCCCGCTGTCCACCGAATACACATGCCCGGTTACCATCCGCGAATCTTCTGACGCCAGGAACACCGCCATGTTGGCGATGTCCTCGGGCTCGATCAGCCCCAGCAAATGCGCCGCCGCGAGCTTCGTCACCCGTGGATTGCCCACTTCAAGCCGGCCGCGCACCCGGTCCGTCATCGTCGCGGACGGCGCGATCGCGTTGACCCGCACCTTTTGGGGTGCGAATTCAACCGCCATCGAACGCGTGATCGCGGCGATGCCGCCCTTCGCGGCGGTATAGCAATCCCGGCCGGCGACGCCCATCAGCGCGACGTTCGATGCCATGTTGATCACCGATCCGCCGCCCGAGGCGATGATCGCCGGTATGCCGAACCGGCAGCCGAGAAACGTGCCGAACAGATCGAGGCGGATGGCGCGCCAGAATTCTCCAAGCGGCACATCGACCACCGTGCTGTCAACCGGGGTCGAACCGCCCGCGTTATTGTGCAGGATGTGCAATCCGCCGTAACGCCGCACGGCGGTCTCGATCGCCGCCCGCATGCTGTCCTCCTGGGTCACGTCCGTTGCAACCGCGATGCAATCACCCCCGGCCTGGGTTATTATCTGCGCGGTCTGCTGACCGGACTCGCGGTTGATCTCGGCGACGACGATCCTGGCGCCTTCCGACGCCATGGCGCGGGCGGTGGCGCGGCCGATGCCGGTCCCCGCGCCGGTGATCAGAGCGACCTTGCCGTCCAGCCGTGCCATGTCATGCCTCCGCGGGCGTGCCAATTCTCGTGGACGGTCAGGCCGGGCCGGAAGGCTGTCAATGCCAGGCAGTGCATGCGCAACACGCGAGAGCGCCGCCAGCAAGATTACAAACGCATCAAGTGGCAGGAGACGTGAGTCTCGGCCGGTTGCTGTGCCACACATGCGCGGCAACAGACGCCATGACGATGATGCCGCCAACAAGGCTGGTGCCGGACGGCGTCTCACCGAAGCAAAGCCAGACCCACGCAACCGCAAGCGGTGTTTCCAGGGTGGTGATCAGCGCATTCTCGGTAGCCGAGACCAATCGACCACCCAAGGTGAGGAAGACCAGACCAAGGCCGAACTGAGTTGTTCCGAACAGAAACAGATTGACCATGTCCTGCATGCCTGTTGCGAGCGGCAAAGCGAAGGGCCAGACCAGGAGCGGACAAAGCAGCGCCGACAGACATGCGGCAGCGAGCATGGGCGTGTGCCGCTGCTGACGAATGATCAACGTCATGATCGCCAGGCAGACGGTCGCGCCGAACGCGAGGACATCGCCGATCAGGTGGTCCTCGGCCAAGGCGCCACCAACCATAATGCTGACGCCAACCAGTGCGACGAGACTGGCGGTGAGCGTGGCCCACGCTTCCCTGATGCCAAGCCATAGCCAGCCGAGGCCCGCCGTGAGAAATGGCGCCGCCGCGAAGATCACTGCAACGTCGGCGACCGATGTGTGACGAAGGGCATTGATGTAAAGTATCGTGGCGGCCGTCGAGCACAGTGCCGCCACGAGACCGGGACGACCGACTGCTCGTATCGCGGCCACAGTGCGGCTTCGCTCCTGAATGACGATGACAAAAAGAATCATCGGGCTCGCGAACAGTCCCCGCCAAAACAACATGGTCCAGGCGTCAAGGTGAATGAGCCGCGTGAAGAATCCGGCCGAACTGAAGGCAATCGCCGAAAGGATGATCAGCAGGACACCCTGAGCGCGCAGATCCATGACGCAACCTATCCCTCGCCTCGGTTCCGAGGATACCGGCGGTCCGGCGACGCAGGGACGTGACGCACGGCGGCAAAGCGCGCAGGCTTGGTAACCGGAACAGCGGCAGGAGAAGTGAAGCCAATGGACGCGATGGCCGAGGACACGCGCCTACCGGTCGATATTGACGCGCAACCCGTGGTGCGGGCGGCGGCCGCCCTGCGTCCGGTGCTCCGCCACTACCATGAGGATATCGAGCGCGAGCAGCGTCTACCGCAAGCCTTGGTCGAGCAGCTGCACGCCGCCGGCTTCTACCGAATGGTGATCCCGCGCGCGCTGGGCGGGCTTCAGGTCGATCCGCTGACCTACCTGCGGGTCGTGGAGTTGTTGGCCGAGGGCGCCGGCTCGGTCGGCTGGAACCTTGCCAACAACAGCATCGGCCAGCTCGTCACGCTCGGGTTGCCGGACGAGGGCGTGCACGAGATCTATCCGTCCGGGCACGCTACCGTCATCGCGGGAACCGCCGTGCAGGGCGGTGGGCAGGCGGTGCTGGTCGCCGGCGGCTACCGCGTCAACGGGCGCTGGACGTTCGGCAGCGGGTGCCGGGAGGCGACCTGGATGCTGGGGAGCTTCCAGATCCTCGATGGGGGCGAACCGCGCCGCCGCCCGGACGGCGGCTCGCTCTACTGGCGGGGCGTGTTTCCGCGTGCGGAAGCGGAGATCGTGCCGGGGAGCTGGGACGTAGCC
>Ga0210402_10000855_pt1 | contig 32814 bp, 26 predicted proteins | sample IncBWC7MmetaG_FD_161055 | JGI IMG/M metagenome (GOLD analysis project Ga0210402, IMG submission 161055) | Forest soil microbial communities from Barre Woods Harvard Forest LTER site, Petersham, Massachusetts, United States - Inc-BW-C-7-M | ecosystem: Environmental > Terrestrial > Soil >...
AAAACTCAATAGACCTCTTTCGAAACTCAGAAATGTAGTCAAGTTCGCGGCGAACGACTGGCGAGGACCGGAGTTTACTGCGGGTAAATGAGGACCGTAGCCAGGCGTTCAACAATGAAATTGACTAACACCACGTTTCGTAAGAGGTCTAATGAAAAAATTACTTTCTATGCGCAGGATTGGCAAGTTATAAAAGCGGCTATCTCGCAAAATTTGAAATTATTTTTAAATCCCCCTTGAAAATTAAACGCGAAACTCCTGATGACAAGACAGCTGGAAATTTTCTTGCTGGCATTTATTTAGCCGTCTCAGTGATTTGGCTTAATTGATGACACGCCCTAATATGTTTCTGGTCTTATGTACTATTCATTTTCCAAGTCGTTGTCGTCTTCGTCCTCTCCATCTTCTGCATCCGTCATTAGCGTTTCTGAATGAAGCGCGTCTCCTAACTGCAAGTTGTTGAATGGGTCTTTAGGAGAAACAACTGTTCGTGGTATCGCCTCTTGCGAGGTAATCGTCGGAATAGGTGAAGGGGGAATTAAATAGTAATCGAGAAGCGCTCGTGCGATTTTTGCAGAAGGGGTCACGCTATTTTGAACAATGATTGCGAGCGCTATAGTAGGGTTTTCAACCGGAGCAAAAGCGATGAATAGGGAATCATCACGTAGTTTCGTGGCAATGGTTTTTGTGTCATAGCGTTCATTATTTTTTAAACTAAACACCTGTGCCGTTCCTGTTTTCCCCGCCAAGGTATAGGGTGCGCCTGGAAAAAAACGTTCGGCTGTACCACCAGGGGCATTTACGACGTGCTGCATTGCGGTACGGATAAAACTTAAAATAGCTTGGGGAGCGGCATCTACAGCCGCTAATGGCTTAGGTTCAATGACGACTGTAACAGTGTTATCCGTAGGAGAACGCCAATTGAGTAATACGTGGGGATACCAACGCTCTCCCCAGTTTGCGATGGTACTAGTAGCAAACGCTAGTTGCAGCGGGGTAACTAATAAGAATCCTTGACCGATGCCACAATTCAGAGTGTCACCTGGATACCAAGATTGACCGTAGATTTTTTCTTTCCATTGCGGGTTAGGGAGTATACCACCCCCTTCATCAGGGAGATCAATACCGATAGGGGAACCAAAACCAAATTGCTTGAGACTAGTATAAATCTTATTAATACCCATCCGCATACTTAAGTTATAAAAATAGATATCCGAAGACACTGTCAAGGCCTGGAGTAAATTGACACTGCCGTAAGCGTGGCGTCGAAAGTTATGATAAATTCGCCCCCGTCCATTGATTTGAAACTCGCCCGTGTCATGAATCGTGAAAGCAGGCGTGATAACATCTTCCATTAATGCACCGATACTGATAAAAGGCTTAATCGTAGAGCCCGGGTGATAAGAGCCTCGCAAGGCTCGATTATACAAAGGGTTTCCTGGCGCATTTTTTAGTGAATCGTAATCAGTTTGTTTGATTCCGCTAACGAAGAGATTAGGATCAAAACTGGGGCCACTAACAAAGGCTAAAATTTCCCCATTACGTGGGTCAAGTGCTACGATAGCACCTTGTTGTTGACCCAAAGCTCGTTGAGCTAATTCTTGTAAACCACTATCAACCGTTAAAGTAAGATTTCTACCTGGAATAGGTCGGGTTTGCTTCAAAATACGTACGATCTGGCTATGTACGTTAGTTTCAATCTGTTGATAACCTATCGTGCCATGAAGTTGCGCCTCATAATATTTTTCTACGCCTGTTTTTCCGATAAAAGTACTCGCGCTGTAATTCACTGAATCGACAGTTTGCAACTCTTGTCCATTAATGCGACCCATATATCCGACTACGGCCGCGAAAGCAGCACCTTTGGGATAATAGCGAATCATTTGCGCTTGTATGCTAACGCCAGGAAAGCGATAACGGTTAATCGAAAATTTTGCTACTTCTTGCTCAGTTAATTTAACGCGTAAAGGAATTGGTTCAAAGTGATGGCGTAATCGGCGTTGACGTTCAAATTGCTTGATGTCTTCCAGATCAATTTTAATTATCCTAACAAGCTCAGCAATAGTCTCATGCAAATGGGGTACGAGATCGGGGATGACTACGAGGTTGAAAATAGGTTTATTTTCAGCTAACAAAATACCTTTTCTATCGTAGATAAGACCACGGTTAGGTTCAATAGGAACAAGACTAAGCTGGTTTTGTCTAGCCAATGTCGTATAAAGTTTATGCTGTAGAACTTGCAAATAAATTAATCGGCTGAATAAAACGATAGTCAAAAGAGTCACTCCTATAAAAATTGCGAAGGCTCTGCGCTTAAATAGGCTATGCTCCTGGCGAATATCTTTAAATGTATTACTTGGCTTACGCATGGAATGACTAGATCATATTAAAAGGCCTGCTGAACAGCTGACAGATCATCCAAACTCAGACAAATTTTTGTATTTCGAAAAGGCGCTATGGTATGATTCTAGCGAGATTTTGCTTGCAGTGATACATTAGACCTCTTTCGCATGCCTTCTTCGCAAAAACTATTTTTACGTGCAAAACGATTGATCCCGGGGGGCGTTAATTCTCCTGTACGCTCCTTCAATGCCGTGGGTGGTCATCCGATCTTCTTTTCACATGGTAAAAAAGCTTATTTATTCGATGTTGAAGGTAAAACCTATCTGGATTACGTTGGATCGTGGGGCGCCTTAATTTTAGGTCATGCTCCTGAAAATGTCGTTACTACAGTTCAAGAGGCCGTTGCTAGGGGTCTGAGTTTTGGTGCGCCTATAGCCGCTGAAGCTAATTTGGTAGAAAAAATTACTAATTTAATGCCAAATCTAAAAAAAATACGGTTGATGAACTCAGGCACAGAAGCCACTATGACAGCCATACGGCTCGCACGGGGTTTTACGAAACGTAACAAAATTCTTAAATTTAACGGTTGCTATCATGGACATGTGGATGCTTTATTGGTTAAAGCGGGTTCAGGATTAGCGAGCTTTGGAATGCCAGACTCTGCAGGCATCCCTGCAGAAGTTGTACAACACACCTTAAGTGTAGACTTCAATAATCTTGAACAAGTAACGCAAGTATTTATGCAATATGGAAAGGAAATTGCTGCCATCATCGTAGAACCTATTGCAGGTAATATGGGTTGCCTATTACCTCTTTCAGGATTTTTGGCAGGATTACGCAAATTATGTGATTATTATGGTAGTTTGCTTATCTTTGATGAAGTCATTACCGGCTTTAGAGTAGCGCGAGGCGGAGCGCAGGAACTTTATCAAGTAAAGCCAGATTTAACCACTCTAGGAAAGATCATCGGCGGCGGATTACCTATAGGTGCGTTAGGTGGGCGAACGGATATTATGGATTATCTAGCGCCCGAGGGACCCGTTTATCAGGCGGGCACCTTATCAGGAAATCCAATATCAGTAGCCGCCGGATTGGCCTCTTTAGAGATGATTACGGCAGCGGAATTCTACACCGAGTTAAGTTCAATCACTCGTAAACTGGTGGAGGGTTTGTTGGATCTTGCTAAGAAGGCAGGTATCCCATTGCAAGCACATTATGCTGGCGGCTTGTTTGGATTATTTTTTACAGAAGAAACAGAAATTTATCATTACTCACAAGTTGCACAGTGTAATTCTTTATTATTCAAGCAGTTTTTTCACGATATGCTAACAGAAGGAATTTATTTTGCACCTTCGCCGTTTGAATCCGGATTTGTTTCGAGTGTACACAGTGAACCAGAACTTGAATTGACATTCACTGCTGCTAAAAAAATATTTGGTAAGTTAAAAGTAGAAAAAAAACTTGCTTCTGCGATTTCTGTTTAGTTTTTTATGTTTCCTCTGCTCTTGTACGTCTGAACTAATTTTTGCCTACCATGATTATTAGAAATTTATCTGGTTTAATATGTTTTTGAAACGCATTATGCACCTGCCTGACATTGACATTGACAAAATTATCACGATATTTATCCAAATAATTTAAAGGAAGTTCATAAAATCCAATTTTCTCCAAGCTATCTAAAATAGCTGCATTGTTTGCAATGGTCAGCGGAAAACTTCCTATAAGTGCCCGCTTTGCAGCCATTAATTCCGCTTCGCTAGGACCTTTTGCAACAAAATTTTCTAAGGTATTTTGCGTGATTGATAAAGCGGTAGAAGCCTGATTGCTACGCGTCTGTAAGCTGATAATGAAGGGGCCCTTTGCTTGAAGTAGATTAAAATGGCTACTGATGCCATAACAAAGTCCTCGTTTGTTTCTTACTTCTGAAAAAAGCTGTGATGTCAGTATACCGCCACCCAAAATTTGATTACCTAACATAAGCGGAAAATAATCAGGATCCTTTAGCGTGATACCGATTTGTCCTAGCATGATCGTTGTTTGTTGCGAGAGGTAGTGAATTTTATATATACGATCAGTTAACTGTGATGTTGGAATGGGTAATGGGACCACCTTTTCTCCTTTAGGCAGGGCAGACGCGAGTTGTTCAGCCAGTATGGCTGCTTTGTCTTGTGTTACATTTCCCACAATAGCAATGATAGCGTTCTTATCAACGTAGTAACGTTGATAAAAATTTACTAATTTCGTTCTTGTGATTTGTTCCACACTTTGCGTTGTTCCCAATAACGATAGCGCATAGGGGTGCTGGCCGTATAAAATCCTATAAAATGTGTTGCGTGCAATTGAGGTTGGTGTTTGTTCTTCTTGCTGCAATGCAATTTCGATTTGCTTCTTCGTACGATACACGGCCGCTTGTGGAAAATTAGCATGGCTGATTAATTCCGCAAATGTGTTAAAGGCTGGAGTAAAAAATTCTGGTTTGCTTAACGAGCGTAATTGAAATATAACCATGTCTTGATTAATGACTACGTTATAGCGTGCGCCAGCTGATTCAAAGCGGTCTGCAATTTGATCCACAGTTAGATTACGTGTGCCTTGATTCAGCATTTGAGAAGTGAATTGAGCAATGCCAGGCGAAGAATCATCGTAGGCTGATCCAGCATGAAATATAATACTAATATCGACGATTGGGATTTGTGACTTAGCTACAAAGTAAACAGGGACCCCGTTTTTAGTTGTCCAATGGTTAATAGGGAGCACTGGCTTCAAATCAGCTGCTTTAACCGCGACAACGCTCATAAGTAGCAAGCATATAGAAAAAAAACGTTTGAGGCGCATACTAGGATCCCTTAGAGTGAGATGGATGTAAAGGTAAGGGATTTAAGTGAGCAACAACTAAATATCGAGATTGTAGATACTGTTGCGCTATATTTTGTACTTGACGTGGAGTTACGGCATTAATTTTTGCTAAATAATTTTTTTGTATCGTCCAAGGTAGACCTACAGCAGCAAGACTGCCTAGCTCGTTGGCCTGTTGGGCAATAGAATCTTCCTGGAAGATTCTATTTGCTGCAACTTGTGCTTTTGCGCGTGCCAATTCCTCGGTACTTACACAACTGGTTTGTAGTTGTTTAATTTGCTCACGTATACCTGCTTCCAATTCAACTAGGGTATGTCCTGGCGTGGGCGTTGCATCTAATAAAAACAAATTATTTAAACGACTGAAAGGATTATAGGAAGCATTTGCATCAGCAGCTATCTGTTTTCCCCGAATTAGGTTTTTAGCAAGGCGGGCGCTGTCACCACTAGACAATAGCGTAGCAATAAGATCTAAAACATATGGATCAGTGCTTTTAACATCGGATTTAACAACTGAAACAGGATAAGCCATCACAAGCCAGGGTAACTGCGCAGGTACATGAATACTGAGACGATGTTGGCCTAATGCTTTGATATCGCTGGTTGGTTTTAGCGTAGGAAGCGGCGATGATTCTATAGAACCAAAATACTTCTTCGCTAAGTAGTAAACTTCATTTGCCTTCAAATCACCCACAACAACAAGTATCGCATTGTTAGGTGCATACCATGCTTTGTACCAGTTGCGCAGATCGGCAACCGTCATATTTTTTAGATCGTTTTTCCAACCAATAACAGGTTGACGATAAGGACTCTCCACGAAGGCGGCCGCATCGAGTCGTTCTAGCAGCGTTTCTCGTGGATTGTCGTCCACTCTCATACGCCGCTCTTCCATGACAACTTGAATTTCTTTTTCGAAATCTTTCGGCCGCAGTAATAAATTGCGCATTCTATCGGCTTCTAATTCGAAACTAACAGGCAGCTTGTCAGATGAAAATAGTTGATAGTAAGCAGTGAAATCTCTATCGGTAAATGCATTTTGTCGGCCGCCATTGGCCGCAACCACCTGCTCAAGTACACCAGGCCCGTATTTTTGTGTTCCACGAAACATCATATGCTCTATGGCATGTGAAATTCCTGTTATTCCATTAGGCTCATAACTACCGCCTACCTTATACCAAATCTCCGAGATTACAACGGGTGCGCGGTGGTCTTCTTTGACAAGCACGCTAAGTCCATTTTTCAAATGGTATTCGTAGACCTCATTGGCCTGGCTCAGATAAGGGAAAAGTAACAAACCTAGATAAACGACTATTTTTTTAAAATGCATTAAATAGACCTCTTTCGAAACGTGGTAATTTAGTCAATTTCATTGTTGAACGCCTGGCTACGGTCCTCATTTACCCGCAGTAAACTCCGGTCCTCGCCAGTCGTTTGCCGCGAACTTGACTAAATTTCTGAGTTTCGAAAGCAGTCTAATTTAGTTCTCTTTTGATGGCCCTTTTTATACCACTAACACAGTTATTAAAATTTTAAGACAAAGAGGGCATTCAGGCCAATAGTAACAATATTTATACTATTTGACATCACCCTATGAGGCTCGCATAATCTCCACTTCGACATTAAGGTGGTATTGTCGCATGCAAAAAGCGAAAAAAAATGCAGAATTTGATTTTGAAAAAGGATTAACCGAGTTAGAAAAAATAGTCACCCAAATGGAACAAGGAAATTCTACATTGGAAGTTTCGCTTGAACAATTTGGCAAAGCAGTCCATTTGCTAAAACAATGCCAAACGACCCTAAAAAAAGCTGATCAACGCGTACAAATTTTGCTTAATAAAAACCAGAAAGATATCCTCGAGCCGTTTACGGTAAATGAAACACGTAGCTAGTGACCACTATTGAAGCTGATTTAATAGACTTCTTTCGAAACTCAGAAATGTAGTCAAGTTCGCGGCGAACGACTGGCGAGGACCGGAGTTTACTGGCGAGTAAATGAGGACCGTAGCCAGGCGTGCAACAATGAAATTGACTAAATTACCACGTTTCGAAAGAGGTCTATTAGACTTCTTTCGAAACTCAGAAATATAGTCAAGTTCGCGGCGAACGACTGGCGAGGACCGGAGTTTACTGGCGAGTAAATGAGGACCGTAGCCAGGCGTGCAACAATGAAATTGACTAAATTACCACGTTTCGAAAGAGGTCTAATAAAGTATCAACAACGAGTCAATGAACTTTTAACGGCCTTTCTATCGGATTCTAATACATGTAGCACACTGTATGAAGCGATGCGCTATGTCGTCTTGGAAGGAGGAAAGCGCTTGCGACCATGGCTAGTTTATACCATGGGTACAGCCTTAGGTCTTACTCTGGAAAAACTTGACCACGCCGCCTGTGCAGTAGAGCTGATTCATGCTTACTCCTTAGCCCATGATGATTTACCCATGATGGACAATGATGATTGGCGACGAGGGAATCCTAGCTGCCATAAAAGATTTGGGGAGGCCATCGCTTTATTAGCTGGTGATGCCTTGCAGGCGTTTGCTTTTGAAGTATTAGCAAAAGCACCATTAACCCCCTCGCAAATTTTAGCAATGCTAAATGTGTTGGCAAAAGCCGCAGGTCCAAGCGGAATGGTAGGTGGACAAGCTATGGAATTTAGCAAATCAGCCGCTGCTATAAATTTCTCTACACAAGAAACTGTTAATCTCTTAAAAACAGGGTCTTTGTTTCGGGCTTCTTTAGAATTTGCCGGAATTGCCGCTAATGTTTCATCTGAAATTCTTACATCGTTAGGCCGTTTGGGCTATGCCATAGGCCAAAGCTATCAACTCCAAGACGATATCTGTGATAATCAAACTAAGTGTCAGAACTTAACAGAGACGAACGCCGCCTCTCAACGCCACATATTGGCTTCTTTTGAGGATTTACAGACCTTATTACCCCTATTATCCAAACAATTTTTCATGCAGCTGCTTTCTCAGTTATTTCCCAAACCATCGAAAAGCTATCAGTAAATAAACCTCTTTCGAAACTCAGAAATGTAGTCAAGTTCGCGGCGAACGACTGGCGAGGACCGGAGTTTACTGCGGGTAAATGAGGACCGTAGCCAGGCGTTCAACAATGAAATTGACTAAATTACCACGTTTCGAAAGAGGTCTAATGAAAAAAATTCATTTCTTTAATGAAAGTCAGACTGTTGTTATAATAGCCCATTTTCAATTGTAAGAAGTTTATTAGACTTCTTTCGAAACTCAGAAATTTAGTCAAATTCGCGGCGAACGACTGGCGAGGACCAGAGTTTACTACGGGTAAATGAGGACCGTAGCCAGGCGTCCAATAATGAAATTGACTAAATTACCACGTTTCGCAAGAGGTTTATTCACAAAGAGAGGAAAATAGCGATGTCGATGTTAAAAGTGGGAGACAAACTGCCTGATTTTAGGCTGCAGGCTACTATTGACACCAATATCAGTAAGGCATTTACAGAGATCAGTCAGGCCTCTTATCCTGGAAAGTGGTTAATACTATTTTTTTGGCCTAAAGACTTTACGTTTGTGTGCCCTACTGAAATTGTTGCGTTTAATGATTTAAATAAGCAGTTTATAGAAAGCAATGCGGTATTACTCGGTGGTAGCACAGATAGTGAATTTGTGCACCGTGCTTGGCGTCAACACAACAAAGAGCTGCGTAATCTTTCCTTTCCTATGTTGAGTGATATCAAACGTGAATTATGTAGCAGTTTAGGTATTCTGGATAACGAAGCAGGTGTTGCGCAACGCGCAACTTTTATCATTGACCCTCAAGGGATAATTCGCTTTAACATGGTAACCGACCTAAGCGTAGGCCGTAACCCTGAAGAGGTGTTACGTATATTACGCGCTTTACAAGATGGAGGCCTCTGTCCTTGTAACTGGCAACCTGGCCAACGTACGATTAATGTTGCTGAAGTGGCCTAGAGTTTCGAAAGAAATCTATTGAAGCATTTTTCAAGATTTTTAAGAAATCGTAAGCGCCTATAGACAAAAGGGCTTGCTAGCAGAAATACATCACAAGCTCCTTCTATAGACATTGACATTCGAGTCAAGCGCAGCCAGAATAGCGGGCCTTTTAAGCACGTCCCCATCGTCTAGTGGCCTAGGACACTGCCCTTTCACGGCGGTAACAGGGGTTCGACTCCCCTTGGGGACGCCATAGATAAAGTATAGGCTACCCATTAACTGGTAGTACCCCGTAAAAACAATAACACTGCTTTTTGCACGTGCGTTCTGTTTGCACTCTGCCGAAAAACAACGGAAGCGTTACTATCAGGTAGTGAAGCAGAAACTTCCTTACCACGCTGCATCGGCATGCAATGCATAAAGACTGCTCCCGGTTGTGCCTGCATCATAAGTGTTTCGTTCACTTGAAAATTAGAGAAATTAACCTCCTGCGTTTGTCCTTCAAACCCCATACTTGTCCATACATCTGTATAGATAGCTTGTGCTCCACACACCGCTTCTTCCAATACAGAATATTTTGTTACGAGTTCATTTTTACAATACTGCATCACTTCTGCTCTGGGTTGATTCTGTATGGGACAACAATATTTAACGTGGACCCCAAGCAAAGGTAATAGCAACACCAAACTATGCAGAATATTATTTCCATCTCCAACATAAGTAACCGTTAAACCTTCCAAATAACCAAAATGTTCATAAAGTGTCAATAAATCTGCAAGAATTTGGCAAGGATGATATAAAGCTGAAAGTCCGTTAATAATTGGTTTATCTGCATATTTTGCCATTTTCGCAAGCACTTCGTCATCATGTGTACGCACCATAACGAAGTCACAATAACCATTGAGCACTTTTATTACATCACCAGGTTCTTCAGCTTTACATGTATTTTTTACACTCTCCACAAAGTATCCTCCTAAGCCTTGTATTGCTAAAGCAAAACTAAGACGGGTACGAAAAGAAGGCTTGTCAAAAATCATGACTAGACTTTTACCTGTAAGCTCCTTACTGAATTTTTTTGGATCTTTTTTTATGTGCGTAGCGGTATATAATATGGTCTGGATATCGGTTGGTGTTAACTCCATGCCCGTCAGAAGGTGGCGCGTTTTTTCTGAAGGTCTAATCTCTTTATGAAAGGCTGGTAACATAGCATCCAACTTACGCTTGTGACACAGCTGAACAATATTTTTTGAGCCATCCTGTTCGCATATGTGGAAGGTATTGATGATGCGTGTGTCATTGGCGGTGATCGCCGCTTGCTCCCTATTGATAATGTCTTCTAGGCTACTGTTTTCTTCGACAGCCTCTGCAATCCATTGTCCTACTTGATGATGTGCATCCCGAAACGGAACGCCTTTTAATACCAGTGATTCTACAATTTTTGTAGCATGTAAATATCCGTTGGCTGCTTTTTCTGCCATCACATCAATATTGAACTGTAGACTGTTAAGAAAGGGAGTGATAATTTCAAGGCACGTTGTCAGTGTGTTAGCAGTATCAAAGAGCGCTTCTTTATCTTCTTGCATGTCTTTGTTATAGGCTAAAGGAAGCCCTTTCATGACCGTCAAAATACCCATTAAATGACCAAAAACACGCCCACTTTTTCCACGGATAAGTTCTAACACATCAGGATTTTTTTTATTTGGCATCAACGATGAACCTGTGGAAAAAGCGTCACTTAAAATAACAAAGTTAAATTCTTGGCTCGCCCAGAGGATAAGATCTTCACTAAGACGGGATAAATGCATCATAATTATTGATGCGATACTGCCGAATTCAATGAGGTAATCTCTATCACTAACCGCATCAATTGTATTATTGATCACGGCATCGAAAGCCAGTTCCTCGGCAACATGGTGTCTATCTAGGGGCAAAATACTTCCTGCTAATGCACCCGCTCCCAATGGAGAAAAATTCATACGCTTGTGCCAATCCTGAATTCTATGGATGTCACGATTAAACATGTCGAGGTATGCTTGAAAATATTGACCTAAACTAATTGCTTGCGCTTGCTGTAAATGTGTGTAACCAGGCATTTTATCGGACACATGTTTTTCAGCAAGAGCCTGTAATGTCAAAGTCAGGCTATGCAATAAATTTTCTATTTGTGTACCCTCATGGCGTGTATATAGTCTTAAATCCAAGGCGACTTGATCGTTGCGACTACGTCCTGTATGTAATTTTTTACCTGTATTACCAATTTTTTTGATAAGCAGTTGTTCGATGAACATATGAATATCTTCATAGACCACATCAAAAGAATGTAACCCTTGTTTCAATTCCAGTCGTATCTCTTCAAGTGACGAACAAATGATATTCGCTTCCTCTAAAGTGATTAATTTTTGTTTTGCTAGCATTCGAACATGCGCTTTACTGCCCAAAATATCGTATTCATAAAGAACATGGTCAAACGGTAAAGAAGCATTAAACTTAATCACTCTAGGATCCAGCGGTTTTTTAAAACGACCACCCCATGTTTTATTATGCATAGTTGCTCTCTTGGTGCGTTAAGCCATAAATCTTAGCCGACAGAGAAAATAAATTAATGAATCCTTCCGCATCCGCGTGGTTATACACGTCATCTGCTTCAAACGTGGCAAAAGCCGGATTATGTAGACTGAAAGGTGAAGTCATGCCATATGAAGTCATGTTTCCTTTGAAAAGTTTTAACTTAACTGCACCAGTAACATGCTTTTGAGTGACCGTAATAAAGGCATCGAGTGCTTCTTTACTCTGAGAAAACCAGCGTCCTTCATAAACAATATTGGCATAAGTTTGTTGCAGAGATTGTTTAAGATGTAACATATTTCTGTCAAGGCATAAAGTTTCCAACATACGATGTGCTTTATAAATTACGGCAGCAGCGGGTGCTTCATATACACCTCGAATTTTCATACCGATTAATCTATTTTCGACAATGTCGGCAACCCCTATGCCATGTTTTCCAGCTAATTGATTCAGTGCTTTGAGTAAAGCGACTGGCTTCATGGTTTTCTTATTCAAAGCGACTGGAACACCGCATTCAAAACCGATCTCGATGATTTCAGAATTATCTGGGGACTGTTCCAAAGCAGTCGTCATCAATAATAACCCTTCTGGCTGGGCGAACGCTGGATCTTCTAAGATGCCTCCTTCATGGGAGATATACCAGATATTATGATCACGCGAATAAGGCGCTTTAGGTGTTACGGGAACATCAATACCATGATTTTTGGCGTACATTATAGCATCTTGCCTAGATTTAATTTCCCAGCTTCGCCATGGCGCAACAATATGCAGCTCAGGTGCTAATGCTTTCACCGTATATTCAAAACGTACTTGGTCATTGCCTTTGCCTGTTGCACCATGCGCAACTGCATCTGCCTGTTCCTGCCGTGCAACTTCTACTAGTTTTTGAGCAATCAAAGGCCTTGAGATCGTGCCTAAAATATATTGCTCCTCATACAAGGCACCTGATTTAACTAATTGCCACACATATTGACTGACAAATTCTTCTTTAGCGTCAATGATATAAGCTTTAGAAGCGCCGCTTCGTATTGCTTTTTTTTTGATTGCTTCTAAATTTTCTGCTTGCCCAAGATCAATAATGACCGCCACAACTTCAAGCTGATTATAATTCTCCTTAAGCCATGGAATCATCACGGAGGTATCTAAGCCGCCTGAATATGCTAAAGCAATTTTTTTGATCGTTTGCGACATAAGTTTTTCCCTTTGTTAATAATAATTTTTTAGGCAAAATTGATTATATATTCATAATATATTCATTTATTGATTATACTGAAATTACTTGTGATGTCAACACAAGATGAATATAATTCCATAAAAATGATTCCATATTCGACCACAAACTAGGAGAAACCAGATGTCAGGCGACACTGTACTAGATGGACATATCATTCATATCATTCAAAATCAGGATATCTGCGAACAAAACGATCTACAAAACGCGCTTAAGAAAAGTGGGTATGACATTCCACAGGCAACCTTATCAAGACGTCTTAAGAAATTAGGAATTGCTAAAGTTTTTGGGATATACAAAATAATTGATTTTAAACAGCCCAATTTGCCTCTCGTTTTAAACATACAAGTTTCAGAATTCGGCCTGATTATTTTGCATACGCATCCTGGCAATGCAAACAGCTTAGCCTATTTTATCGATCAAAAATATGTAACTTACCATACAAAAAATCCAAAAAACTCAAGAATATTAGGCACGATCGCAGGCGACGATACAGTACTTGTCATTATTCAAGGTAAAAAATATTTACAGTATGTTTTAACAATCATGGATCGAGAATTTCCTTATTTAGGGATGCCCTAGCACATTACCAAAGTTATTTATCATAAATAAATAATTTTAAGATATAAAAATATCATTTACTATCTTCCTTTTGATGAATTTAAACGTTATGCTCATCATGGATGAGCATTTTTTATTTCCTATAAAAATAATATATCTCTACATCTAACAGATTGGGAGAATCATATGGAAAAAACATTTAAAGAAATTCTCGAAGGTTATCGCTTGTTTCGAGAAAAATATACCATTGGCGATAATTCTATTATGAAATATTTATCTGAATATGGTCAAAAACCACAAATTATGTTGATTTCTTGTTGCGATTCACGTGTTGATCCTGCTCTAATATTACAATGCGATCCAGGCGATTTATTTATTGCACGTAACGTAGCTAATATTGTGCCCCCCTATGAAAAAGACGAGGCACTTCACGGAACCAGCGCTGCCTTAGAGTTTGGTATATGTCTGTTAAACGTCAGACATCTTATTTTATTAGGGCATAGCCAATGTGCTGGAATTAATGCTTTATTCAGCAATCAAGATTTATCAAACAATGATTTTATAACAAAATGGGTTTCATTGATTAAAATACCTGAAAAAACAGTAAGCGATATAGATCAAGATGAATATGCAAAGTTAGGATTAACTCGCTCCTATGAAAATTGCTTAACATTTCCTTGGATTAAGGAAAAACTAGCAGAAAAAAAATTGATGATTCATCGGTGGTTTTTTGATATTAAAAAAGGTCAAATTTTTACGTATTCTGATGTTTACGATGTATATCAAGCATTAAATATTTAAAACAAACTTATGGGCAGTTCTAGAAATTAGCTTGTTGCGCAAGTACCTTATTTATTAGCCCTAGCGCTGAATGTTCTAGCTATTTTTTTTTCTTTGGCACGAGCAACAGCGGCTTCAACGTAAGTGTGCTGAGTACTCAACGCTTCTTTTTTTTGTTTTATTTGATATTTAATTTTTTCCAACCTATTTTTTCTGGCATGAAAACGTTGACGTGCTTTTTGTATCTGATAAACAGGGGCTTTTAGTGGCATCATGTCAATACAATCTACTGGACAAGGCTCAACACAAAGACCACAACCAGTACATTCTTGTATTAATACCGTATGACATTGCTTTGCAGCGCCTAAAATAGCATCGACTGGACATGCTTGTATACATTTAGTACAGCCAATGCATTCGGCTTCACGTATATAGGCGATTGAAGATGGCTTTTCTTGTTTTTCCATTTCTATTACCATCGCTTGCGCATCTTTTCCTAAAAGCTCAGCCAATGCCTTTAACGTTTTAACCCCACCGGGCGGACAACGATTAATCGCTTCCTCTCTCTCGGCTATAGCTTCGGCATAAGGGAGACAACCCGCATAACTGCATTGACCACATTGTGTTTGTGGTAATAACGCATCAATTTCGTCAACTCGTTTCATTAGACCTCTTTCGAAACGTGGTAATTTAGTCAATTTCATTGTTGCACGCCTGGCTATGGTCCTCATTTACTCGCAGTAAACTCCGGTCCTCGCCAGTCGTTCGCCGCGAACTTGACTACATTTCTGAGTTTCGAAAGAAGTCTAATAGACCTCTTTCGAAACGTGGTAATTTAGTCAATTTCATTGTTGCACGCCTGGCTATGGTCCTCATTTACCCGCAGTAAACTCCGGTCCTCGCCAGTCGTTCGCCGCGAACTTGACTACATTTCTGAGTTTCGAAAGAAGTCTATTTTGTAAGCTCAAGCGTGGTATCAACAGAATTGTTCATTTGCAATGCACGAATAGATTCTTCTTGAATACGTTGCAACAATGGAATAAAAGGTAAAATGGTATGGTCGTAGAGTAAATCTTGTCGACTTTCCCAGGTCATCGCACCAATATTAAAAAATATTTCCACTTTTTCAGCGGTAATCGGCAATACTGGTTTTAGATAAATCATCAAAATTCGAAAGAGATTTAATCCTAAACTACAAACAACATGCGCTCGTGTTACTTGGTCAGGAATTTTTATTAACACCCAAGGTTTTTCAGCATCAATCATTTGGTTAGCCAAATCGGCTAAATCCATTATCACGCGTATGGCCCGACTAAATTCGCGATTTTCGTATGCTTGCGCAATTTCGTGGCCTTTTTCGATGAATTGTTGGATTAATGCTGGCGCATGACAAGTTTTTGATAATTTATTTGAAAATTTTTTATTAATAAAGCTAGCGCAACGACTGGCAATATTAACTAGTTTTCCAACTAAATCTGCATTAACACGCTGAGTAAAATCATCAAAATTTAGATCAACGTCTTCAGCTTTTTTATTGAGTTTCGCTGCAAAATAATAGCGTAAATATTCTGGATCTAAGTGTTCAAGATAATGATTCGCGGTAATAAAAGTACCGCGTGATTTTGACATTTTTTTTCCGTTTATTGTTAGATAACCGTGTACAAAAATAGCTGACGGGGTACGAAAATCAGCACTCTTAAGTATTGCTGTCCAAAAAATAGCATGAAAATTAATAATGTCTTTACCTATAAAGTGATAAAGTTCCGCTTTTTCGGTATTTGTCCAATAACTGTCAAAATTAAGGTTGGATCGACGCTCAGCGAGATTCTTGAAAATAGCCATATACCCAATGGGCGCATCCATCCAAACATAAAAATATTTATCATGAGTTCCCGGTATTTTAAATCCAAAATAAGGTGCATCCCGTGAAATATCCAGATCATGTAAACCTTCTTTGAACCATTCTAAAAGTTTATTACTCACCTCTTCGTTAAGATGGTTACCACTAGTAATCCAGTCGCGCAAAAAATCTGCATAATGTGACAAGAGGAAGAAGTAATGTTCAGACTCTTTAGAGATGGGTGTTGTGCCTGAAAGAATAGATCTAGGATCGATAAGGTCCAAGGGCGCATAAGTCGATCCACAGGCCTCACAGTTATCTCCATATTGGTCAGGAGTCTTGCAACATGGACAACTGCCTTTTACATAGCGATCAGGTAAAAACATCTTGGCTTCGGCATCGTAAGCTTGAGCAACTACTCGGGTAGAAATATCACCCTTTGCTTGCATACGTGCGTAGATTAACTCTACGAGTTCCTTATTTTCCGAAGAATGCGTGGTGTAGTAGTTATCAAAATCGATATAAAATCCTTTAAGATCCGCGCTATGCTCTTTGGCGATCTGTTGTGTAAGTTCTTCGGGTTCCATACCACGTTGTTTAGCGGCTAACATCACCGGCGTACCGTGAGCATCCTCTCCCGACAGGAAGAGACAATTATGGCCCAGCATTTTTTGGAAGCGCACCCAAATATCAGCCTGGATATGCTCTAACAAATGACCCAAATGAATTGAACCATTTGCGTAAGGTAAAGCGGAAGTAACAAGTAAATTTCGCTGAGTTTGCTGCATATCTAGCTTTTGCGTATTATCGGTTACTAAAGTGTGCCTTTTTGTTAGGATGATCGTCAAGTCATAGCGCTAGGATTAACATGTTAAAAATTACTGATAAGGTCAAGCATATTATTGCGATTGCCTCCGGTAAAGGAGGAGTAGGCAAATCTACGACAGCGGTTAATTTAGCGTTAGCCCTAGCCGCTACAAAAGGGGCACGTGTAGGTCTGTTAGATGCAGACATCTATGGCCCAAATCAACCGCAGATGCTAGGTGTTAGTGAAAAACCAACGAGTAAGGACGGAAAGACCTTAGAGCCCGTATATGCTCATGGCATCCAGTCTATGTCTATTGGCTATTTAATCGATATTAATACCCCCATGGTTTGGCGAGGACCTATGGCAACTGGCGCCTTGCAACAATTATTGAACGACACCCATTGGGATGCCTTGGATTATTTAATTATTGACCTTCCACCCGGTACTGGTGATATCCAATTGACCTTGACGCAAAAAATTCCCCTAGCAGGTGCCGTTATCGTAACTACTCCGCAAGACATTGCTTTGCTCGATGTACGTAAAGCAGTTGCTATGTTTAATAAAGTAAAAGTTCCGCTACTAGGCGTAGTAGAGAATATGTGCACACATATATGTAAACAATGTGGGCAGGAAGAATCTATTTTTGGGGAGGGAGGTGGTGAGCGCATTGCTCAAGAATGTGGAATTAACTTACTTGGATCGTTGCCTTTAGATAGTCAAATTCGCAAACAGGCTGATTTAGGGAAGCCCATTTTTTTGGCCGATACACAAGGCCAAAATGCCAAAATCTATCGAAGTATTGCCGAAAAGATAGCCGATCAGTTAGCTACAAGAGGAAAAAATACCTTTCGATTTCCAAAAATTATTATTGAATAAAAAATAGATCTTTTTTTAAACTCTCAGAGAAAGATCTGGCAACCCATAGGAAAAATTGTTATGTCTATAAAATCCGATGCGTGGATCTGCCGTATGGCAAAAGATTTCAGAATGATTGAGCCATTTGAACCACAACAGATTCGTCGTAATGAATCCGGCCGAATTATTTCGTATGGTGTATCCAGTTATGGCTACGATGTGCGCTCTGCAAATGAATTTAGGATATTTACTAACATACATTCGGCCATTGTGGATCCAAAGTGTTTTTCAGAAGCGAGTTTTGTCGACCTAAAAGGGGATGTATGTATCATTCCACCGAATTCTTTTGCCCTGGCGCATACCGTAGAATATTTTCGTATCCCTAGAAATATTTTGACCATTTGTGTAGGCAAATCGACCTATGCACGTTGCGGTATCATTGTGAATGTAACCCCTTTAGAGCCAGAATGGGAAGGACAAGTTACCTTGGAATTTTCTAATACCACACCCTTGCCAGCCAAGATATATGCTAATGAAGGTGTTGCGCAAATGTTATTTTTAGAATCAGATGAAATCTGTCAGGTTTCTTATAAAGATCGACAAGGAAAATATCAGGGTCAGAAAGGCGTTACACTTCCTGTCACTTAAATCGAAAATTTCAGACATTATGTTATCTATTTTAAACATTTCAGCTTATCGGTTTGTTCATTTATCAGCCGATTTTATTTTTCAAACACAAATCATACTTAAAAAAGAGAGCTTACGATTAGGTATAAAAGGGACTATTTTGCTGAGTACGGAGGGAATCAATTTATTTATCGCAGGACGAAGAGAAGCTATTACGGCGTTTCAAGCGCTACTGAATAACTTCCATAATTTCAAAGATCTCATATTTAGAAAAAGTCTTTCAGATTTTCAACCTTTTAAAAAAATGCTTGTTAAAATAAAAAAGGAAATTATTTCTTTTGGCATTGATTCTGTCCAAGCGAAAATCGCTCCTAAAATCTCACCAGAAACATTAAAAAAATGGCTACGAGAACATCCAAATCTTGTCCTACTTGATACACGGAATGGCTTTGAAGTTGAGTTAGGAAGCTTTGAAAATGCTTTACACTTGAATCTTCAACATTTTAGAGATTTTCCAAAATCAGTGCAAAAATTGAATGAAGCAATCAAAAATATGTCCCTCGTCACCTTTTGCACAGGAGGAATTCGCTGCGAAAAGGCATCTGCTTTTCTATTACAAGTTGGTTTTAATAAAGTCTACCAACTGGAAGGAGGCATACTTAACTATTTTGAAAAATGTGGTGGAGATAATTACAAAGGCCTGTGCTTTGTTTTTGATGCCAGAAAAGCACTGACATCGTCTCTAAAGGTTGCAAACAATAGACCTCTTGCGAAACTCAGAAATGAAGTCAAGTTCGCGGCGAACGACTGGCGAGGACCGGAGTTTACTGCGAGTAAATGAGGACCGTAGCCAGGCGTTCAACAATGAAATTGACTACATTACCACGTTTCGAAAGAGGTCTATTAGACCTCTTGCGAAACTCAGAAATTTAGTCAAGTTCGCGGCGAACGACTGGCGAGGACCGAAGTTTACTGCGGGTAAATGAGGACCGTAGCCAGGCGTTCAACAATGAAATTGACTAACACCACGTTTCGCAAGAGGTCTAATATTTGACCTTACTCCATTTTTAACAAACAGATGCTTGCTTTTTAAAAAAGACACCCTCTATTATATTAAATATCCCCCTATTATTTTCATTTATTCCTAATTTACTAGGAGCACTATGAAAAAATTACCTTTTTTATTACTATCCTCTTTTTTATTAGTTGCTTGTGGCCCGCTGCTGGTATTTGGCGTACCTCAACAGCAATGGGATCAGCTTACTGAGCAGCAACGTAATGACGTGATCGCTGCCTATAATCAACGTAAACAGTGGGATCAGTTTACTCAACAACAACGTAACGAGGTGATCGCTGGTTATAACCAGCGTAGGACGGCAGAGGCTTTGGAAGCTCCAGTAACAACAAACATCCCGACTAAAAATTCACCTCATCCGTTACGAAAAAATAAAAAGCCTACTGCAAAAAAATCTTCTGCAACAAACACTTTTTCCTCCAAGCACCTTTTAGCGTCTTCTATTATTGGTTCGCTTAAACGGATGATCATTGATTAAACTACGAGGATTTTGTCAATAGACCTCTTTCGAAACGTGGTAATGTAGTCAATTTCATTGTTGAACGCCTGGCTACGGTCCTCATTTACTCGCAGTAAACTCCGGTCCTCGCCAGTCGTTCGCCGCGAACTTGACTTCATTTCTGAGTTTCGAAAGAAGTCTAATCTTAAGGGCGGCTCTATTTATAGGGCTACCCTGAAATAGTTAGCGTGTGTTTGTCTCGCTACTAGTGAAAACAGCGGAAAGGTAAGATTCGTATCGAACCATGTTTTACATGTTTCACGTGAAACAAAATCCTATTTTTCTAATACTATTCCCTTTTCTACTTGAAATGTCTTTCCATCCATATTTCCATATAGTATGTTAATCAAACTCTCTTCTATCGCTGTAACAAAAACCTGAGATTCCAATTTATTCAGTAAGGTAATAAGGTAGTCTTGTCTAAAGGAATCGAGTTCGGCGAATAAATCGTCAAATAAATAAACACATGATTTCTCTGTCAATTTTTTGAGCAATAGACCCTGCGCTAATTGTAACGCATAAGCAAGTAACTTTTGTTCCCCTCGTGATAATACAGCGTGAACTGGATAACCGCGCAGTTTTATTAATAAATCCGCCCTTTGTGGCCCATATTGTGTATAACCTAGCATCGTATCCCGTAGAAAAGATCGTGATAGCATCTCCGCTAATGTGCATTGTTTGTCCCAACCTTGATAAAATTCAATACTCAACCCCTCTAAATTTACCAATTCTTTCATGAGCCCTGTAATCAGGGGTGTCAATTGTTCTAGATATTTTACCCGCATGTGTGTTATTTCAGCAGCAAATTCAATAAACTTATGGTTCCAGATTTGAAGTTGATCTGCCAATACTTGTTTTTGCAAAGCAGCATTGCGTTGTTTTAATATCTGTTGAAACTGTCGCCATACTGAAAAAAAATGAGGTTCCACGTGAAACACACCCCAATCTATAAATTGTCGTCTTGTCTTAGGCCCCCCGCTTAATAAATAATAACTATCCGGATTAACTAGCTGCACAGGTAATATTTTAGCTAATTCACTAATTGAGTCAGTATTATTAGCAATTTTAATTTGGGTCTTTCCTTGTCGCGTTTTTTCCAGCCCGAGTGTAATCGGAGATTCTCCATAAATAACGGAAAATAGATTAAATTTACTCGCCTCATAGTGAATAGCACGACTAGCTAGCGCGCTTCTAAAAGAACGTCCTAAACTTAAAAAATAAATGGCTTCTAATAAACTAGATTTACCACTTCCATTAGCTCCATAAATGAAATTGAACCGTGGTGAGAATTCAAGATCAAGCTCGGCAAGATTTCGAAATCGACTTAATTTAAGACGAACTACCCGCATGAAGCCTTTATAATCGCATAGGCATAATAACGTAAATACTTGAATTTTCCTCAACTGGTTCAAGTCTCACGCTAGCATCTGTAGAGGTTAATGTTATTTTTACCAATCCCTCCGGTAAACTATTTAGTACATCCAGCAAATAAGTAATATTAAACGAAATTGTAATTTCTTCTCCCGTGTAAAGCACATCGAGGTGATCTTCTGCATCTTCTAAAGCAAGATTATTAGCATAGATTCGTAAGGTACTATTTTTCATCTCTAAGCAAACACTCCGGTGTTTGTCATTTGACAAAACACCTACTCTAGCCAAAGAAGCTTTAAACAGATCTCTATCAACGGTTAAGAATTTATCGCCGCTTTGCGGAATAACACGATCATAATCTGGAAAATTTCCATCAATAAGCTTGGAAGTAAACGTATAATCCTGCATATTCACCCGCAGTTGGTTATTACTTAATAAAACGGTTAAATCGTCGTCGTCTTCACTCAATAAACGCGAAAGTTCATAGATAGCTTTTCGCGGCACAATGATACGGTATTTTCCCGTCACACTAGCTTCTTTCGCACTCATGGCTAAACGATGCCCATCCGTCGCTACTGCCCGCAAACTTCCTTGACCTAACTCCCAGAGCATTCCATTCAGGTAATAGCGTACATCCTGCTGCGCCATCGCAAAATTGGTTGCCTCTATTAGAGAACGCAATCTCTTTTGTGGCAGAATAAATGTTAATTGATCAGATAAGCCATTGGCAGATTCTTCAGAAATAGGGAAATCAGTAGCTGGCAAAGTTGCCAAATTAAATCGACTTCGGCCACATTGCAGAATCAATTTATCTCCCTTTTGCTGAAACTTTAATTCACTCGCTTCAGGTAAACTTCTACAAATATCCATGAGTTTTCGTGCTGGGGCTGTAGTTTTACCATCTTTACCTGATTTTTCTAAATTAATGCGACCAGATAGTTCTACTTCCATATCCGTTCCAAATAAAGATAATGCCTTATCTTGTAAGTTTAGAAAGATATTGGAGAGTATTGGTAAAGTTTGACGTCGTTCAATAACAGCGGTTACTAATTGTAAAGGTTTTAACAAAACTTCTCGATTAATCGTAAACTGCATTTTCTTTCCCTCAGCTCGATAAAGTACGCAATAAATTTATAAAATCTTCGGCAACCCCGATATTTATTTTTTTTAATTCTTGAATTTTACGAAATGCATGTAATACCGTTGTGTGATCTCGTCCACCAAACGCACGACCCAATTCAGGTAAACTATGATTAGTTAACTCCTTAGCAAGCGCCATAGCAATTTGTCTGGCACGCGCTAAGGAAGAAGTACGTCGTTTAGAAATTAAATCAGAGACCTTAATTTTGTAATATTCAGCGACAGTTTTGATAATATTATCTACCGTTACTAATTTATCTTGTAAAGCCAATACATCCTTTATTGCTTCTCTAACTAATTCTAAGGTAATTTGACGCCCTGTAAATTGTGCATAAGCAATCACTCTTTTTAAAACACCTTCTAACTCTCTTACGTTTGAATGAATACGTTTACCAATGAAGAAGGCAACTTCCTGAGGCAAGCTGATTTTTACTTGCTCGGCTTTGCTTATTAAAATAGCTACGCGCGTTTCAAGATCTGGCGATTCAATTGCGACAGTAAGCCCCCAACCTAAACGCGACTTTAATCTCTCCTCTACACCAGACATTTCTTTAGGATAACGATCGCAAGTTAATACAATTTGTTGCTGGCTTTCGAGTAGTGTATTAAATGTATGAAAAAACTCCTCTTGCGAACGATCTTTTCCGGCAAAAAATTGTATATCATCGATTAATAGCGCATCTAGAGAGCGATAATATGTTTTGAAATCATTAATTGTATTAGTTTGTAAAGCTCTTATCATATCTGCTACAAAACGCTCAGAATGCAAATACAGCACCTTAGCGTATGGATTCTTATGCAGAATAGCGTTACCAATGGCATGCATTAAATGCGTTTTACCCAACCCTACTCCACCATAAAGTAATAACGGATTATAAGCTCCTCCAGGATTTTCAGCGACTTGCACACTGGCAGCACGTGCTAACTGGTTTGACTTTCCTTCAACGAAATTTATAAATGTAAAATTCACATTGATGTGAGTAGCAGATGATTTAACCGTTTTAGCTTGCTGCCGTAGTACTGGTGACTTTTGATGAGCACGGCTACCTACTCGCAAAATTACTTCTGGAGGAACTTCATCCAATTGTGTTAAAATTTGATTGATATGCACTAAAAAGCGCTCATTTACACAATGCAAAACAAATTGATTTGGCGCCCATAAAACAAGTTGATCTTCTTTTTGCTCTGCCTGCAACGGTCGAATCCATGTATTAAAATCCTGAATAGAAATATGGTTTTGTAATCGATCTAAACATTTTTCCCAAACGAAAGTAGCTAAAGCGGTTGTCACAATAATTCCTCTAGATAAGATTAAGTAAAATGTTTAATCGACCTAAGTTCATATCATAATTCTTATCGCTTATCTACCCTAAGCTTGTTTTTTAGAAATGAACTTGCGCTAATTCGTAACACACTCAATAGACCTCTTTCGAAACGTGGTAATTTAGTCAATTTCATTGTTGAACACTTGGCTACGGTCCTCATTTACTCGCAGTAAACTCCGGTCCTCGCCAATCATTCGCCGAGAACTTGACTAAATTTCCGAGTTTCGAAAGAAGTCTAATTTACCTACCTCATCAAAGTTTTACGCAAAAGATCGGCTACTCTGTGGATATAGCGTAAAAAAATTGTGTGTATCTAGGTTGAAAATATCTTAGGATGAACAATAAACTAATTTAAGTTGTAGAAGTTAATCACCATACGCAACTTATCCCCGACTAAATATAAAGTTAACTGTTTGAAAAATAGTAAGAATATAACGTTATCCACAGTATTGTTTCGCCTTTATCATTACATCTATCTATTTAGATAAATTATAATAATAATATGTTACCCTGACATAGAAAATAAATAGACCTCTTTCGAAACTCAGAAATGTAGTCAAGTTCGCGGTGAATGATTGGCGAGGACCGGAGTTTACTGCGGGTAAATGAGGACCGTAGCCAGGCGTTCAACAATGAAATTGACTAAATTACCACCGAACCTCAGAAATTTAGTCAAGTTCGCGGCGAACGACTGGCGAGGACCGGAGTTTACTGCGGGTAAATGAGGACCGTAGCCAGGCGTTCAACAATGAAATTGACTAAATTACCACGTTTCGAAAGAGGTTTAATGAATAAACCTTGCTGCAATAGCTATATACCCCTGTACGGACAAAAAATTTTTCCCGCTCTAAGGCTTGCTTATAGTAAAATACTATCCTGAATTGACAATCTTAGAAGGGTCACCTAAGATACCGTGTTTCTTTTAGGATAATAGTTTCTCTTGAACGTGCGGCGTAGTCGATTTTATGAAAAGAACATACCAACCTAGCAATATTAAGCGTAAAAGAACACATGGATTTAGAGCCAGAATGGCTACGAAGAAGGGTCGTCTAATTCTAAAACGTCGACGAGCTAAAGGTCGTCAGCGTTTGGCAGTCTAGTTTTAGGATGTTTTATTTTTTTGTTCTTTGGATATTCTTAAATTCGAGCTGTGAGTTCTCTTAGTCTGGAGAGGGGATCGGAAGGTTCTTTTTTCCACATTTGGACTCTAGAGTTCAATCCTGCTTAGTGGGGGGAGGAGAAGATTAGGTTCTTTGTTAGGGTTTTTGGTGCTGGCGATCTATCTGCCTGTCAAATGGATTATATAGTTTTATAATTAAAGAGGTCTTTTTGATAGCGACTAAGCAGGGGCTTACAAGGTCCAGTCGGCTTAGAGGTTCGGAGGATTTTAAGCAGGCTTTTCAGCACGGTAATAGGATTAAGCAAGGCTGTGTCACCACTTATACTCGGTCTAATAGCATGGGCTATGCACGCTTAGGGTTAGCCGTTTCGAAAAAAATTGTTCCCCATGCAACCGCTAGGAACCGAGTTAAACGTATCATTCGCGAGAGCTTTAGACTCAACCAGATGTTACTAGGCGGGTTAGATATCGTAGTAGTGGTTACAAGTCAGTGTCTTGCTAGCAAACAGATTTTGTCGCATGATTTAAATAGACGATGGTCCAGGTTGTGCTATTACAAAAAGTCCTGATCTTTTTATTACAGGCATATACTTATTTTATCAGCCCCGTGTTGAGACAGTCCTGTCGTTTCTATCCGAGTTGTTCAGAATATGCACAATTAGCAATCAGTGAGCACGGTAGTTATGTGGGTATTTGGATGACAACAAAGCGCTTACTGCGTTGTCACCCCTGGCATCCTGGTGGCTGTGACCCTGTTAAAAAATCTTTAAAACCACTACAATAACGAGTTAAATCATGGAACTAGCCCGTGTTTTTTTATTAGGCGCCTTATTTTTGATTGCATTTATGATATGGAATGCGTGGCAGAACGAATACCCTAATACTCGAGAAATAGCAGTGTCAACGCACACTGATCACAAACAAGTTGCGGCTGAATTGACAAAACAATCTGATTTTCAATTTTCTTCTGCCGTTGTCGGAGGGAAGACTGAAAATAGCGAGAATGCACGTTTTACCCATGTTAAAACAGATGTTTTGAATATCGTAATAGATATGCATGGAGGAAATGTTGTGCAAGCCAACCTTTTAAAGTATCCGCAACAAGCTAGTGATGCTAATTCTCAGCCATTTCAGTTATTGAGTAATAATCAAGAATATTACTATGTTGCCCAAAGTGGGTTAGCGGGATCTGAAAAACAAATACTTCAGTATCACAGTGCTCAGAGAAACTACAATTTAGGAGCCAATCAATCCGAGCTTCGTGTTAATTTAATTTGTACTAGTTGCGGAGACGTAGCAATACAAAAGCAGTTTGTTTTTAAGCGTGATGATTACGTCGTTTCTGTTAATTATCAAATAATCAATCATAGTAACTCTCTTTGGAAAGGGCAGCTTTACACGCAGTTTCAACAAAAAAAACGTATCCCGCCACGCAGTCTTTTCAATATCAGTTCCTATATGGGAGGAGCAATTTCTACTCAAGAAAAGCCTTATCAAAAAATTAGTTTTGATAAAATGGGAGAAGGAATCTCAATAACGACAGAAAGTGGTTGGGTTGCCATGCTACAACATTATTTTCTTAGTGCTTGGGTTCCTTTCTCGGGCCAGCCCTACCATTTTTATAGCTATACAAAAAATGATATTTGTACTTTAGGAATGTTAGGCTCACCGTTTCAGGTTGCACCGAATAAGCAATATTACAGCCAGGCCAAACTCTATATCGGTCCAGAAAGCATGGATCGTCTAAAAGCTGTCGTACCGCACCTAGATTTAACAGTAGACTATGGCATTCTATGGTTCATTTCAATGGCTCTTTTTTGGTTATTGAAGCAAATTCATCACGCAGTGGGTAATTGGGGTTGGTCGATTGTTATTGTAACGGTGCTAATTAAATTAGCTTTTTATCATTTATCAGCCAAGAGTTATCGTTCCATGGCTGCGATGCGTAATCTACAGCCGCGCCTGAATGCACTGAAAGAGCGCTGTGGGGACGATAGACAGAAGTTTACAAAGGCAACGATGGAGCTTTACAAATCAGAAAAAGTAAATCCTTTGGGAGGGTGCTTGCCCATTTTGGTTCAAATTCCGGTATTTATCGCACTTTATTGGATGTTGCTAGAAAGTGTTGAATTACGTCAAGCGCCTTTTATTTTTTGGATTCATGATTTATCGACCAAAGATCCTTACTATATTTTGCCTATTTTAATGGGTATTACGATGTTTGTTCAGCAGCGTTTAAACCCACCACCACCAGATCCGACACAAGCTAAGGTTATGCAGTTTTTGCCGATTTTCTTTACTGCTTTGTTTTTAAATTTTCCATCTGGCTTAGTATTATACTGGGTAGTTAACAACGCACTTTCAATCCTACAACAGTGGTTTATTATGCGTCATGTAGCAATTAAATTTAATCAAAAAAATTTAAAAAAACGTTAAAAGTTAAGTGAATAATGCAGAGATAAAAAAAATAGATTTTTTTCGCGATACCATTGCAGCCGTTGCAACACCTTCTGGGCGGGGTGGGATTGGTGTTATTCGTCTTTCAGGTCCAGAGACACAAGCTATTGCTATGGCTTTCGTTGGTCGTTTACCTAAACCACGGTATGCTGATTATCTGAATTTTATAGACGTAAACGGAGCTTGTCTTGATAAAGGGTTAGTACTCTATTTTCCGGCGCCTAATTCATTTACAGGGGAAGATGTTTTAGAAATCCAAGGACATGGGGGACCTTTTATTCTGGATTGCTTGCTGCAGCGTATTTTACAATTAGGAGCGCGCTTGGCACGACCAGGTGAATTTTCAGAACGTGCGTTTTTAAATGGTAAATTAGATCTTATTCAAGCTGAAGCTATTGCAGATTTAATTGATGCGGAATCAAATCAAGCGGCGCGAGCAGCGATATGTTCGTTACAAGGAAAGTTTTCAAAACACATCCATTGTATGACAGAAACTTTAATCGCTTTACGAATGTATTTAGAAGCTTCCATTGATTTTTCAGATGAAATGATTGATTTTTTAAAAAATTCTGATGTTGAAAAAAAATTAAATTCAATTTTATTAGAAATTAAAAAAATAAAGAAAGCAGCTAAACAAGGGGTTTTGTTACGGGAAGGTATGTCTATTGCTATAGTGGGTCCTCCAAATGTAGGTAAATCAAGTTTACTAAATAAATTAACGGGTCAGGATTCGGCAATTGTTACACCGGTTGCTGGAACAACGCGTGATCTTATTCGAGAAAAAATACATATTGATGGTTTGCCAATACATATTGTCGATACCGCGGGATTAAGAAAAACAGAGGATGAAATTGAACAGCAAGGAATAAAGCGCAGCTTAGCAGAAATAGATAAGGCGGATAGGATTTTACTTGTTGTTGATAGTTCAATAAGCTCGCTGAGTGATTTAAAGTCTTTGTATCAGATGGATTTTTTTGATCATTTATTGATTAATAAGCGTGTAACCATAATACGAAATAAAATCGATATCAATCAAGAAAGTGAACGCTTAAGTCGAGAAGTGGATTTTGATGTCATTAGCTTATCTGTAAAAACAGGTAAAGGTTTGTCTATTCTTCATAATTATCTTAAAGCGAGTATAGGATACGAGTGTGGAGCAGAAGGTAGTTTTAGTGCTAGGCGTAGACATTTACAGGCATTAGATGAAGCTGAAACGGCACTGACTAACGGTCTACAAAAACTGGTTAGCTATCAATTTCCAGAATTATTAGCCGAAGATCTCATTATTGCACAAAACCATTTAAATACGATCACCGGTCAGTTTACTACTGACGATCTTTTGGGAAAAATATTTTCTAGTTTTTGTATTGGGAAATGACAAAAGGATTTTTTCTTTGATTCATCTTCCAGAAAAGAAAAGAGGTTTAATAGACTTCTTTCGAAACTCAGAAATAGAGTCAAGTTCGCGGCGAACGACTGGTGAGGACCGGAGTTTACTGCGAGTAAATGAGGACCGTAGCCAGGCGTTCAACAATGAAATTGACTAAATTACCACGTTTCGAAAGAGGTCTAATAAAATAAATTAGAAAGAAAATTAATTTATCAACTCATCAATAGCCATTAATACCTGTTTCGGTTTTAATTCTTTTAAGCAATTGCAATGTACAAGCGGACATACTCGCTGAAAACAGGGGCTGCAGGCAAGATTAAGCGTTAATATACGTTTATGGTTCGTTAAAGGGGGTGTAAATGCGGGACTACTTGAACCATACAATACGATAAGCGGACGTTGTAGTGCGGCAGCACAATGCATTAAGCCTGAATCATTGCTTATTACCAGTGTAGCCATAGATAAGATATTAATCGCTTGTGCTAATGATGTTTTACCAATGAGATCAATACATCGGTTTTCTGTCAGTTTTTGTATGGATTGTGCGATAGGTTGATCACTTTGCGAGCCTAACAAACAAACCAGCCACCCCTCTGCGGATTTATGCTTGGCTACTTCAGAAAAATACTCGCTTGGCCAGCATTTGGCAGGTCCAAACGCAGCACCCGGGCACAAAATTAGGAGTGGTTTTTGTGGTTTTTCTAAAAATTTGAGTGATAATTCTCTTAAAGTATTTTTTCTTTGTTTAGGATCGATCTTTAAGGAAGGTTTATAAATTTCAAAAGGAATAGGTCTATTGCATAGAGGGGAAGATCCCAATGCAAGAAAGCGTTGTACCATTAAGGGAAGCTTTTTTTTGTTCAAAGTTTTCCAATTATTCAGTAACCCAAAACGCATTTCGCCTCGCCAGCCAGTTCGTAAAGGGATACGGGCTGCAAAAGGGATAATGCTAGATTTCCAAGAATTAGGTAAGACAATCGCCTGTTGATATCCTTTATTTCTTAATAATTTTCCAAGCTGCCAGCGCCGGTTCAATTGAAGTTGAGAATGGCCTAACGGCATATCCATTATTTCGTTTATCTCTGGCATTAGGGAAAGTAAGCCATGGCTCCAACATGGGGCAAGGATATCAATTTTTGTTGTAAGGTTCTGCTGTTTCAGGTACTTGAACAAGGCTTGAGCAATGACGATATCGCCTATCCAGGAGGGGCTGATAATAAGAATTTTGTTAGATATATTACTAATTTATTTTATCTCTAAAAAAATATACTGTTCCGCAATAAGGGCAGGTAACATGGCCTGTTTTGGTAATTGGAAAATAGATTCTAGGGTGTGAATCCCATAAGCGATTTGTTGGTAAAGGGCAGGAAAAGGGGAGTTCCTGAGGGGTAATTTCACAGTAACGCCCCATACTACCCGGAGATAATGGCTTAGACATAATAAAACCTTAAGAATGCTTCACTATTATTCTGCCAGTTTCGTGCTAAACTGTATAGATATTTACCTTATTTGCGAATCGCAGTGGGTTCATGCTAACAACGTATGTAGCTAACTGTGGGCTCAACAGTTGGTATATCTAATTATTTGGTAAATGCAACGAGTTAGATGACTTATTGTCTTATGGCTGAATAAGCTTGTCGAGAACCTGATAATGGTATTATTCCGGGGCTTAAAAAATACTGAGGCTAATAAAAATAGCCAATTTTCCGATAGTTACCCTATAAAACTGGCGGTTGATTTATTAGCTTCAAAAGATAGTCAGGGATTTATACAACTAATTAAGTCTTTGATTAGGTCTTCTCGGCGCTTTAGCAGTTTTTATTTCCCTGTTATAGAAAAGTTTGCTGAATTTGTGCAGAATTTGCCTGAAAATCAACGGGAATTTTTTGGTCAGCAAGTAAGGTTTTTAACACAAGGATTAGAGCGAGCTTCCCGGACACTGTCTTTATGTCTGGCGCATTTCTTTCCTGAAGAAGCCAATTTTTCTAACGTTTCTAAGCGTGACGCACTGTGGATCTATGCGACATTCACTGCCGCGCTATTTTTAGATGTAGGTAAAATCGCGGTTAAATACACCGTAACACTTTACCGTGAGAAAGACCATTTCGTTAAACAGTGGGATCCTTATACAGGTACTATGTTGGGCCAAGGAAGTTACTATAAATTTGATTATATCAAGGAAAATTTACATGATCTATATCGTTTTATAACACCCATCCTTGCACGTCAGATTCTTGATAGTGCGACTGGACCTTCTTCGGGTGGTTTTAATTGGATAGCCAGTGACCCAGAAGTGCTGGCTATTTGGTTTGCTTTACTCGTAGGTGAAGAAGATCGTATTCCTATGACTTCTTTTATGTCAGTGATTCCACGTGCTGAGATTGAAATAGTAGAAAATTATCGAAAAGAAAAAAAAATCGTAGTGACAGACCCTGCAGGAGACGCATTTTTGCAGTGGTTACGTAAAGAAATCACAGAAGGACGGATCTTGATTAATAAACAGAATGAACTACGCGTAACAGAAAAAGAAATAATTTTATCTGTAGCACTTTTTCAGCAGTTTGCTGATTCAAATGCTAGCTATAAACATCCAGAAATTATTGAAAAACAATTTATTGATATTGCTAAACTTTATCAGATTTCTATTAGTGAGCTTGATCAACGCTACAGAGCACACGGCGGATTATCGGGAATTAGCGATCTAGGTAAAAGATATCGAACCATTGGAGGCCTAGCGGCTACTCAGGAAAATGAACAAATATTACCAATACATCGTTGTTTAAAAGGAGGTGTTGGTTTGCTTTCTCTTATTACTTCACAACCACTTCGTGAAATCCTCTCCTTAAGTACAGCTGAAAAAACTATAATAAAATCTTCTTCCCCAAATCCAACTATTTAATTTTTTAACGTGGCCATTTATGTCATAGGAGATATCCAGGGTTGTTTTGATCCATTTATTCGTTTGTTAGAAAAAATTAATTTTAATTCGAATAAAGATTGTCTTTGGTTGACAGGTGATCTTGTTAATCGAGGACCCGCTTCTTTAGAAGTACTGCGTTTTGTTAGCGCATTAAAATACAGTCAGGTTATTTTAGGTAATCATGATTTGCATCTTTTGTCTATCCTATATGGTAAGGCGAGTTTGGATAAACAAGATACCTTAGAGGCTATCTTAAAGGCGCCCGATAAAGAAGATTTAGGAACTTGGTTGCGTCATAGACCGCTGTTACACCACGATGCCACCTTGAATGTTACTTTAGTGCACGCCGGTCTGCCACCACAATGGGATCTCAATAAAGCATTACAATGCGCCAATGAGCTTGAAACGGTACTCAGAGGTCAACAGCATCCTGAATTTTTAAAACATATATATGGTGATACACCTGGTCGATGGAGCGATGAACTAGAAGGTTGGGATAGACTACGTGTTATTGCCAACTGTTTGACCCGATTACGATTTTGTGATGCAGAGGGAAATTTAGATCTCAATACTAAAGGTAAAATTGCAAAAAAAGGTTATTTTCCTTGGTTTAATGTGCCAAATCGGCGTAATAAAAATACAAAGATTTTATTTGGTCATTGGGCGGCTTTAGCAGGCAAAACAGATGATCCTATGGCGGTTGCTTTAGATACAGGCTGTGTCTGGGGACGTTGTCTAACAGCGATGCGTTTAGAAGATGGCAAACGATTTAGTACAAGCTGCCCTAGCGTGTATAACCATTAAGCGAGCCAATAGACTTCTTTCGAAACGTGGTAATTTAGTCAATTTCATTGTTGAACGCCTGGCTACGGTCCTCATTTACTCGCAGTAAACTCCGGTCCTCGCCAGTCGTTCGCCGCAAACTTGACTAAATTTCTGAGTAACGTGGTAATTTAGTCAATTTCATTGTTGAACGCCTGGCTACGGTCCTCATTTACTCGCAGTAAACTCCGGTCCTCGCCAGTCGTTCGCCGCAAACTTGACTAAATTTCTGAGTAACGTGGTAATTTAGTCAATTTCATTGTTGAACGCCTGGCTACGGTCCTCATTTAC
>Ga0210402_10000856_pt1 | contig 32791 bp, 35 predicted proteins | sample IncBWC7MmetaG_FD_161055 | JGI IMG/M metagenome (GOLD analysis project Ga0210402, IMG submission 161055) | Forest soil microbial communities from Barre Woods Harvard Forest LTER site, Petersham, Massachusetts, United States - Inc-BW-C-7-M | ecosystem: Environmental > Terrestrial > Soil >...
GTCACCTGTGGGCAACGCGCTGCTGATCGTCGGCATTTCCATCGCCGGATCCTTGGAGGTTCCACCGTAACCGCCCGGTTGACCGCATGTTGTCGGCGACGGCTTTGCTCAGAGCAAGTCCACATCTTTTATGAAAGGGGACGATGATCGAGGTCCGCCAGAGATTGGAGCCAATGCCGCGGCTGTCTTGGTTGTTAGGGGGAACGCTTAAACGGAAGAGCTCGAAAACGCCACCGCTTCCGGTCGCCAGGATTAGAAAGGGGCGAGGCGGCGATGAAGGCCCGTTATACGTCATCGACGTTGTCACGATGGACATTGGAATGGCGCATCTAGGCTGCTGGAAATCATTTCCAACTGCGTGTCGAGGCAAGCTCAGACAAGGCGCCTGCCGTACTCTCTCACCCTAACGAGCCAACCCTGCCGCTTCGCATCGCTCGCCGCGTCGGCCAACAGCCCTTGCGGGAAACCGTGTTTGCGGTAGTCGAGGACGACACGCCAATCACCTGCTTGCGACCTTGGCGAGGCTTACTTGCTGAAATAACCGAGGGGGCTGCCAACCCCGGTGCAGAAGTCCCAGCCGGAGGTGGCCAAATAGGTGTCGAAGACCCCGGCCGCGCCCATGCCGCAGGTACCGGAGTCGATGTCGTTAAAGCCTCTAGAGGTCTCCGCGAACAAAGGTGGCCTCGAATAGATTTGGGAGAGCTCGGCAGCCGTGGAGCTGTGGAACCTGCCGGCCGCATTGACGATGCCGGCCCATATCGGGGTGGCGACGCTGGTACCACCGACAAGGAACCAACCGCTTTTGTAGATCCATACGCCGGTCGAGGGGTCGGCAACCGCGGCGACGTCGGGAGCCCCGCGCAAGCTTCCGACAATGTCCCTGATCGAGTCCTGATAACGGGGACGTGGCTCGAAGGCGCTCGGGCCCGCACCCGTGCCGGCGGCGCTGCCCCAATTCCACACTGCCTCACCCTGGAAATCCCCGAGATTACCCCGCCATGTCAGGAGATTACGGACCAAGCTCGTGCCCCCGACCGAGACGACGTTAGGGGAGGCGCTCGGATACAGCAGTGAACCGGCGTCTCCAGCCCCGGCGAAATAGACGACGCCTCGTTGGGTGAAATAGCCGTCGAGCGCGGTTTCGCCGGAGAACTCGTCCAACCCCCAGCTCATCGATACTTCGCCACCCCCTTTTGCTGCCACGCACTGGTTGGCCACGGTCACCGCGGCAAGCAGATCGCCGAGGCTGGCTGAGGCGGCCTCGACGAGATAGATCGTCGCTCCCGGTGCCATCGCGTGCGCCCATTCGATGTTGAGCGACTCTTCGCTCTCCCAGCCGGGGTCGAAGTCGGGTTGTGTGCCGCCCGACGTGCAACTTCCAGCCGAAGCATAAATTTTATGGAAGTCGGCCGGCGGCAACCCAAACTGGGCTGAGAAAACCGCCAGATCGCTGGCAGCGTTGGGTGCGTCGAACGCGTCGACGATCGCGATTGCCCGCGACCCGCCCGACGGGTTTCGGGTTACGACGTAAGGATTGCAGCTCTCATCCTGTACCGGCACGAGCCTATATACACAGGCGAGCGAGGCGGGCGTGTTCCAAGAATAGAGACCCGAAAAAGGGGGTAGCTCTGTGGGCGCGGCGGCACGCAAAGGCGAGGGCGGCGTGACACTCGTCGGCCCACCGGTAGGGATGAAGAGCTTGATAGTCGTATGAGCACGCGTGCCGGCGTCCTCAGGATGAGCAATGCTTGAGTCCGGGGTCTCGACCCGCCCATCGTGCAACGCACGCTGCGCCGCCGCGCGATCAGCAGGAAAGCTGAGTACTCCGCTCGCGAGTGCCGAGCACAAAAAGAGGTTAGGCAACAGGCGTCGCCGGTCCATGATTTGTCTCGCTTGCTATGATTTCGGCGTTCAATCGATCGATAAATCATTGCGAGAAATCATTAATGAATACTTGTTACTGGCGCACATTACGGCCGCGTATATTGAATTATAGCGAGCCGGTGCTCAAAAAGGAGAAAAATGCGACCGTGTCTCTCGCTCCCGCGGAAGGCTGCTGACGGGTTTCTCACAGGTAGGCTGCACTCGGGTGATGGTGGCACCAACCCGACGCGCGCTGGTAGCTTCACCGTCCGCGGCGAGCTCATCAGCTGGCTAGTGCTATCCTTCTCCGAATCGTCGCTTAATGCTTAGCATCGGTTCGGCGAGGTGTCAGATGTCGAGCTCGGAATCGTACGGGAAAGGGGGGCACCCATAAGACGCCCAAGAAAGCAGAACCAGTCGGTCACCGACGAGGGAATACCCTCTCGACTCGCTCTTGCCGACGGCTGATTTGCCGGGTCCGCTACAAATACCTCGACAACTACCGGAGTTATCCCCTTGCCTGACCTTGCCGGTGACACCGTAGCGCCCCCCGCGAAGGCCGCGAGCCTATCTACGCTCGGCCTCCCTGCGTTGGGGGTCGTCTTCGGCGACATCGGGACGAGCCCTCTCTACACGTTAAAAACCGTGCTAGGGCTTACCGGCGGCGCTCCCGACTCGGTGGTCACGCTCGGCGTGCTCTCGCTCGTAGTCTGGACCTTGATCGTGGTGACAACGATCAAATACGTGTCCGTTGCGATGCGCGTCGACAATGACGGCGAGGGCGGCATCCTGGCGCTGATGTCATTGCTCGGGGTAAAGCGCCAGCATCGCCCCGTCATCATTGCGTTCGGTCTTTTCGGCGCGGCGCTGATCTACGGCGACGGAGCGATCACGCCGGCAATTTCCGTGCTTTCAGCACTGGAGGGACTGGACATCATGCTTCCGGCATTTGCCCCCTATGTGCTTCCCGTCTCGGTTCTGATCCTCGTGGCGCTGTTCGCCATCCAGCCCCAGGGCACCGCCAGAATCGGCAGGGCGTTCGGCCCGATCATGGCGTTCTGGTTCATGACGATCGCGCTCCTCGGGATCTGGGGTATCTCCCGGCACCCTTCGGTCCTCGTCGCGATCGATCCCCGGCATGGGCTCGACTATCTCTTTTCCGGCGGGGCTAGCGGATTTCTCGTCCTCGGCGGGGTCTTCCTGTGTGTCACCGGTGCTGAGGCGCTCTACGCGGACATGGGCCATTTCGGCGCCGGGCCGATCCGGCTTGCCTGGTCAGCCGTTGTATTCCCGAGCCTCGTCCTGAATTATGCGGGCCAAGCGGCCTTGGTCCTCGAAGGAGCGCCGTCCTCGGACAACATCTTCTACCGGCTGTGTCCTTCCTTCCTGCTCCTGCCGCTGGTCGTGCTTGCGACGATCGCAACCATCATTGCCAGCCAGTCGATCATTACCGGCGCCTTCTCGATGACCCGCCAAGCGATCCAGCTCGGCTGGCTGCCCCGGCTGCACATTACCCAGACCTCGGCCGAAGGCTATGGCCAGATTTATGTGGGTTCGGTCAACTGGCTGCTGATGCTCGTGACGCTAGGGCTCACGGTCGGCTTCGGCAAGTCCGACAATCTTGCATCTGCCTATGGCATCGCCGTCTCGGCGACCATGCTGATGACCTCGGTGCTCCTGTTCATCGCCATGCGCGAGATCTGGGGGTGGAACCTCGTTGCGGCGGGAGCGGTTGCCGGCATCTTCATGCTTGTCGACGCAGGGTTCTTCGTGGCGAACTTCGCGAAGGTGGCGCAGGGTGGATACGTGCCGCTCATCCTGGCTGCGCTCGTTTACGGCGTCATGCTCATATGGCATCTCGGAGCGACCGCGGTTTCCGCCCGTCTGCAGGATGCGGTTTTGCCTGTCGAAGCCTTCATGGCGAGGATCGCAGAGGGATCTATTCCGCGAGTGCCTGGCACTGCGGTCTTCCTCACGCGAACCCTGCGGGAGGTGCCGCCTGTCATGGTGTGGCACGTCAAGCACAACCGTGCGCTGCACGAAAGCGTGTTCGTTCTAACCGTTACCACGCAGTCGGTGCCTTGGATCAAGGACTCCGAGCGGCTTACGGTCGAAGCGTTGGCTCCCGGCTTCTGGCGTGCGGCCGCCCGCTACGGTTTCATGGAGCGGCCAGACATTCCGGCGCTGCTCCGGCAGGCGCACGAAAGCGGATGCGCCATAGATCTCTCTGACGTCACCTATTATGTCGGCCACGAGACCGTCGTGCCCGGTGATGACGAGAGAGCCTTACCACGAGTGGTGGAGGCACTGTTCGCCTTTATGCAGCGCAATTCTGCGCATTTGACCGAATATTTCCGGCTTCCCATCGACGCCGTCGTCGAAATCGGCCGGGAAGTCTCGATCTGAACCCGAATTAAGGAATCTGAACATGCAGTTCGCTGGCAAGGTCGTTCTGGTCACGGGGGCGCAGCAGGGCATCGGCCGCGCCATGGCGTTGGAATTTGCCGCCGCCGGCGCCGACGTGGCGATCAACTGGCTTGATGACGAAAGTGCTGCCGTGGGTGTAGCCGACGAGGTGCGCTCCTGCGGTCGGTGCGCGATTTTGGTCCAGGCAGACGTAGCCCAGATCGAGCAAGTGCAGGCGATGGTGTCAAGCGTCCAAAAAGGGCTCGGGCCGATCGACGTCCTGATTAACAATGCCGGAGTGTTCCCACGCGTCCGCTTCCTTGAGATGACGGAGCGCGACTGGGACCATGTCCTGGACGTCAACCTGAAAGGTTCGTGCTTCTGCGCGCAGTTCGTTGCAAAGGCGATGGCAGCGGTCGGGCGGCGGGGATCAATTGTCAACATAGCGTCGGGCGCGGCGCGGCGCGGCTCGCCTAGGGGTGTGCACTACGTGGCGAGCAAGGGCGGCGTCCTGTCGCTCACCCGGGCCATGGCGCTGGAGCTCGCCCCCTACGGCATCAGGGTCAACGCGATCGCGCCCGGGCTCACCGACACAGCGCAGCCGCGCTATGGCAGTAGCGAAGCGGAAATCGTCGAGATGGGACGCTCGACGCCGTTCGGCCGTATGGCGCAACCGGACGAGATCGCCCAAGCCGCGGTGTTCCTGGCATCTGAGAACGCCGGGTTTGTCACCGGTCAGACGCTGCACGTTAACGGGGGCTCCTTTCTGGCGTGAGGTTTGGTGGCCTTCCGGAGGAGAGCAATGCGCTACTGCTCGCGACGGCTCACCTACGGCAAAGCGGACCGCTCGGGTCGGCAGCGTCCCCGGCTCCTCAGGGACGATCAGCCCTGTTGCTGTGACCAGAGGTGGGCAAGCTGGAACTGACACCTAGCTCACTAATTTTCGCTCGATGGCATGCATGTGGGCTTGGCGGCCGTCTAGCCGGTGCATGTCGTCACTGGATCAGACCCGTTCTCCCGAAGCATGTGCCGACGCCGGTTCACCAGCCGCCGGATCGCCGCGCCGCCGCGCGATGAAAGCGGCTGAGGAACGCTCGGGTCCGCGGGTTCGTTGGACGCACCAAGACTTCGTGGGCCGGTCCGTGCTCGGCGATGGCCCCGGCGTCCATGAACAGGACATGGTCGGCGATGTCCCGGGCAAAAGCAATCTCGTGGGTCACGACGATCATCGTGGTGCCGTCTTCGCCGAGCTGGCGCATGACGGCGAGCACCTCGCCCACCAGCTCGGGATCGAGTGCGGAGGTGACCTCGTCGAACAGCATCACCTCGGGCGCCATGGCGAGCGCCCGGGCGATGGCCACGCGCTGCGCTTGCCCGCCCGAGAGCTGGGCCGGGTAGCTCTCCTCTTTGCCGGCGAGCCCGACTTTGGCGAGCAGGCCGCGCGCCAACTCTGCCGCGGCGCGGCGGTCCATGCGTTTCACCGTGACCGGACCTTCCATGACATTCTGCAGCGCCGTCATGTGCGGGAACAGCTCGAAATGCTGGAACACCATGCCGATGCGAGAGCGGTACGCCGCGAGCATGCGGCCGGTGAGTGGCTTTGCGCTGCCGCCGAAGCTGATCTGCTGGGCGCCCACGCGAATAGTCCCGGAGGTCGGCTCCTCGAGCAGATGGACGCAGCGCAGCAACGTCGATTTGCCGCATCCGCTCGGCCCGATTAGCACCACCACCTCGCCCCTGGCGACGCCGAGGGAAACGCCGCGCACAGCCGGCACCGCGCCGTAGTTCTTGACCAGGTCGGTGACCTCGATCATTGGGCGGTGCCCGGCGCCGTCACTGGTCAACCCGCGTCTCCAGCCTTTTGGCGAATAATGTCAGCGGGTACAGCATCACGAAATAGATGGCCGCGGCGGTCGTGTAAACCTCGAGCGGACGATAGGTCTCAGCGGTGATGATCGAACTCGTATACATCAGGTCGGGCACCGCCACGACGTAGAGAAGTGCGGTGTTCTTGAGCTGCGTAATCGATTGGTTGACGAGCGGCGGAATCATTCGGCGCACTGCCTGCGGAAGCACGATCCGACGCATCAGCTGGGCATAGGTCATGCCGAGTCCGCGGCCGGCTTGCCACTGGCCTCGGCCAATCGACATCACACCGGCACGAAAAATCTCGGTGCAGAATGCGCCCATGTAGAGCGTAAGGCCCAGCCCCGCCGCCAGCCAGGCCGGTAGAGAGAAATTCAGCAGGATCGGCAGAGCGTAGTAAAACCAGACGATCTGTATCAGGAGTGGCGTGCACCGAAAGATCTCGACATAGCCTTCGAGCGCCAGGGTGAGCCAGCGCTTTTGGCCGAGTAATGCCAGACCGCAGAAGACGCCGATGACGATGCCCCCCACGACCGTAGCGACCGAATAGAGGAGCGTTATGCCGATGCCGTGCCACCAGCGGTCGGTATCGGCGAGGACCATCGTCAGATCCCAGTGATAATGCATATGGCATGTCCTTCAGCGCGGCCGGTCGCGGCGAACCTGCCGCGGCTGGCGCTCCGCTCGCTCAGAACCGGACGTTCTCCGGAATATTCGTTGCACCGGCGCTTTCGAGATACTTCTTGATTCGGGCTTCCGTGTAGCCGAGCAAATTGTTCCACTCGGCCCACGCTTGCAGAAACTTTTGCAGGGTGTTGTTGTCTTCGCGCCGCAAGCCGACGTAGGAGGGAAGATAGACGGTCGGCGTCGGCAGCACGAAGTCGCCGAGATCCGGGTTGCGGTTCTTCGCAACGAGCGCCCCAAAGACGGCTGTGACCATCGCATCGGCACGTCCCGAGGTGACGGCGAGTGCCGTCGAGGCGACGTCGTTCAACTCGATGCGGGTCGCCTTCGGCGCCACCTTCTGCAGGATCACGACATCCGCCGAGCCGAGCATCGCGGCGACCTTGACTTCCGGCTTGTTGTAATCCTCCCAGGCGCTGGCCTTGAAGCCGTTGTGGTTGACCGCGTACCAGTAGAGATTGTAGGCGGGGCCGGCGAAGTCGATCACCAATGCCCGTTTTGGCGTTGCTTGCAGCCCGAACTGCAAGTCGGTCTTATTGGACTGCAGGTCGAGGACGCAGGTCGCCCAAGTCGTTTCCACGGGAACGGCTTCAACACCCATCTCCTTGGCGACGTCCTCGACCATCTCGACCAAGAACCCCGTCCACTTGCCGCTCGCCTTGTCGCGAAACCAATTGGGCGGGTAGTCGACCGCCCCGTATCGAAGCTTGCCGGTGCGTTTGATCTGATCCCAGGTCGATTCTGCCTCGGCGGACACCGCTGCCAGCGCAACGGCAGCCGCGAACGCAGCGAAGATCGCCACCAGCCACAATTTGACTCGCATTTACCTCTCCCGTCCGGGGTTGGCTTCTCTCGTACCCCTGCCTTCCTAAGGAGCATCGTATCCCTCGGCGCGAACGCTGCAAGATTCCTGCCGTGACACTCTCGCCGGAGCGGGGGATGATCGCGGCGGCGGCCGCGCAGATGAGGTGAGAGACGGAGGGCGAGGATGGCTGATGCAGATCGAAACCAGGTCCATGGCGGCAAGACGGTCTACGGCGCCAGCGTCGGCATCCTGATGCTCGAGACCCGCTTTCCGCGCATTCCGGGCGACATCGGCCATGCCGCGACCTGGCCGTTCCCGGTGCTCTACAAGGTGGTGCGCGGCGCCACCGGTGAACGAGTGACGACGGCGAGGGCAAACGACCTCTCGACCGGACTACTCGACGCTTTCCTCGCCGCCGGCGCCGAGTTGGTGCAAGACGGCGCTGACGGGATCACTACAAGCTGTGGATTTCTGTCGATCTATCAAAGCGAACTGGCGGCTCACTGCCGCGTCCCGGTCGCCGCATCGGCGCTGATGCAGATCCCGCTCGTCGAACGGCTGTTGCCACCGCGAAAACGGGTCGGCGTTCTGACCTTCTCGGCAGCGCTGCTCGGCCCCGATCACCTCGTCGCCGCCGGTGCAGCTCCCGACACGCCGGTCGTCGGCGCCGAACGGGGACGTGAATTCTGGCGTGTCATGGCACATGGTGAGATGACGCTCGACATCGCCGCAGCGCGCCAGGACATCCTCGCGGCGGGGGACGAGCTCGTCGCGGAGCACCCGGACGTTGGCGCTGTCGTGCTCGAGTGCACGAACATGGTCCCGTTCGCCCGCGCTCTACGGCAGCGGTTGCAGATGCCGGTCTACGACATCTACAGCTTCATCACCTGGTTTCATGCCGGCTTGAGTCCGCGCGGTTTTGGCCTGCCCGGTGATCCTCCGTAGGTGCCGTCGAAAGAGCGGCCAAGGACCTCGACAAAATGATCCTACGGAAGGCGTGCGCGATAGGAGCGACTATCCCCTCTCAGACAACGGATGTGGACGGTGCGCATTCGATTACTGATGGACCAGGGAAACCCTAGCACTTGCCGGGCGGCTCGGCTGCACAGCTCACGCTCGCCGTAGCGGTCGAGCCGTGCAGGGCGCGGACTCGGGGGTGCTCTCATAGGTAGAACTTCGTTATCACAGCCCGCAGAACCCAATCGGGCCCAGCCATCACCTGATGCTCCGCCTCTGCCTAGGGAGATAAGGCTTGAGCGCAGCCTTGGAGGGAAGGCCCCGTAAGTTGGCGAACTGGCTTTCAACATCGTGCTCAGGCGGGTGATGATATTTGACGATCCACCCCCCTTGCGCGTCATCTCGGGCACGACGGGGTTTGCGGGCGCCGGCGCTGTCGTGTCGACAAAGCGGGGCCACGGATAGGACGCGATATCCGAGAATTTTTGAACGAGCGCTGACCCTAAAGGAGTAGCCTTACTTTGTCCGCCATGTTGACCGCACCGTCAGGGCGCCTCGCAGGGGTTCTTGCCCTTGCGCCGCATCATCCGGATCGGGGTGCCGGGCAGGTCGAAATCCCGGCGGAGCGCGAAGCGCGAGGCCTCCGTGAGGACGAGCGCCGCATCGCGATGGGCGTCGGGCGCGCCCGCTTCCCGTTCGTGCGCGATCTCGATGGCTTTGACTTTGCCGCCCAACCCTCGATCGACAGAGGCAGATCCGCGAGATCGCCCCATACGGTCCAGCGCGTTCGATTGGCTGCCGAGCATCGCCAGCTACAACGAGGCGAAGGTGCTGGCGCAGCGCGGCTGAACCGGCGCGGAGCCGCCCGTGCCGCGTTCGAATATCCGGGCGCGGCACTCGGTGGTGGTGCGGTGAAGCGCCGCGAATTCCGGGTCGAGGTCGCGGCTCGGCTGCGGCTCCGACACGAAATGGTGATGGCGATCCTCGCCGCGCACGAGCGTGGCACTATCCTCGCCGGCGAGCTGCGCCGAGGCGGCCCTGGCCGAGCTGACCATGATCCCCGCCGAAATGCCGGATTCGAGCATCCACGGAATGCGAATTGGCCTATGTTTTCGCCGATCGTTAATTTCCGCTTCGGGGCAACAGCACCATTCGATTCCCGACGGTGTTGAGGACCCATACGGCATCGACAACGGAGGGTAAACCATTAAGATCGTCGTCATCGGCGGCACCGGCCTGATCGGCTCGAAGACCGTCGCCATTCTGCGCCAGGGCGGCCACGAGGTCGTCGCCGCCTCGCCCAATAGCGGCGTCAACACCATCACCGGCGAGGGCGTCAAAGAGGCCGTGGCCGGCGCGCAGGTGGTGATCGACCTCGCCAATTCGCCCTCATTTGAAGACAAGGCGGTACTGGAGTTCTTCGAGACCGCCGGGCGCAACCTTCTCCCGGCGGAGGCTGCGGCCGGCGTCCGGCACCACGTCGCCCTCTCCATCGTCGCGATCGACCGGACCGACAATGGCTATTTCCGCGCCAAGGTCGCCCAGGAGAAACTGATCGAGAGCTCCGGCATCCCCTACACCATCATCCGCGCGACCCAGTTCATGGAATTCCTCGGCGGCATCGCCGATTCGAGTGCGGATGGAAACATCGTCAGGCTTCCGCCCGTCCTGTTCCAGCCCATCGCGGCGGACGACGTCGCTGCCATCGTCGCCGAGGTGGCGCTCGCGGCGCCGCGAAACGGCATCGTCGAGATTGCCGGCCCGGAACGAGCGCCGTTCAACGACATCGTCGCCCGCTATCTGAAGGCGGTCGGCGACCCGCGTCAGGTCGTGAGCGATCCCGAGGCCCGATACTGGGGCGGCCGGGTCGAGGAGCGCTCGCTGGTGCCGTTGGGCGAGGCGCGTCTCGGCCGCATCGGTATGGACGAATGGCTGCGCCGCTCACAGGCACGAGCTTGACGCTGCATCCGAGGTACATCCTCTGATCTCACCCGCCGGCGCGAGCTGGTTAGCAGGTCCTCGCACTTCGCGTAAACACTCAGGTTGAGAATCGAAAGTCATCGATTCTGCGATAGCGTGTCCCGACTACGATGCTGAAAGGAACAACGTATGAAGAAACCTCACTTGTGCTTCCGCGCCTCCCTGACGGCACTCCTGATGCTCGCAGCCGTTCCAGCCGAAGCCGCAGACGTGAAGGAACTGTTCGCGATCGATCTCGCGGACTACCCGGGCAAGGAGGGACGAATGATTGAGGTGTCGTATCCACCGGGCGCACGAGACGTGGTCCATCGACACGACGCCCATGCGTTCGTCTATGTGCTCGAAGGCCAGATCATCATGCAGTTGAAAGACCAACCTGCCGTCACGCTCAAAGCCGGGCAGACGTTCTACGAGGGCCCCACCGATGTTCACGTCGTGGGGCGCAACGCCAGCAACACAGAGCCGGCCAGGTTCGTCGTGGTGCTGCTGAAGGGTAAGGGGGCTCCCATCCTTACGCCCGTGAAAGAATGATGCTCGGCGCTGTGCGCCCCGTGCCCTCCGCCTTTAACGGGCCCTTTCCATCTGGGCAAGTCGGCCGTGGGGGCAAACCTGTGCTCGACACTCTAGCGCGTTCGTGCCGCAGCTCCACCAGGCGTGCTCGTCGAATACGGCCCGGGCGGCTACTCACCTGGTCACACGCATCCCAAATCCGCCTTCATCTACGCGACCATGCTCGAGGGGGCGATCCGCAGTCAGGTCAACGACGGGCCGGTGACGACCTACGAGGCCGGGCAGAGCTTCTCCGAACTGCCCGGCGACCGCCACGCCGTCAGCGCCAATGGCCAGCAAGACGAAGCCGGCCAAGCTCCTCGCGGTGTTCGTGGTGGACACGAACGAGACGGAACTGACGATCCCATTCGCGAACTAACTGTCATAATGATTTCGCAATGGTGGGTCATGTGACGGATTACGGTGACAGTTTACTTGATGTAAAGTGTCGCGATGATGCGAGTGACATCGCGTAAACTCTCACCGTGATCCGCACCGTAATCCGAGGGACGGTGCGGCCGCTGCGCTCCGGTAAATAATTTTTTAGCGCGCATTCGCTGCTATCGCCGCCCGAAGGGTCCCGGCGCCTCATTGAGCATTGCCGTTGTCCAGCAGTGGAGTAGAGAAATGCACTCCTATCAGGCAGTCTTTGGCGCAAACCTGTTCGCGGACGCTCTCCCAGCACGCCCGAATCTGTTTCGGTGATCGCGCCGTGCTTGCTCCCTTAGGCGATTGAAGGTGGCCTTTGATAGGCTCCCCCGCCAACGAGATTTCTGGCCGCGCAAAACGAAACCCGTCGTAATCTACACGCCGAGACGGGACAAACGAATACATTCCGTTTACAGGGGACTCATACGTTGCGCCTCTGTACAAGGTGAATTGGGTATTCCCATCTCCGCTAGCTTCAAGCGATTCAATGGTGCAGACTCTAAACGCCTCGTCTATTTCGGGCGGAACAATGGGGCGGAACTTTTGTAATTTTTCGCTAACAACGAACACAGTGTCCAGTGCGAAGCCTCCGGCGGTAGACTTTGACCCAAATAATATAAGTGAACCACTCGTCGAATGCTGTAGAGCAGTTTCTGTACGTCGGGAATCCATCTTGGATTTGCGTTTGGTTTGAAAGCAATTAGTATAGCGGAAGCAATCGCCGAAAACCCAGGGATCGGTGTTTTGCTGCGATCGAGAACGCGGTCGCGGTCGCGCAGCTCGTACTCCTCGGCGAGCCGCACATACAGGCGCTCGAGTTCCGGATGCTCCCACAGAAGCTCGGGTTTCTCGCCGGTTTCGACGCGCCCGACCATCTTTTGCTGGATCAGCAGCACGTCGCCGATATGGCGCAGCAGCTCCTTGCCGCTCGCCCCCGCCCGGCCCTTTTCCCGCAACATTGCCGCGAGCGGCTCGATGCCGTCGAAGATTTCGGCGATCCTCGTCTCGTAATAGGAGAGCACCAGACCCTTGGCGAGAATATCGGCGACCAGCTGCAATCGCTCGGTCGTGCTCTCGCGGAGGACAATGTTGCCGGCGAGATCGACAGGCTGGTCCGCGTCGGGCCGGATCAGCAGCCGTGCCTCGTCCCGCCCCGGGATCGCGAGAGCACCGCTGACCTTGGGCATCAGCGAGGCGATAAAATCGTCCTCGGCCGCGGTTGCGGGACCGAGGAGGACGACTGCACCGTACCGGAACAGCACGCCGACGCCGCCCCCGGGAATAGCAACGGCCAGGGGAGCAACGCCGAGGGGCTGGTCGCCTTCGAGCGCACGCGTATCCAGACGCTCGCCCAACAAGAGCGCTCGGACCGGCACCGTCTCGACCGTATCCGCCTCTCGGCGGGCCTCGAGAGACTGGGTCGGCGACATCGGAAATCTGCGGACCGCGTCGATCCGGGGCTCACTCATGCGGCGCCCCGACTAGTCGCTGATGCCGGCAAGGATGGCGCGGGCCTGAGCGGCGTCCTCGGCGATCTGCGCCTTCAGCGCGTCGAGCCCGGAGAATTTGCGCTCCGGCCGGATGAAGTCGACCAGCGCGACCCGAAGGTGCCGCCCATAGAGATCGGCGTCGGTGTCGAAGAGGTGCGCCTCGAGGCGCGGCGCCGAGCCGCCGACCGTCGGCCGCAGCCCGAGATTGGCCACACCGTCGAGGGTGCGGCCGGAGAGCGGGTCATCGGGACCATCGCCGCGGACCCGCACCGCGTATACGCCGAACGCCGGATGCAGATAGTCGTCGAGACCGAGATTGGCGGTTGGAAAGCCGATCGTCCGCCCGCGCCGGTCACCGCTGGCGACGCGCCCGTCGATCTCCCAGAAGCGGCCGAGGAGTGTGGCTGCCTCGCGCGGTTTGCCCGCTTTCAGCAACTCGCGGATATGGGTCGAGGAATAGACCGTCGCATCGGCACCGCGGATCGGCTCGAGGACTGTGACGCTGAAGCCGTGCTCGGCGCCGGCGGCGCGCAGCAGCTCGGGGGTCCCACGCCGGCGGTTGCCAAAGGTGCAGTCCCAGCCGACGACGACATGGCCGGCGCCGATCGCCCCGACGATGATTTCGGTGACGAAATCCTCGGCGCTCTTGGCGGCGAAGCCGAGATCGAAATGCTGGACAAACAACAACTCGATGCCGAGCCGCGCCAGTTCATGCTCTTTGGCGCGGAACGGGGTCAGCCGGAACGGCTCGGCGGCAGGAAGGAACACACTGCGCGGATGCGGCTCGAACGTCAGCACGGCCGCGGGTACGCCATGAGCCTGGGCGAGGTCGCGCACCTGGCCGATCAGCGCCGCATGCCCGCGATGCAGCCCATCGAAATTGCCCATCGCAAGCACCGAGCCACGCGGGTGGTTCGATCGGGGGCCCGGATGTCGGATGACGCGGATCACGTGTGCCGGGCATTTCATTGTCAGCAAGTGGCGCGAAAATAGCCCGAGCGGGGGCTCGTGGATAGCGGTTCGCTGCCGCGCGGCCAAAGCGGGGCATCGCACCGCCACTCAGATAATCAGTGCCGCGGGCCTCGATGCTCGAGGTCAGGTGACCGCGATCGGGCAGCCGTTCGACCCGGTGGCACCCTTGATCGGCGCCGGGGTGAAGATGAAGACGAACTGGTATTTCCGATCGGCGATAAGATCGTCGAACGTCAAGTTCTCATGGTTGAAGATGCCGTGCTTGGTCTGCAGTTCCGAGTGGCACGGGAAGGCCAGGCTCTTGTCCGGGTTCGGCACCACCTCGACCGCCCAAGTGTCACCGCCGGTCAGACAGAGATCCTTATCGATGACCCAGCGCGCGACTTCGAGCCCGATCCCCGGCTCGCCCGAATTGAAGCGGTCGTTGTTCTTCATCCACAATGAGCCCCAGCCGGTATTGAAGAAGATCGCGTCGCCCGGCTTGATGTCGCTTTCCTGCATATTCTGGCGCTGCAGCGCGGCACGGACATCGGCGACCATGATCTCTTGCCCGGCATCCATCATGCCGCCCTTGACCGCGGCGATGTCGACCAGATGCCCGCGGGTGATCAGCGGCTTCAGCTTCTCGGTGCCGAGCTTTTTCAACCCATAGGGATCGGACATCTGTGCCGAGTTGAAACCGTTGTAGAAATACATTTCATTCTTGTCGCCGTCCTTGCCCATCTGGATGCCGATATGGCCGAGGCCGTCGAACTGGGTGCCGGTCTGGCCGATCTCGGTCGCCAGAAACTCGTCGTTATAGACGAGCTTGTTCTCGCCAAAGGGTCCGCCCGTCGGGCCTCCGGGAATACGCAAGACGAACACCCGCTGGCCAAAGCACGGCATCGCCTGCTCGTACACCCGGCCCATTTTGTAGACCTTGCCGTCGCGGATCCATTTGGCCGTGTCGAGCACCTTTGCCGGGGTGATGTGGTTCGAGGCACCGGCCTCGTCCTCGGCACCCCACTTGGAGGGCCACCATTTCTCGGCGGTGAGCTTGGGCGGGGCGGCCGGCTGCGCCTGCGCCGAGGCGATCGGCGCCAGCCCGAACTTCCCGTGTGCGGCACCCGCCACGGCACCCGCGGCACTAGCGATCCCGGCGGTCTTCAGAAAACTCCGGCGATCGGGCGAGGGCGGTGTATCATCGGGGGTGCGATCCGTAATATCGGTCATGGCGCCTCCTCCTGGCTTGAATTCTTGGTAGGCAAAGGAGTATCCGACCCTCCATTAACGATGTCTACCGCGAGCAGCCTATTCGATCGCGACCGCTCCGCCGAGCGCCTCCCGGTCTCGCTGATCACCGGCTTTCTGGGCAGCGGCAAGACGACGCTGCTCAATCGACTGTTGCAGCGGCCGGAGATGGCTGACAGCGCGGTTATCATCAACGAGTTCGGCGAGACAGCACTCGACCATCTGCTGGTCGAACCGATCGCGGGCGAGGCGGTCGTCCTGGCGAGCGGCTGCCTCTGCTGCGCGGTGCGCGGCGATCTCCAGATTGCACTGCGGCGGCTTCTGGTTCAGCGCGACCGCGGCGAAGTTCCGGCGTTCTCCCGCGTGCTGATCGAGACCTCCGGTCTCGCCGACCCCGCCCCGGTCGTGCAGCTGCTGCTGAACAATCCGCTCCTGGGCCACGACCTTCGCCTCGACACCGTGGTTGCGACGATCGACGGCGCGGCCGGGCTCAGCCCAGTGGAGAGATATGCGGAGGCCCTCAAGCAGGCGGCACTCGCCGACCGGCTGCTCGTGACCAAGACCGACATCGCGCCAGCCGCGGAGGTCGAAGCGCTGGTCCGGGCCTTGCACGGGATCAACCCGGGGGCATCGATCGAAATCGTGGTTCACGGCGAGATCGACCCGGCCAGGCTGTTTGGCGCCGGGCTGCATGAGCAGCGCGACCCCGGGCGATGGCTCAACATCCGCGCCTATCACGACCACCGCCACACTCACGGCATCAGCGCCGTTTCTTTTGTTGCCGAGCAACCGCTCGACTGGCTCGCCTTTCACCGCTGGCTCGGCGACCTGCGGGCCACCTACGGCGACCGCCTGTTGCGCGTCAAAGGCGTGCTGAACGTGGCCGATGAAGAAGGCCCCGTCGTCATTCACGGGGTCCAGCACATCTTCCATCCGCCGGTAGCACTCCGCCGATGGCCGGACGGCGACCGCACCTCGCGGCTCGTCATGATCGTCCGCGATCTCGACCGGGAAACCGTCGTGGCCGGCTGGCCCGGCCGTGCGGCGCAGGATTTGCGCCCGGGCTGAGCCCCGTCACCCGCTTGCCGGTTGCGGTCGGCGCGCCTACGATCGCACGTTGCCGCCGTGTGCGAAAATAACGAGACGTATCGATGGCCCTCGACAGTTCCGGACCGACCTCACGCATCTATTTCTCGCAGCGCCTGCGGCTGCACTACGTCGATTGGGGTAATCCCGGGGCGCCGCCCTTGCTGCTCGTCCATGGCGGGCGGGATCATTGCCGCAACTGGGATTGGGTCGCCGCGGCACTACGGCGCGACTGGCATGTTCTGGCGCCCGATCTGCGCGGTCACGGCGACAGCCAATGGTCATCCGACGGCAACTACACGGTCGCCGCCTTGATCTACGACCTCGCCCAGTTGATCCATCAGCAGGAACTGGCGCCGGTCACCATCATCGGCCATTCGCTCGGCGGCAACATCGCTCTGCGCTATGCCGGCATCTATCCCGACAATGTGCGCCGCCTGGTGGCGATCGAAGGGGTGGGGGCCTCGCCGGAAAAGACCGCCGAGCGGGCGCAGGTGCCGCTCGCCGAGCGGATGCACAAATGGATCGAGGAGACCCGCCGGCTGTCGGGACGGTTGCCGCGCCGCTACCCCTCGATCGACGCCGCCTTAAACCGGATGCAGGAGGCCAACCGGCATCTCTCGCCCGAACAGGCGCGCCACCTGACCCAGTACGGCGTCAACCAGAATGAGGATGGCACCTACAGCTGGAAATTTGACAATTACACCCGCGCCAATTCGCCCTACGGCATGCCGCAGGCCGAGATCGAGCAGCTGTGGACGCGCATCTCCTGTCCCACCTTGCTCGTCTACGGCAAGGAAAGCTGGGCCGCGAACCCCGAGACCGACGGTCGCCTGCACCACTTCCGGCATGCCCGCGTGGTCTCGTTCGAAGGTGCGGGGCATTGGGTTCACCACGACCAGCTCGATGCCTTTCTCGACCTTGTCCGGGGGTTCCTCTGAACCGGCCTCGCCAATCGAAGGCAGCATTGCATCGACGGGACCATAGCGAAATTATGTAGCAAACACACCTAACTACGTTTCCGTCGACTCGGGCACAAAAGCTCTCCATCGCTCATCAGCCGAACCACTTCCAGTGTCATCTCTTCTGTCACGGGCCCCTGCAGGTCAATCCCTCTGAGCCATGATCCTTACGGTTCGCGGCGCAGCTGCTGCTCGCGGATCATCGCCAACACCGGCCCGAAGCGCCTGTTGTCGGCAATCGCGCCCTGGTCGACCTGTGGGATCTTATCGAAGGTTCGGTAGGCCTGTTCGGCGCCCTTGTAGCGGATCGACAGCCGGCCGTCGGGATAATCCACCACAGTCACCCGCTTGCGGGGTATCTAGCCATTGCCAGCTCGCAGGGTATCGGGGGCGCTGACAGGCCCACGCTACCACCTCGCAGACCGTCGGAAATCTACAACCCATTGTTTTCTTTGAAATGCCGGGTCACGCTCGTTCCGGCTGCGTCCGCTTATGCGTATCAGAGGGGCGTTTCGTTAGTTCTGGCCATATAGTCGGGGGGTGAGACGGATCAAAGCGGCGGCGGGCCCGGATCGGGAAACACAATGTCGTGCCGATGCAGGTGGCATCCAGCGGATGAGTAGATTGACCGCCGCATTGCCAATTCTGGTCCTGGCAATCTGGCTGGCGAGATCGACCATCGCCACCTATGGCGGGTGGTACTATCACCGCGCCCTGCATCGGCGCACCAGCCCCAGCGCTGAGGCGCGCATTTGCGTCATCATCCCGGTCCGTGGCGTGTCGGTTCATCTTCCCAGCCTGTGCGAGGCGCTTAGCGCGCAGCACTATCTGCGCTGGCGGGTCGTCTTCGCTGTCGAGTCGGCGGCGGACCCGGCGTATGCCGCTCTCGCCGAACTCCTCGCCGCCACCAACGGTCTTGCCGCGGAGATCGTGGTGGCGGGGCCGGCGACCGATACGGGGCAGAAGGTCCATAACCAACTCGCCGCGCTCAGCCGGCTTCGCGCCGATGACGAGGTCGTCGTTTTCGCCGATGCCGATATCGTGCCGCCGGCGGATTGGTTGACGCGTCTCGCCCATCCCCTCCGAGACCCGGATAACGCCGTCGTAGCCGGATATCGCTGGCTGATGCCGGAAGATGATCGCCTCGCCACCGCTTTTGTCTGTCTGGCCAACGCCTCGATCGCCGCGCTGCCGCGACTGCGGCGCTGGAATCTTGCCTGGGGCGGCAGCATGGCGCTGCGGCGCAGCACGTTCGATGCGCTCGACATGCGGCGTTGGTGGCGCGGCAGCCTCAACGACGATTTGCAGCTCACCCGGGCAGTCCGGAGCCGGGGCGGATCGGTGTTCGGTCCCACCGCGCTCCTGCTGCCTTCGCCCGCCTCCTTCACCTGGCGCGAAGCCATCGCTTTCGGCCGTCGGCAGTATTTTCAGATCCGCGTCTATGCGCCGCGGCATTGGCTGCTGGCTGCCGCTGCAACGACGTGGCCGATCCTTGGCTGGGCCGTGGCCGTGCCCGCCGCGCTTGGCGGCGATCGGCTGGCTATAGGCGCACTCTTCCTTGCTTGCGGCCTCCACCAATGGCGCGCCAGCCTACGTGTGCGGGTAGCCCGCACGGTCTGCGGCGAGCGGCGCGGTGCCGCGCGCCTCCTCCTGTTCGATCGGTGGGCGGTGCCAGCATGGCTGCTTTTTCACGCGGCCATCATCTGGTCTACGCTGTTCCTGCGGACAATCAACTGGGGCGGCCGGACCTACCGGGTCGACGGCCCCCAGCGCCTGCGGATCATCGCTGAGTCCGCGGCATGGCCTCCGACGCCCTGATTTCGGCTGAGAACCCGGCCCCGGCGGAGGCTGCGCCGTTCGCCGCGGGCCGCGGGTGAATGGTCATCGGCAGGCCCCCCCGCGGGCGCAGCGTCAGGCGCGCCACGGGTTCAACCACCGTGCCGGTCTGGAGTCGCAGCGCGAAGCGCTGTGCCAGCGCGGCCAGGCAGAGGACGGCCTCAGTCAGCGCGAAGCCCATGCCGGCGCATACTCGCGGCCCCACGGCAAACGGGATGTAGCAGAATTTGTCGCGAGCTGCGGCGTTCTCCGGCAGGAAGCGTTCCGGCACGAAATGGTCCGGCTTTTCCCAGAACAGCTTGTGCCGGTGCAGGAGCCAGGGGGCCACGAGCACCAGGGAACCGGCCTTGACCTGATGGTTCTGAATCTGCTCGTCGCGCATGGCCTGGCGCGACAGGATCGGCACCGGCGGATAAAGTCGCAGGGCTTCCTCGAATATGGCGCGCGTATAAACGAGACGCGGCAGCACCGCGAGCGATGGCGGCCCGCCCTGCAGCACCCGATCCACCTCCTCATGCAGCCTTGCCTCGACATCCGGCGCCTGCGACAGCAGGTACCAGGTCCACGCCAAGGAATTCGCCGTCGTCTCATGCCCGGCCATGAAGATCGTCGCGGCCTCGTTCCTGAGCGCATTGGCGTCGAGGGGCTGTCCCGTCGTCGCGAGCGAGGCAGCGGCGAGCAGTCGGAGCAGCGATGGCTCCTCGCCCGCAGTCTCGGCGCTGCTTTCCCGGATCGTTTCTTCCAGGACGGTCAGGATTCGACGGCCCGAGCGCTTGACCGAAAGCCTTTGCAGGCGAGGCAGCCAGTCCGGAAGGCCGAGCAGCGACATGAAATCCAGCTGGCCGACCGCACGCTGATAATCGCTAAAGCCTTCGACAATCTCGCCGGCGCGGAGTGCGCCCAAGCGGCGGCCGAAAATGGTTCGCGAGATGATCTCCGAGGTGAGATGGGCCATCTCGGTGAGCACGTCGACCGGCTGGCCGGGCCGCAGCTTGTTCCAGCGCTCGACCATCTCGCTAGCCGTCTCAACCATGATGGGGGCGAAGAGATCGATTTTCGACTGATGCACGACCGCGGCGATTGCGGGCCGCCGGCTCCTCCAGGTCTTGCCATCGCTGATGAACAGGCCGTCGCCGAGCAGCGGTTCGAGGGCGTGCCGCATTTGCGGACTTTTACGTTCGAAACTCGCATTGCCGGTCAGGAGCGCATATTTAACGGTAGCCGGGCTATTGCAGACATGGACCGTCTGCATCAGTATTCGGGTGGAGAAGAATCGATATTCGAAAGCTTTCTCCTCCCAGATCTCCAGCAGATTCCGATAGGCCGCCTGGAACAGGCGGTAAGGCGGCAATGGCTCCGAAGGCCGTACCGGAAATGGCGGGATAAAGTCCAACAATGTCCCTCCGACCTCCCTTATGCGTCCGAATTCACGGACGGGGCAAGAGGCGGCCGGGGGCGTTGCCGCGGCGCTCCGGCATCACAATTTCTCTGCGACCATCAGGAGCTCGATCGCATGAGCCGAGGCTGGCGGTGCAAGAAAGGGATCGACGCACTGGGCCGCCAGGTAGCACCAGAGCAGGCCGAGATGCCACGACCAGGCATTCCGGAACAGGCGGTCCGAACTGAATTTCGGTGCGAAGCGCCCCATCCAATAGATTAGGGTTGCATGCCCGCTGACCGGGATCGGTTCGATGGCGCGGCAGGCGAGGCCCGACTGCGCGCAGAGCGCCCGCAAGGCGGACTCGGTCCACAAAGTCAGATGATGGGGCGGAGCATTGATCACGAAGTTCGGGATGTCGGTTCCCGGTGAGGGCCAGCAAGGGACGCCGATCAGGAGCAGCCCGCCGGGCCGCAACGCAGCGACCATAGCGCGCACGAAGCCGAGCGGGTCCGGGACATGCTCGACGACCTGGAAGGAGCAGACCGCGTCGTAATGACTCGAATTCTGCGCAGCATGGGCCTCAATCGTCTCGGCGCGGATATCGGGTCGCTGCCCGCCGAAATTGGGGTCGAGTCCGAGGTACTCGCAACTGGAAAGGTAGCGCCGAAAGCCCCCTTCGCCGCAGCCGACATCGAGCACCCTGGTGCCCGGGACGACGTGACTTGCCGCGCGTACGAACTCGCTGCGCAGGATTCGTGGTCCCGACAAACGGTCATGCGCGCCAATCCGTCCGTAGAAGCGTCGATAGAAGTCCCCGTCGCCGCCGCGGGGCGGATCGAAATAGAGGAGGCCGGTCGGCGATTCCCAGATACCGAACCGCTCGATGTCGGAAACCTGGTCGGAAACATCGACCCGGAAGCTGTAGCGCCACAGATCGACGAGCATTCCCTTGGAGAGCCACTGAACCCAGCGCTGCGGCGCAGCGCCGGTGATAGGACAGGGCGGTTCCGGCGCGTGGCTCTCAATCATTCCGCCTAACCGACTACCTTACCGAGGCACCGTCGCAAAGGCATCGATGACGGCGCGCGAACTCACGTCGGCCGTAAACCGCAATTCCTCCGCGTGCCAGCCGCGCCTGCTCGATCGAATCAGCGGCATCGAGGCCCTCCGGTTGATGGACGAGGCTCTGGCTCTCGACGTTGGTTGTTTTTAGTGGTGACTGAAGGGCATCAACATCTTGTGTTTCCGCCGCCGCGCCTTGCTCTGATGGCCACCAGTTAGGTAAGACACCTACATAATTCCGGATCGTCAGGCGTGGCGCGGTCTGGCAGCGCGTCTTTCTATCCGATACCCGGAAGCTCCGATATCGACAACCATCGAGTTGCCGTAATCACACTATATCTGTACGAGCATCAGGCACCCCGAGCGGGGTGCGGGATTGTCGTTGGAGGGGTTGGCGATGCCTGATCTCGACCTGATAAAACAGGAGGAACAGGGGTGCGGGTTCGGCACGGGCGGTTCGCCAGGGGGACGATGAAGAAAATTCCGAGGATGGTTCCGATGGCGGAGATTATGAAGAAGCTGGCGAATTGAAGAAATTGATGGTTGCGATTCGTAGCGGTGCGAACTTAACGCTTGGTTACCCGACCCTTCCTTCGTCATGCCCGCTTTCACGGCTGTCAGGAAATTGACCGACGCAAAAAAAGAGGGGTTGCAGCAAGGTGGTGCGTGCTTCGAGACGCGCCCCCAGTTCAGGCCTGGGGCAGGCTCTGTTGGGCGCTCCTCAGCATCAGGTAATCCTTTGATGGCATTAAGAAAACTCCTCATCCTGAGGAGGCCGCCCACGGGTCCGCGCTCTGCGCGGCCCGAGGACAGGCTCCGCGGCCGTCTCGAAGGACGCACGATGCTGAATCCAGGCACCCGTCGATTTGCTGACAGCCTCTTTCGCGGGACGAGACTCATCTGTCTCGTTTGCACCAGCAGCAAGCAGGGATAGGGGTCGAGGATCGTTAAGCTTTCAACCAAGACGGGAGGTTTTGCTGCAGATTTGCTGCAGGTGCAGCCATCGGCAACAATCGGTTCAATTCATGATTGTAGGCTCGAGCACACCAACGGCGCCGCCCGGCTTCTGCTCGCCGGTGAGGGCAAAGCGTTGACCCGCAATGCCGCCGACCTCGCGGGTGCGATGGCCGCGGTCGCCGCTGCGACGGCCCAGGGTGCAGTGACACCGCGAAGCGATGCAGCTGGGTCAGGTGTTCGAGGCCTATGTCCGCGCGGTCGAAGCCACCGAGTTCGAGCGGCGGCTGCGGGTGCTGGAGGCGGGTAATGCTCTGTCCCCTTGACAACCGCCTCGACCGGGTCGAGGGGCAGAAGGTCGCGGCTGCCGTCGAACCGCTCGCCCGCAACCCGGCCCGCGTTGCGCGCCTAGGCCCCAATAGGTGCTCTAATCCGCGGCGCGCTGGGGCTCGCCGGATGAGCGCAGGCGAGGTGTGTTTGCTACATTATTCCTCACCAACGGCAGGCCCGTGGTCAGGACGCGTTGCCGAAGATGGGGTGCTGCACCTGGTCGCCGGGCGCAATGCCGAGGCGTGCCGCGGTGCCGCCGTTGAGCTCGATCACCGCCCGAACCGGTGCAGCGGCGGCGATCACATCGAGCGACTGGGGTACAGCGCGCTCGCGGATGTTGACGACCCGGCCTTGCGCATCGACGAACAACATATCGAGGGGGATGAAGGTGTTGCGCATCCACATCGTCGCCACCGTTGGCGTCTTGTAGTCGAACAGCATCCCGGCGTCGGATGCCATGGCGCGCCGGAACATCAGGCCTTGCTCCATCTGCGCCGGGGTTTGAGCAACCTCGACCGTAAATCGATGCGGGCCGGTTGAGCTGACGATCGTCAGCTCGGATGTGGCAAAGGACTGAAGTTGGGCTCCGGCCGCAAAGACGAATAGGCTGGCGATCATCGCTGCGCTGCAGAGCAGCAGCATCCGGCGCGTTGTCATGCGGTGCGTTGGGTTCACTGATCGGGAGCGATGGGCTCGGATCATATATCGAAAGAGTTGGCGGATGACCGGCAAATCTCTGCACCCTGCGACACTCGCCGCCCAAGCGCTAGGCTGGACCGACGCCTCTACCGGTGCGGTCGTCCTGCCGGTCCACAGCGCGACGACCTTTGTGCGCGATCCCGACAACCAGTATCGGCGCGGGCGCAGTTACGGCCGCGCCGACAACCCGAGCTACGACCAGCCACAGGCGCTCTTGACCGCTCTCGAAGGGGGTGCGGCCTCGCTGCTGTTCTCCTCGGGGATGGCGGCAGCTGCCGCAGTCTTCCAGAGCCTCCCTCGGGAAGCTCATGTCGTTGCCCCGCAAGTCATGTATTGGGGGCTGCGCAGCTGGCTGAGGAAGTTTGCCGAGGCCTGGGGTCTCGCGGTGGAGTTCGTCGATGCGACGTCGCTCGATGCGCTGCGCCGGTCGGTCCGTCCTGGCCGGACGCGCCTCGTGTGGATCGAGACGCCGGCAAACCCGCTGTGGTCCGTGACCGACATCGCCGGTGCGGCCGAGATCGCCCACGCCGGAGGCGCGCTGCTCGCCGTAGACAGCACCGCGGCGACGCCGGTGCTGACCCGGCCGCTGAGCCTCGGCGCCGATCTCGTCATGCACTCGGCGACCAAATATTTGAACGGGCACAGCGACGTGATGGCCGGTGCGCTGACGACGGCGCGCGAGGACGCGTTCTGGGCGCGCCTCGTCGCGGCGCGCAGCAGTGGGGGCGCCATCCTCGGCAGCTTCGAGGCCTATCTCTTGCTGCGCGGCATGCGCACCCTCTATCCACGGGTCGAGCGGGCCTGCCGCTCGGCGCACCAGATCGCCGAGGCGCTCGCAGCTCATCCCGGCGTCTCGGAAGTGTTGTACCCAGGTCTGCCGCGGCATCCCGGACATGCCACCGCGGCGCGGCAAATGATCGGTGGCTATGGCGGCATGCTGAGCATTCGGGTGCGCGGCGGTGCGGCGGCGGCGATCGCCACCGCGGCCCGGGTCGAGGTGTGGAAGCGGGCGACCTCGCTCGGCGGTGTCGAGAGCCTGATCGAGCACCGCGCCTCGGTCGAAGGCGCCGACAGCCCGGCACCCCCCGATCTCCTGCGACTCTCGGCGGGGATCGAGGACCCCGGTGACCTGATCGCGGACCTCACGGCGGCGCTAAACGGCAGCGGCTAGCGCATTACCGACTGCAGTAGCGGATAGAGATTGTCGTGTTGAGCGAGGGGAACGGGGGCGCCTGGCGGTGCACTCATGCGCAGGCGGTTATGCCAGAAGACCGGCATGCCGATCGCCGTCACGCCGAACAGATCATATGGGGAGCCAGCGACGAAGAGGACGGCTTCCGCCGTCTCGCCAAGGGCCTCGAGCGCGAGGCTATAGGGTTGTGGATGTGGCTTGTAGTATCCCGCCCGTTCGGCCGTAACGACGACATCGAAGGCAACGCCGATCCGCGACACCGCCACGCGGCCCAATGTCTCCGAGCAATTAGTGACGACGGCGAGCGGGACGTGCCGCTCAAGCATCGCCAGCACCTCGTTGACCTCAGGCCAGGGTGCCAGCTCCCCGTAACTGCTCATGAGCCGGTCGGCCAGGATTTCCGGCAGCCCAACCTCGCATGCGGCCTCGCGGACGAGCTGCTCATAGGGCCGATAGGCCCCGGCGGCATAGGTGGCCCGCAGATACGCCTCGCGCCACGGGCGGCCCTTCTCGGCGCCGCCGGCCACCGCATCCCACAGCGTCGCCGAATCGAGCAGCGCCGTCAGCAGGTCGAACAGAACCGCTCGCGGCCCCGCCGCCAGCACTCGGGCTCGCGTATCGGATGGATTTTTCACCGGCTCCTCCGGCTGAAACGGACTGGTATTGTTGAACGCATCGATAAATTAAGCAAACTTGTCGCTTAATTAACTACGAATTCGAGAGATGTCGTGCATATGTAGTGATAGCATTGACAAAGCGTTAATAACCCCCTCGATGATCAGGGTGGAATTGATGAGAAAGATCTTAATTGCCGTGCTATTGATCGGGATCGGCTGGTTATTCTCTGGTGTCGGCAACTTTTCCTCGAATGCATGCAGCCATATCCAGGATCGGCTGGGGGAACTCCAAATCGCTTTTGGGGCTCGCTGACGACAGCGAAACGCCCCTCCCGTGAACCTCGGCAATGATCACTTTTGAGCCCCTTGGTGGGGAAATACGGATTGTCGTTCCCGACGCCGTTGGGGCGGTCGTTCACGGGCGGGTGCGACTGTTTCTCTCGGACAATGCCGATGCATATCTGGCCACCGCCGGCGAGGGCAGCTGGCCCGGCATCACCGGAAAATCCGAGCCGGTGACGATCTATCATGCTATCGGGCTGGGCAGCTCGATGCTGGACGAATTGGCCGGCATGATTCTCGCCAACAGCCAACCGGCCGCGCTCTATGTCCGTCTTCCCGACGGCACGGCCGGGAAGTTCACTCGGAGCCGATCGGAGCCCCTGCGGTCCCGGTAAGCCCGGGCTCACAACATCCCGAGCTCGAGCCGCGCCTCCTCGCTCATCAGCTCGGGGCCCCAAGGGGGTGTCCAGACGAGCTTGACGCGGACATCGCTGACGCCGGGGACAGTGCGGATCGCCGCCTCGACCTCGCCCGGCATGCTCGCGGCGACCGGACAGGCGGGCGTGGTCAATGTCATCTCGACAAAAACGGTGCCGCCCTTCTTGACGATCAGCTCGTAGATCAGACCGAGCTCGACGAGGTCCATCGGGATTTCCGGGTCCCGCACGGTCTTCAGCGCTTCGAGCACCGGCGCCATCAGCGCGAGATCGTCTTCGCCCCCTTCCGGGCGCTCGACCTCGGCTTCATCGGCGGCCCCTTCGGGTCCGAAGTCGAAAGGATCACGGTCCATCTTGCTACTCCGTCTTTACCGTAGCGCTCGTGCCGCCGCTCTTCAGCGCGGCCTCGAGCGCATGCCAGGACAAGGTCGCGCACTTGACCCGGGCCGGATATGCCTTGACCCCGGTCAGCGGCTCGAGCCGCTCGGCTTCCTCCGCCAACGGCTCGGGCAAGTCCGCGGGCTCGCCGCCGGTCACCCGGGCGTGGAATTGCGCAAAGAGTGTGCGCGCCTCCTCGACGGTCTTGCCTTTGAGCACCTCGGTCATCAGCGAAGCAGCCGCGGTTGAGATAGCGCAGCCGCGGCCCTGGAACGCGACATCGGCGATGCGGTCGCCGTCGAGGGACAGATAGACCGTCACCCGGTCGCCGCACAGCGGGTTGTGGCCCTGGGCAAAGTGGGTCGGATGCTCGATCGTGCGAAAATTGCGCGGGTGGCGCCCGTGATCGAGGATGATGTCCTGGTAGAGTTCACGCAGATCCATCATCGGCCGAACATCTCCCGGGCGGCCTCGATCGCGTCCGCCAACCTGTCGATGTCGCGCTCGTCATTGTAGACGCCGAGCGAGGCGCGGGTCGTGCCGGAGAGACCGAACCACTCCATCAGAGGCTGGGCGCAGTGATGCCCGGCGCGCACCGCAACATGATGCTGATCGAGGATCTGAGCGACGTCGTGCGGGTGCACGCCCTCCAGGTCGAAGGATAGAATACCGAGCCTCCGCGGGCCGCCGTCGAGCAATCTGAGCCCAGGAATGCGCGACAGCCGGTCCACCCCGTAACCGGTCAGAGCCTCCTCATGCTCGAGGATGTTGTCGCGCCCGAGCTCCTCGATGAAGTCGATCGCCGCACCGAGGCCGATCGCACCGGAGATGTCCGGCGTCCCGGCTTCGAACCGGTGCGGCGGTTCCTGGTACTCGGTCTTGTCGAAGGTGACGCTGAGGATCATCTCCCCGCCGCCCTGCCACGGCGGCATCGCCGAGAGCAGCTCATAGCGGCCATAGAGCGCGCCGATCCCGGTCGGCCCATAGACCTTGTGGCCGGTCAGCGCGTAGAAGTCGCAGCCAAGCGCCTGCACGTCGACCGGCAGCCGCGGCGCCGCCTGGCTCCCGTCGATTAGCACTTTGGCGCCCTGCCGGTGCGCCAGCCGCACGATGGTTTCGACCGGAACGACCGCACCGGTGGCGTTGGCGACGTGAGTGATCGCGACGAGCCTGGTGCGCGGCGACAGGCGTGCCTCGAAGCCGGCCAGGTCCAGCCCGCCGGTCGCGTCGAGCGGCGCCACGACCAGGCGGATGCCCAGCCGGTCGCGCAGCAGCTGCCAGGGCACGATATTCGAATGATGCTCGAGCACGCTGATCAATACCTCATCGCCGGGCTCGAGGAACGCCGGCCCCCAGCTCTGTGCGACAAGGTTGATCGCCTCGGTGGTGTTGCGCACGAAGACGATCTCTCGCGGGTCGGCGGCGTTGAGAAAACGCCGCACCTTCCCACGCGCTTCCTCGAACAGCTCGGTCGAGCGGGCGCTCAAGCGATAGACCCCGCGATGCACGTTCGCGTAGTCGGTCCGGTAGTAATCGGCGATGCGGTCGATCACCGCGCGCGGTTTTTGTGCGCTGGCTCCCGAATCGAGAAACACCAGATCCGGGTTGTTCGCGAAGATTGGAAACTCGCGCCTGAGCATCCGCGGCTCGAAAGCACCCGGCCCCGGATCGACCCTCCGCAGGCTCGCCGTCGTCATCCTCATTCCTCCAACATCGCCAGCCGCCGCGCGAGCCGCTTCAACAAATGCTCGCGGAACTGCGGCGAACCGACCAGCTCGACCGCCTCCCGCACAAAGGCCTCGATCAGCATCCGCCGCGCCTCTTCTCGCCCGATGCCGCGGGTGGCCAGATAGAAGAGTGCGGCTTCATCTAAGTCACCGACCGCGGCGCCGTGGCTGCACTTAACGTCGTCGGCGTAGATTTCGAGCTCGGGCTTGGTGTCGATCGCCGCGCGCGGGCCCAGCACCAGGTTGCGGCTGAGCTGGTTCGCATCGACCTTCTGCGCGCCCGGCCGAACCGTGATGCGGCCTTGAAAGGCGCCGTGAGCACGCCCGGCGGCAACTCCTTTGAAGACCTCGCGGGTTTCTCCGCCCGGTGCCGCGTGGTCGACCGTGGTGACGATGTTCGCCTCCTGGCGACCCGACAGCACAAAGCCGCCGTGGAGCGCGCAATGCGTCGCCTCACCCTCGCTCCGCACCGTCGCCTCGTACCGCACCGTCCGGCCGCCGAGCAACAGGACGAAGCTGGCCAGCCGCGAGGCGGACCCGAGTGCGGCCAGCGTCTCGCCGAAATGCAGAGCATCGGCCGCCTCTTCGACGAGGCCGACCCGCGTCAGTTCGGCTCCGGCGGCGAGACGCAGCTCGACGACATCGTTGCGCCAATAGCTGCCGTGGCCGGCGAAGGTCTCGAAGATCGATGCGCGGCTGCCTGCACCAACTGACACGAGGCTGCGCGTGTGAAGGGAGCCGCCGCTGCCGCCCGATGCGAGGTGCACGATTTCGATCGGCTGATCCAGGGCTATCCCCGGTGCGATCTCGAGGACGAAGCCGTCAGCAAAAAAGGCGGCGTTGAGCGCGGCGAACGGCCGCGCGGCGTCGAGCGGTGGCGCTTCGATCGCCGACCGCATCAGATCGGGTCGCTCGCCGATCGCCACCGCCGTGGCACCAAGCCAGACACCCGAAGGCAGCCCGCCGAACGTGGACAGTTCCGGCGCGTAATGGCCGTCGACGAGGACGAGACGATAGGCGGTCTCAGACAGTCCAACCGCAGCGAGCAGGTCAGGTGCGGGTACACCACCGATGGCGCGCACCGCGCCCACCGGAAGCATCGGGGCCGCTTCGAGCGCGCGTAGATCGAGATAGCGCCAGGCTTCGCTGCGCCGGCTCGGAAAGCCGAGCTCGGCGAAGCGGGCGAGGCTTCGCCGGCGTTGTCTGGAAAGCCAGTCCGGCTCGCGCGTATGCTGGCCAAAATCGCGCCCGAACGCCTCGAGATAAAGCCGCGCCTCGGGCTTTACCGGGAAATCGACAACGGCACTCATCGGCGACACTTCGTACAAGTCATGCGGCATCGCCGAGCGCGCCGTAGCCGCGCCGCTCGAGCTCGAGCGCGAGATCCTTGTCGCCGGACTCGATGATGCGGCCGCCTTGCAGAACGTGGACCCGGTCCGGCTCGACATAGCCGAGCAGGCGCTGATAGTGAGTAATCAGGAGGATCGCGCGGTCGGGCGCGCGCTGCTGGTTGACGCCGCGCGCCACCGCCCTCAGCGCGTCGATGTCGAGGCCACTGTCGGTCTCGTCGAGGATCGCGAGGCGCGGCTCCAGCATCGCCATTTGGAAGATCTCGTTGCGTTTCTTCTCGCCGCCGGAAAAACCGACATTGACCGCGCGCTGCAGCAGATCCTCGCCGATGTCCAGGAACTTGAGCTTGGCGCGCACCGCCCGGAGAAACTGGCCGGCGTCGAGCTCGGGCTCGCCACGATAACGGCGCTGCGCGTTGAGCGCGGCGCGCAGGAAATACATATTGTTCACGCCCGGGATCTCGACCGGGTACTGGAAGGCGAGAAACAGCCCCTCGCACGCCCGCTCCTCTGCCGGCATCGCGAGGAGGTCGCGGCCGAGATAGGTCACAGCGCCCTCGGTGATCTCATAGCCGTCACGGCCGGCGAGCACCGCGGCGAGCGTGCTCTTGCCGGAACCGTTCGGCCCCATGATCGCGTGCACCTCGTCGCTATTCACGGAAAGGTCGATGCCGCGCAGGATCTCGCGGCCATCGGTGAGCCGGACATGCAAGTTCGTTATTTCGAGCATCAGCCTAAAACCAACGGAAAAACCGAGAGCGGTCGTCCCGGCGAAGGCCGGAACCCATACCCGCCCTGGATACCGGCCTTCGCCGGTATGACGATTGAACGGATCATGCCGAGGAGGGCCCTTACCCGACGCTGCCTTCGAGGCTCACGGCGAGCAGCTTCTGCGCCTCGACCGCGAATTCCATCGGCAGCTCCTTGAGTACTTCCTTGCAAAACCCGTTGACGATCAGCGAGACCGCATCCTCCGTGCTCAACCCGCGCTGGCGGCAGTAGAACAGCTGGTCGTCGCTGATCTTCGAAGTCGTCGCCTCGTGCTCGACCCGGGCCGAGGGATTGCGCACCTCGATATAGGGCACGGTGTGCGCGCCACACCGCTCGCCGATCAGCAGCGAATCGCATTGCGTGTGGTTGCGCGCGTTCTGTGCCCGCGGCTGCACCCGCACGAGACCGCGATAGGTGTTCTGCCCGCGTCCAGCGGAAATCCCTTTGGCGACGATCGTCGACCGAGTGTCCTTGCCGATATGGATCATCTTGGTCCCGGTATCGGCTTGCTGGCGGTTGTTGGTAATCGCGACCGAATAGAACTCGCCGACCGAGTGGTCGCCCTCGAGCAAGCAGCTCGGATATTTCCAAGTAATCGCCGATCCGGTCTCGACCTGGGTCCACGAGATCTTGGCCCTGGCGCCGCGGCAGGCGCCGCGCTTGGTGACAAAGTTGTAGATGCCGCCGCGGCCCTCGGCATCGCCCGGATACCAGTTCTGCACGGTCGAATATTTGATCTGCGCATCTTCGTGGGCGATCAGCTCGACAACGGCGGCGTGGAGCTGGTTCTCGTCGCGCTGCGGCGCGGTGCACCCCTCGAGATAGCTGACGTAGCTGCCAGCATCGGCGATCAGCAAAGTGCGCTCGAACTGCCCGCTCTTGGCGGCATTGATGCGGAAATAGGTGCTGAGCTCCATCGGACAGCGCACGCCGGGCGGGACATAGGCGAAGGAGCCGTCGCTGAACACCGCCGAGTTCAATGCCGCGAAGAAATTGTCGTTCTGCGGCACCACCGTCCCGAGATACCGGCGGACGAGATCCGAGTGCTCGCGCACCGCCTCGCCCATCGAGCAAAATATGATGCCGAGCTTGCCGAGCTCCTCCTTGAAGGTCGTCGCCACCGAGATGCTGTCGAACACCGCATCGACGGCAACCCCGGCGAGCGCCTCGCGCTCGCGCAACGGAATCCCGAGCTTTTCATAGGTCCGCAGCAGCTCCGGATCGACCTCGCCGAGGGATTTCGGCCCGGCGCTCTGCTTCGGAGCCGAATAGTAGGTCGCGGCCTGATAGTCGATCGGCGCCAGATGTAGCTTGGCCCAATTCGGCGGCGTCATAGTCCGCCACGCGCGGAAGGCGGCGAGCCGCCATTCGAGCAGCCATTCCGGCTCATCCTTCTTGGCCGAGATGAAGCGGACCGTATCCTCGGTGAGGCCGGGCGGGGCCTCGTCGGCTTCGATATCGGTCACAAAGCCGTATTTGTAGCCCTCTTGCGAGAGGGAACGGACGGTTCGGACGGTGTCGCTCGATGCTGTCATGCTGAGTACCTGGTCTCGTCGGCTTTTGGCGAGGCGGGGCGCAGCAGCCCTCGTGGTGCGAACACCGCCGGGGTGATCATCGCGTCGAGCGAGACCGCGGCCAGCGCCTGCCCGACTGCGCGGTTGATCGCCGCCCAGTGCGGTCGGGTCGGGCAGTAGTTCGTACGGGAGCATTCATCGACATGGACGGAGCACTGGGTAAGCCCGATATCGCCATCGATCGCGGCGATGACCTCGGCCACCGAAATCGACTGCGCTGCGCGAGCCAGGCGATAGCCGCCGGTGGCGCCGCGGGTAGCCGTTACGAGACCCGCATGTGCCATCGCCTTCAACAGCTTGGCGACGGTCGCCTGGGGCAGCTGGGTTGCCTCGGCGACGGCAGCGGCGGTCATCTGGCGGTTGGAAAATACCGCCATATGGGTGGCGATGATGACGCCGTAATCGGCAAGCTTGCTAAGAATGACCATTGCTTGCGGCTGCTCCGATCCATATCGATCCAAATTCGGACCGATTTGGTACGTTATAAATGTCGCCTCGCATGGACCGGTCAAGGCCAAAGTCTTAATTTGTCGCACCTCGACCCAGAAGTGGCCCCACCGGCGCCCACGCGGTCACCAGAGCCGTCGCGGTCGCCGACCACCATTTCCAACGACGATATGATTTTAGCATTATGAATTGATTTTTCCGCGAAATTCTGATATCCGGTGTGCTGCGACTTTCCACTGAGGTGAACGCGAGGTTCCTCAAACCAAAGGGATTCGTCATTGCGAGCGCAGCGAAGCAATCTCGTCGACAACGCGCCGACCTGGCGAAAGATTGCCACGTCGCCCTGTGGGCTCCTCGCAATGATGGGGTGGATGGCCCCCTTACGGCATCGATGTGCCAAAGTTGGGTTTTCGATAACGCCAACGGACGGGAGCCAGCCATGAAAGAGGTTACAACGATCGGTCTGGATTTGGCCA
>Ga0210402_10000857_pt1 | contig 32789 bp, 26 predicted proteins | sample IncBWC7MmetaG_FD_161055 | JGI IMG/M metagenome (GOLD analysis project Ga0210402, IMG submission 161055) | Forest soil microbial communities from Barre Woods Harvard Forest LTER site, Petersham, Massachusetts, United States - Inc-BW-C-7-M | ecosystem: Environmental > Terrestrial > Soil >...
TGCGTCGCTGTCATGGGGCTGGCAATCCTGGCGCTCTACCATGTCTCGGAGGCTACCCGTGTGGCGCGGGTCGAACTCAACCAGGTGAGCTACAAGATTGAAGATACGCGCGGACAGATCAGCGTGTTGCAAACCGAATGGGAACGCGTCGCCGGGCCCGCCCGCATCCAGGAACTGGCCCAACGACAGCTGGGCATGAGCGACACGACGTCCGTGCGGCTGTCCTCCTTCGATCAGTTGCCGCGCCGCGGGGAGACCGCGCCCCTGGGCAATACGCCGCTGCACAATGCCAGCGCCGTGGTGCCGTCGCCGCCTGTCGCGCCGCTGCCCTCCAATTCAGGAATGTGAGGCGATGATCCAGCGGCGCATCGTCATCGGAGCGGGGTTTTGCATCGCCGCTTTCGCGCTGGTGGGTCTGCGTCTGGTGGATGTAACGCTGATGCGGGGACAAGGCCCGGTGGGTTTTTCCGATCACGCTGTTCTCGCCCGTGCCGACCTGACCGACCGCAATGGCGAACTTCTTGCCCGCGATCTGCCGGTCAAGGATCTCTATGCCCGTCCCCAGGTCTTGTGGGACAAGCCGGGCGCAGCACGCGACTTGGCCAAAGCCACCGGCGCCGATCAGGCGCGCCTCGATACCGGTTTTGATAACGCCAAGCATCCTTACGTGCTGGTGGCGCGGCAATTGACGCCCGATCAGCAGGGCCGGGTGATGCATCTGGGCCTGCCGGGCCTGGAATTCGAACCCAGCGCCAAGCGCTATTATCCCGATGGCCGCGCCGCGGCGCAGCTTCTGGGCGTCACCGATCCCGACAACAATGGCGTCTCTGGCCTCGAGATGGGGCTGCAGGACCAGATTCACGGCCATGCCGGCGGTCAGGTCGCCACCTCCATCGACATGCGAGTGCAATACATCCTGGCGCACGAAACCGAGGCGGCGCGCGAGACGTTCAGCGCCAAAGCCGCGGGCGGCGTCGTGATGGACGTGAAGACCGGCGAAATCATCGCCATGATTTCCGTCCCCGACTTCGACCCCAACCAGCGCAAACTGGCCGACGGCGACTCCACCCGCAATGTGATGGCGCAGGACGTTTACGAATTGGGTTCCGTGTTTAAGATTTTCTCCTTCACCCTGGCCGTCGAAGATCACACCATGAACCTCGACGAAGTTTTCACCATCGGCCAGGGCCTCAAGGTCGGCAAATACACAATCCACGAAGCCGAACACATGCCCGCCACGCTGTCGGCGCGCGACATACTCGCCCAATCCTCCAATATCGGCACCGCGCAGATCGCCATGCGCTCCGGGGCTACGCGTCAGAAAGCCTTCCTGGGCAAACTCGGCTTGCTTACGCCGGTCGCGACCCAATTGCCGGAAACCGCCCGTCCGCTTTACCCCAAGAACTGGGGCACCATCGAAACCGCCACGGTGGGTTTCGGCCAGGGCATTTCCGTCAGCCCGCTTAGTTTTGTGGCCAGCGCGGCCAGCGTGGTCAATGGCGGGCGCCGTATCGCGCCCACTTTCCTCAAACAGGCGCCCGGCGCCGACAATCGCAGGGAACAAGTGATCAAGCCGGAAACCAGCGCCCAGATGCGCGATCTGCTGCGCTATGTCGTGACTGACGGCACCGGCAAGAAGGCTGACGTCGCCGGCTATGATGTGGGCGGCAAGACCGGCTCGGCCCAGGTACCCGGGCCCAATGGCCGCTATCTCGCCCACGCCCTGCGCACGTCCTTCTGCGCCGTCTTCCCGGTGCATGATCCGCGCTATATCGTTTTCGTGCTGCTCGACCAGCCGCATGGCACCAAGGAAACCGGGGGCTTTGCACTGGCGGGCTATACCGCCGCACCTCTGGCCGGAAAGGTGATCTCCCGAATTGCGCCGCTTCTTGGCGTACCCAATGACGCGCCGCCGGTCACGCTGGCGCGCGGAAATTCATAATGGCACCACAATCTTTCGGGATGGTGGTGGCCAAGAAAGACAAACACGCCATGGTGGCGGAAAAACCGTTCAAGGGCCGTGATTTCAAGGGCCATAACTTCAAAGGTTTGACAAGCGACAGCCGCAAAGTCGAGCCGGGATTCCTGTTCGCCGCTCTGGCGGGCGGCAAAACCCACGGCGCGCGTTTTGTCGCCGATGCCGTGGCGCATGGCGCAGTGGCGGTCCTGGGCAGGCCCGAACTGGCCGACGAGGCGCGGGCGCTGGGCGTTTCCTTTATCGCGGATGAAAATCCCCGCCTGGGCCTGGCCCGCATGGCAGCCGAATTCTACGGCGCCCAGCCGAAATGGATCGCGGCTGTCACGGGCACCAAGGGCAAATCCTCGATCGTCGCGTTCCTGCGCGAAATCTGGACGGCGCTGGGCAAACCGGCTGCCAGCCTGGGCACGGTGGGTGTGGTGGGACCCAAGGGCGAGATGCCGCTGTCCCACACCACGCCCGATCCGGTGGAAATTCACGCGCTGCTGGCGCAACTGAAAAACGATGGCGTCGAGCATCTCGCTCTCGAAGCCTCCAGCCACGGCCTCGACCAGTTTCGCCTCGACGGCGTGAAGATCGCCGCCGCGGCTTTCACCAACATCACCCGCGATCACATGGATTACCACCAGACCTTTGAACATTACCTCGCTGCCAAGCTGAGACTGGTGGACGAAATCGTGGCCCCGGATGGCGTGGCGGTGATCAATGCCGATGCGGACCATGCCGATGCGTTCATCGCGGCGGCGAAACGCAGGGAGCTGCGTCTGATCACCGTGGGCGAGACGGGTGAGACCATCAGGCTCATCTCGCGGAAGGAAAGCGGCGACGCGCAGGAACTGACCATCGGATTCGCCGGCAAGAGCTATTCGGTCTTGCTGCCGCTGGCAGGCGCCTTCCAGGCCTCCAACGCGCTGGTCGCCGCCGGACTTGCCATCGGACTGGGCGAGGATGCCGCCAAGGTGATGCAGGCTCTGTCGCATCTGAAAGGCGCGCCGGGGCGTATGGAAAAGGTGGCTTACGCCGCTTGCGGCGCGCCGATCTATGTGGACTACGCCCATACTCCGGATTCGCTGGAAAAAGTGCTTCAGGCGCTGCGCCCTCACACAAAAAATAGCTTGCATGTCGTGTTCGGTTGCGGCGGCGATCGCGACAAGGGCAAACGTCCCCTGATGGGCCAGATCGCCGCGGCCCTGGCCGACAGTGTTATCGTCACCGACGACAATCCCCGCAGCGAAGATGCCGCGGCAATCCGCAAAGATATTTTGGCTGCCGCCAAAGGCGCGCGCGAGATCGGCGACCGCCATGCAGCGATCAAAACCGCCATCGACGCCCTCAAACAGGGCGATGTTCTGGTGATCGCTGGCAAGGGTCACGAGACCGGCCAGTATGTGGGCGGCCAGGTGATCCCTTTCTCGGACCGCGAGGAAGCTGTGAAGCAGGCTCAAGCCGGCGGAGGGCGGCCGGCATGACGCTGTGGTCTTCCGCCGAAGCCGAAAGCGCCACCTTGGGCAAAGCCAGTGCGCGTTTTTCCGTGCAGGGTCTTTCGATAGACACCCGCACCCTGAAGGAAGGCGACCTGTTTGTGGCGCTCAAGGGTGACAGCCGAGACGGCCATGATTTTGTCCGCGCCGCATTCGAAGCCCGGGCCGGCGCGGCGCTGGTCAGCCGCACGCCCGCAGGCGCAACCGGTCCTCTGCTCACCGTCGCCAACACCCAGCGCGGGTTGGAAGACCTTGCCCGCGCGGCGCGGGCCCGCAGCAATGCCAGGATCGTCGCCGTCACCGGCAGCGCCGGCAAAACCACCACCAAGGAGATTTTGCGCCACGCCTTGAACAGGCTGGGCCGCGCTCATGTCTCGGCGGCATCCTACAACAATCACTGGGGCGTGCCCCTTTCGCTGGCCGCATTGCCGCAGGATTCCGACTACGGCGTGTTTGAAATCGGGATGAATCATTTTGGTGAAATCCGCAATCTGGTGTCTTTTGTGCGTCCCCATGTGGCGCTGGTCACTACCATTGCGCCGGCCCACCTGGAGTTTTTCGGGACTTGTGACTCCATCGCCGACGCCAAGTCGGAAATTTTCGAAGGCTTGCTGCCTGGCGGCGCGGCGCTGATCCCTTCGGACAACGCCTATGCCGATCGGCTCGCACTGCGGGCGGCGCAGGCAAAAGTCTCCCGCATTGTCCGTTTCGGCACGACGGGTGAAGCGAAACTTCTCTCCTTCACGCCCGACGGCGACGGCATGCGTCTGAAGGCGGACATACTGGGCCGGACGGTGGACTGTTTTGTCGGGGCGCCCGGCGCGCATATCGCGGCCAATGTTGTCGCTGCACTGGCGGCGGTGGCGCTGATGGACGGCGATGTGCTGAACGCGGCCGCCGGCCTGAAGGACTTCACCGCTCTCAAGGGCAGGGGCGCGCGCTTCCTGGCGGGCGATGTGACCGTGATTGACGAAAGTTACAATGCCAACCCCGCCTCCATGGCGGCGGCGCTGGCGCTGCTGGGCGCCGCCAAAACACGCAAGATCGCAGTCCTGGGCGACATGCTGGAAATGGGCGCAGGCGATCACCATGCCGCCCTGGCAAAACCGATTGCGGCGGCGAACACAGATCTGGTTTTTGCGGCGGGGTCGCAAATGAAAGCCCTGTGGGACGCCTTGCCCGCCGCGCACCGTGGCGCCTATGCCGAAACCTCCGCCGCGCTGGCGCCCCAACTGCTCAGGGCGCTCAAGCCCGGCGATACGGTGCTGGTCAAAGGATCCAACGGCGCCAGAATGTCGGTAATCGTGGAAGCCCTGAAGGGAAGGGGGGCATAATGCTTTACTATCTTTCCCTTCTTACCCACACCGACCAGCTCGCCTTCTTCCGGCTGTTCCGCTACCTCACCTTCCGGGCCGGCGGCGCGGTGCTGACCGCGCTGGCGTTCGCCTTCATCATCAATCCCATGCTGATCCGCTGGCTGAAGCTCAAACAGGGCAAGGGCCAGCCCATCCGCAGCGACGGGCCGCAGCGCCATATTGTCGAGAAAGCGGGCACGCCCACCATGGGTGGGCTGTTGATCCTTATTCCCTGGCTCGTGTCCACCGTGTTATGGGCGCAAATTTCCAACCGCTATGTCTGGATCGTGCTCATGGTGACGGTATCCTACGGGCTGCTGGGTTTCCTCGACGATTATTACAAGGTCACCAAGCGCACCTCGGAGGGAATTTCCGGCCGGGCGCGCCTCGCCATTGAATTCGCGGTCGCTTTCTTCGGCACCTGGCTGATCATGCGCGCCCAGGCGCCGGGGCTTTCCGGGGCGCTGGCCATTCCCTTCATCAAGACGGCACTCCTGCCCATGGGACTGTTCTTTATCCTGGTAGGCGGTTTTGTCATCACCGGCGCCGCCAACGCGGTCAATTTCACCGACGGACTCGACGGCCTTGCCATTGTGCCGGTGATGATCGCCGCGGCGACCTTCACCCTGATCGTCTATCTGGTGGGCAATGAAAGATTTGCCGCCTATCTTCAGATTCCCTACGTCATCGCGTCCGGCGAGCTGGCGATATTCCTCGCCGCCCTGGTGGGTGCCGGCCTCGGATTTCTTTGGTACAACGCGCCGCCCGCCGCGATTTTCATGGGCGATACCGGCTCGCTGCCGCTGGGCGGGGCGCTGGGCGCGGTGGCCGTCTCCGTCAAACATGAGATTGTGCTGGCCATTGTTGGCGGCCTGTTCGTGCTGGAGACCGTGTCGGTGATCATGCAGGTGGTGAGTTTCAAGCTCACCGGCAAGCGTGTTTTTCGTATGGCGCCGATCCATCATCATTACGAGCAGCTGGGCTGGACCGAACCCACTATTGTGATCCGTTTCTGGATTGTGGCGGTGGTGCTGGCGCTGCTCGGCCTCGCCACTCTCAAACTGCGGTGAGGCCATGATTGTGTCCCACAGTTTCACCGGCCGCACCGTCGCCGTATTTGGCCTGGCTCGTACCGGACTTGGCGCGGTGCGTTCACTGGTGGCGGGCAGGACGGACGTGATCGCCTGGGATGACAACAGCACGGCGCGCGATGCGGGCGGCGTGGCAGGAGCCCAGATCATGCCCTGGCGCGAATGGCCCTGGGAAAGAATCTCCGCCCTTGTCTTAAGCCCCGGCGTGCCCCTCACTCACCCTAGGCCGCATGAAGTCGTCGCTCATGCCAGGGCCGCCAAAGTTCCGGTGATCGGCGATGTCGAACTTTTCGCCCGCGAAATCCGCGGCGATGCCACAAAGCCCGGGCGGGCCCCGGTCATCGCCATCACCGGCACCAACGGCAAATCCACCACCACGGCGCTGATAGGACACATTCTCTCCACCGCCGGCTTCGACGCCCAGATTGGCGGCAATATTGGAAAATCGGTACTGGACCTGGCCCCGCCTTCCTCCTCGAAAAGAGGTCCCCACACCATCTATGTGCTGGAAATGTCCAGTTTCCAGATTGACCTGACCCCCGGCCTCAAACCCGACATCGCGCTCCTGACCAATCTTTCCCCCGATCATCTCGACCGCCACGGCAGCATGGAAAATTATGCCGCGATCAAGCAGCGGCTGCTGGGCCAGGTGCCGAGGGACGGGCAGGCCATTGTGGGCGTGGATGACGATTATGGCGCCGCGATCTTCACTCATTTGTCGGGTCAGGGTGTCACGTCCTGGCCTGTCTCGGTCGGAAAGGTGCTCGGCCGCGGCTTTTTTGTGGTGGATGGCGCACTCTATGACGCCCAGAATGGGCGCGCCGCAAAGATCATGGATTTAAGCACCGCGCCGCATCTGCGGGGCGCGCACAATTGGCAGAACGCCGCCTTGGCCTTCGCCGCCACCAAGGCCTTGGTGGGGGACGCACGCGCCATCGCCGCCGCCATCGCCAATTTTCCCGGTCTCGCACATCGCCTGGAAGAAGTGGGACGTATCGGAAAAACCGTATTTATCAATGACTCGAAGGCTACCAACGCCGATGCGGCGGCGCGGGCGCTTTCTGTCTACCCCGATATTTTCTGGATCGCAGGCGGCAAGCCCAAGGAAGGCGGCATCGACAGCCTGTCTTCGTATTTCTCCCGCATCCGCAGGGCCTATCTGATTGGCGAAGCTGCGCCGGCCTTCGCCCGCACGCTCGACGGCAAGGCGCCCTATGAGATGTCGGGCACCCTGGATGCCGCGGTGGTGTCGGCGGCGCGTGACGCGGCAGCGTCCGATGTCGCCGCGCCGGTGGTGCTGCTTTCGCCCGCCTGCGCCTCTTACGACCAGTTCAAGGATTTCGAGCAGCGCGGCGACGCATTCCGCGCCGCCGTGGGCAGATTGTCCCACGGCACCCCACTTGAAGATTCGCGGGCCGCGTCATGAGTATTTCGCGCGCAGACAAAGGCGGCTTTGCCAACTGGTGGTTCACGGTCGACAAGGTGGCGCTGACCGGGATGGCGCTTCTGACCGGCATCGGCTTGATGCTGGCCTTCGCTGCCAGCCCCGCCATCACCGGCGGACCGCACAGCGCGGGCGATTTTCGTTTTGCCGTGCGCCAGGTGAGTTATGCCGCCGTGGCGTTGGGCATCATGGGGGGCGCTTCGTTGCTTTCGCTTCGCCAGGTCAAACTCGCCGCCGCGATTGTCTTCGCCATTGCCCTGGTGGGCTCCTTCCTGGTGCTTTTCGTCGGCGCGGATGTGCTGGGCGCTCGGCGGGAACTGGATTTCGGCCTCTTCAGTCTTCAGCCCTCGGAATTCCTCAAGCCAAGCTTCGCGATACTGGCGGCAGCGGTGCTGGCGGATCGTGCCCCGCTTTCCCTTCCCAAGCCGGTGATCACCCTGATGCTGGTGGCACCCGCCATCGCCGTCCTTCTGCTGCAGCCGGATGTCGGCCAGACGGGCCTGCTGCTGTCCCTATGGGGCGCCATGCTGTTCTTCGCCGGCCTGTCCCTGTTCTGGGTCGGGCTGCTGGCCGGCGTCACGGGGATCCTGGGCATCGGGGCCTATTTTATTTTCCCGCATGTGCATCACCGGGTATCGCAATATCTCAGCGATTCCGACATCGGCTATCAGGCGGGGCTCGCGCTTAAAGCATTCGCTCATGGCGGCTTTGCGGGCGTCGGACCCGGCGCCGGAATCATCAAATACCGCATTCCCGACGCCCATTCCGATTATATCTTCGCGGTGGCGGGCGAGGAGTTCGGCTTGGCTCTGTGCCTGGCTATCGCCGCGCTCTTCTGTCTCCTGACGGTGCGGCTGCTGTTGCGTTCCGCCGGCGTGCGCGATCCCTTCAGCCAGCTGGCGGGCGCGGGTCTGGCGGTGGTGACCGCCGTGCAGGCCTTCATCAATATGGGCGTGGCGGTTTCGCTGTTGCCCGCCAAGGGCATGACCTTGCCCTTCATCTCCTATGGCGGTTCGTCGCTGTTTTCCATCGCGCTGACAATGGGATTTGCGTTGGCGGTTACGCGGCAGCGGCCCAAGATCGGCGCACGCGAGGAATCCCTGCTGCAGGCTCTCGGAGCCCATAGATTGGGCAGACCGGCATGAGCACCATTGTGTTATCGGCGGGCGGCACCGGCGGGCACCTGTTTCCCGCCCAGGCGCTGGCGGGCGAACTCTCCCGTCGCGGCCGCAAGATCGTGGTGATGACCGATACGCGCTTTATCCAGTACGCCACGCGGTTTCCAGGGGCGCGGATCGAGACCGTACCGTCCTCGCCTCTCAATGCCATTGCCGCGCCCTTCAAGATCGCGGCCGGCATCGCGCTGGCGTTGGCCAAGCTGCTGCGCCTGAGGCCTGCCGCCGTGATCGGCTTTGGCGGCTATCCATCCGTGCCAGTGATGCTGGCGGCCACTCTGGCACGCCTGCCCACAGCGATCATCGAGCAGAACGCCGTGGTCGGCCGCGCCAACCGGCTGGTGATGAACAAGGTGAAGCTGGTGGCCGCGGCCTTCCCCATTGCCCGTTTCGCGCCCCGCGACAAATCCAAGATTGTGCTGACTGGCAATCCGCTTCGCCCCGAAGTAACCGCGCTGTGGGGGGCGCCCTATTCCCTGCCGCAGGCCGACGGCGCCATCCGCCTGCTGGTATTTGGCGGCAGCCAGGGCGCGCGTGCCTTCAGCAAGATAATCCCGGCCGCCATCACCCGTCTGCCGCATGGACTCAAACACCGTCTTCATGTGATCCAGCAATGCCGCCTCGAAGATCTGGATTCGGTACGCGAGATTTATGCCAGGGCCGAGATACGCGCCGATCTCGCGCCGTTTTTTAGCGATCTGCCGGATCGCATGGCGGCGGCGCATCTGGTGATCGGCCGTGCCGGCGCCGGCACGGTGGCCGAACTGATGGCGATAGGCCGCCCCGCCATCCTGGTACCGCTGCCTTATGCGCTGGACGACAACCAGACCCCCAATGCCGATATCCTGGCCGATGCCGGGGCCGGCTGGCGGCTGCCGGAGCGTGATTTAAGCCCGGAATTGCTGAGTCAAATGCTGATAGGAATTTTCGCCGATCCCCCGGATCTGAAAGCCCGCGCCGCCAAAGCCCATGCCATGGCGACCCCTGACGCTGCCGGAAAACTGGCCGATCTGGTGGAAAGCCTGGCGGGCGCGTCTTCCATGCCTGGAGGGGCAGCGGCATGAAAGTCACCACCCGCGTCCCTCTCGATATCGGCGCCATCCATTTCATCGGCATCGGCGGCATTGGCATGAGCGGCATAGCCGAGATTATGCACAATCTGGGCTACAAGGTGCAGGGCTCGGATGTGTCCGAAAGCGCCAATGTCAAACGTCTGAAGGCGATGGGCATTCCGGTCGCCATCGGCCACAGCGCGGACAATCTCAAAAACGCGCACGCGGTGGTCTATTCCTCCGCTGTCAAGCCCGGCAATGTCGAGTTCGATGCGGCCCGGACGCAAAGCCTGCCGTTGGTGCGCCGGGCCGAGATGCTGGCCGAAATCATGCGCCTGCGCTCCTGCGTCGCCATCGCCGGCACCAACGGCAAGACCACCACAACCACCCTGGTGGCGGCGCTGCTGGATGCGGGCGGCATGGACCCCACCGTGGTCAATGGCGGCATCATCAACGCCTATGGCACCAATGCGCGGCTGGGCGCGGGTGAATGGGTGGTGGTAGAGGCCGATGAAAGCGATGGCACTTTCTTGCGCCTGCCCGCCACCATCGCCGTGGTCACCAACGCCGATCCCGACCATCTGGATTTCTATGGCACCTTCGACGCCATGCGCGACGCCTTCCAGCGCTTCGCCGAGAATGTGCCCTTCTATGGTTTCGCCGTATTGTGTCTGGACCATCCAGAAGTGCAGGCCATGGTGGGCCGCATCATCGACCGGCGGCTGATCACTTACGGCTTTTCGCCCCAGGCGGATGCGCGCGCGGTGAATGTGCGCTTTTCCGAAGGCGCCTCGCATTTCGATTGCGTCTTCACCGACCGTCGCAAGGGCAGCGAAACACGGTTGAACCAACTCAGCCTGCCCATGCCGGGCGAACATAATGTGCAGAACGCGATGGCCGCCATCGTGGTGGCGCGCGAGCTGGGTGTGGGCGATGCTGTGATCCGCAAGGCATTGGCGGAATTCAAGGGCGTCGGCCGCCGCTTCTCCAAGATCGGGGAATGGAAAGGCGCCGCCATCATCGACGATTATGCCCACAATCCTTTCAAGATCGCCGCCGCGCTCAAGGCGGCGCGCCAGGCCTATAACGGGCCGGTGATCGCGGTGGTGCAGCCGCATCGTTACACAAGGCTGCGCGACACGTTCGAGCAATTCGCCAAATGTTTGAATGACGCCGACGTGGCGATCGTCGCGCCGGTCTATGCCGCCGGCGAGCAGCCGATAGACGGCATCGACCGCGATACCTATGCCGAGGCGCTGCGCGCCCATGGCCACCGCAATGTCATCACCATTGACAGCGAGGCCGACTTGGCCGCCGCCGTGGCGCCCTGGCTCAAGCCCGGCGGCGCGGTGGTGGGGCTTGGTGCGGGCTCGATTACCAGCTGGATGCATGGCCTGCAGAAAAAGCTGGAGGGCCTGTCATGACACAGGTCTGCGACATGCTTCCGGCGGTACGCGGCACCTATTCCTACGGCGCCCCGCTCAAGGATCTGGTGTGGTTCCGCGCCGGGGGCGCGGCGGAAATTCTATTCCGGCCCGCCGATTCCGAAGACCTGGCCACCTTCCTGGCAGCCCGGCCCGATGATTTGCGGGTTTGCGTGATCGGCGTCGGCTCCAATCTCCTGGTGCGCGACGGCGGCATTCCCGGCGTCACGGTGCGGCTCTCGGCCGGCTTCGGCAAGATCGAAATTGTTAATGCCAAGAACGGGGGCACGCGGGTACGGGCAGGGGCGGCGGCGCTTGATGCGGCGGTGGCGCGGGCGGCCGCGGATGCCGGCATCGCGGGCCTTGAATTCCTGCGCGGCGTGCCCGGCACGGTTGGCGGCGCGTTGAAAATGAACGCGGGCTGCTACGGCCGCGAGATCAGGGATATTTTCCTAGAAGCCACGGCGCTGGACGCGCGCGGCAACAATGTCAGGCTGACGCCCGCCGACATGGACTTTGTCTATCGCAAGGCCAGGGTAGCGGACGAGCTGATTTTTACCGATGCCCTATTTGAGGGCACGATGGACAAGCCCACTGCGATCCGCACCCGCATGGAAGAGCTGAACGCCAATCGCGAAGCCAGCCAGCCGATCCGCGCCAAAACCGGCGGTTCGACCTTCAAGAATCCGCCCGGGTTGAAGGCTTGGCAGTTGATTGACGATGCGGGTTGTCGTGGCCTGACCCTCGGCGAAGCGCAAGTTAGCCAGAAGCACACCAATTTTCTGATCAATCTGGGCGCCGCCAAAGCCGCCGACATAGAAGCCTTGGGCGAGGAAGTCAGAAAACGCGTCAAGGCCAAGTCCGGCATCGAGCTGGAATGGGAAATCAAGCGGGTGGGCCGGCCCCCGGGGGCGGAGCGCCCCATATGAAGACCTATAACCGCATAGCCGTGCTGATGGGCGGGCGTTCTGCCGAACGCGAAGTCTCCCTGTCGTCCGGGCGCGGCGTGATGAAGGCGCTGGCGGAAGAGGGCTTCGATCCGGTTATGGTGGACCCCGGCGATAATCCCGGTAACCAATTGTTCCAGGCAAAGCCCGATGCGGCGTTCAACGCGCTGCATGGCCGCTTCGGCGAGGACGGCACGGTCCAGGGTCTGCTGGAGCTGATGCGGATTCCCTATACCCATTCCGGTGTGCTGTCCTCGGCGCTGGCGATGCACAAGGAACGCACCAAGGATGTCTATCGCGCGGCAGGGTTGCCGGTGGTCAAGTCCTTTGTGGTGGACCGCATGGCGGCGGCGGCGAACCATCTGATGGAGCCGCCCTATGTGGTCAAGCCGGTCAATGAAGGCTCCTCGGTCGGTGTCTTCATCATTCGCAAGGGTGACAATCGCCCGCCCTCAGCCCTGGGCAGCGACACCTGGAACCTGTCCAGCGAGATGATGATCGAGGAATTTGTCCCCGGCCGGGAACTCACTGTCAGCGTTATGGGCGACAAGGCTTTGGGAGTCACCGAAATCGTCACCGATCTGGAATTTTACGATTATGAAGCCAAATACGCCCCCGGCGGCTCGCGTCATATCCTGCCGGCCGAGCTTTCTTCCAAGCTCACCGCCGAGGCGATGGATTTGGCGGTCAGGGCGCATCAGGCGCTGGGCTGCCGCGGCGTGACGCGCACCGATTTTCGCTATGACGACACCGGCGCCAGGCCCCGCCTGATTCTCCTGGAAACCAACACCCAGCCCGGCATGACGCCGACCTCGTTGGTGCCCGAACAGGCTGCCCATCTGGGCATTTCCTACGCCAAATTGTGCCGCTGGATGGTGGAGGACGCGTCATGCGATCGCTGAAAATCGAACGCAAAGCCCGCAACAACCCTCGCGCCAAAACCCTGCGTCATGCCGCCCGCGCCGCGCGAGAAATGTCCGGCGTCCAGCCGGGATCGGCGCGGCGGCGGAAGAAATCCGGATGGCTGGGCGGGATCACGGCCCGTATTGGCGTGTTACTGGCGCGTCCCATCCTGGCGCTGGGTGCTGGGCTCGTTCTTCTGGCGCTCATCGCCGCCCTGTTGGTCAGCGGCATGGCCGGCCGCGCCGCACACGGCGTCGGCAATGCGGTATCGGGCGCTGTCGCCGATGCCGGATTCGGTGTTTATGAAATCCGCATCACCGGCAACCGGCGGGTGCCGACCAGCACGATTTTCGCGGCCCTGGGGCTCAAGCCGGGTCAGTCTATCTTCTTTATCGACTTGCCGGGCGCGCGGGCGCGCATCATGGCGCTGGACTGGATTGCCTCTGCCGATGTGGTGCGCCGCTATCCCGACACCGTCACCGTCGCAGTGGTCGAGAAACGTCCCTTCGCTTTGTGGCAGACACCGGATGATCAGGTTGCGGTGGTAGAGCGCGCCGGCGGCATCATCACCACCCAGGGCGTGGAGAATTTCGCCAAACTGCCCAAGCTGGTGGGTGTGGGGGCGCCGGAGGCAGCATCCGACCTGGTGGACGCGGCGATGACTCACCGCGCGGTCTCGGCCCGCATCGCTGCCTATGAACGCATCTCCAAACGGCGCTGGAACCTTATTTTGAACGACGGTGTGGTGGTCAAGTTGCCCGAAACCGGCTGGTTAAAGGAATTGGATGCACTGGAGCGCCTGATCGTGGACAATGGCATTCTGGAGCGGGATGTCACCGAGATAGATTTGCGTTCTCCGACTCAGTACTTCTTCGTACTCAAGAGCGGCGAGAAGAAAGACGTCCAACGCGGCAAGGAAACCTGATGGGCGAGAGTTTGAGATTACGCGTAAACAACGAAATCCCCGCCTACCGGACCGGACTGGTTGCGGCGCTGGATGTCGGTTCCTCCAAGGTCGCATGCGTCATCGGCCGGGCCGAACAGGGTTCGCTCAAGATCCTGGGCAGCGCCTTGCGCGAAAGCGCCGGTCTCAGGGCCGGCACCGTCACCAGCCTGAACCTCGCCGAGGAAAGTATCCGCGATTGCGTCGCCGCCGCCGAAAACCATGCCGATGCCCGCATCCAGAACGTGCTGATCGCGGTGAATTGCGGCAGCCCGGTTTCGGTCAATTCGCGCACTGTGATGGCGCTGGATGGTGCGCTGGTGTCCGATGCCCATCTGCGCCAATTGCTCGGCGAGGGACGCGCCAAATGCCGCCTGGAAGGTCATGAAATCATCCAGAGCGCCCCAACGGCCTATGTGGTGGATGAGGCGCGGGGCGTGCGCGATCCCTCCGGCATGTTCTGCCAGCGCATCGGTGTCGCCATGCATGCCGTGGCTGTGAAGCCCTCGCCGTTGGCCAATCTCAAGCTGGCGGTGGAGCGTTGCCACCTCAATGTGGTGGGCTCGCTGTTCGCACCTTATGCCAGCGGTCTCGCCACCCTTAGCGATGACGAAAAGCAGATCGGCGCCATCGTGATCGACATGGGCGGCGGCTGCACCTCCACCGCGGTGTTCGTGGAGGGCCACCTGGTGCATGCCGACGTCGTGCCGCTGGGCGGCTTCTCCGTGACCCATGACATTTCGCGGGGTCTGGCGGCGGCTTTGTCCGCCGCCGAGCGCGTCAAGACCCTGTTCGGCGCGGCGATGGGCGACATGGAAGGCGGCTCCGATGTGATTTCAGTGCCCCAGATGGGCGAGGAAAACGACGACATGGCCTTGCGCGTGCCCCGCTCCATGCTCACCCGCATCATCCAGGCCCGCCTGACGGAGATATTCGAAGAGGTCCAGAAGCGCCTGCAGGATTCAGGGTATGAGGCGGCTGCGGGCCGCCGCGTGGTTTTGACCGGCGGTGCCTGCCAACTGGCCGGCACCCGCGAACTGGCGGCGCGCATCCTGAACAAGCAGGTGCGAATCGGCCGGCCCCAGCCTTTCCCCGGCCTGGCAGCCGCGGCGGCTGGTCCCGACTACGCCACCGCCATCGGCCTTCTGATGGCAGGTGCGCTGCTGCCGCCGGAGATTTTGAATCCCGAACTGGCCTCACTCCCGCAGGCCGGACGGAGCAAAAGCTGGCTCAGCCGGTTGACCGGCCGGTGGATGGAATGATTCAACAATATAAGAACGAATCAGTTGGGCGATTCGGGCGGGCCACCAATACATGTCACTAAGGAGAAAATGAGATGGCGATCAACCTGAAAATACCCCCGACACGCGAATTGCGGCCCCGCATCACGGTGCTGGGCGTGGGCGGCGCGGGCGGCAATGCCGTCAACAATATGATCGAAGCCGGCCTTGAGGGCGTGGACTTCGTGGTGGCCAACACCGATGCCCAGGCCCTCAGCCAGTCCAAGGCCGAGCGGCGCATCCAGCTTGGCGCCGCCACCACCGAGGGGCTTGGCGCGGGCGCGCAGCCGGAGGTGGGACGCGCGGGCGCCGAGGAATCCCTGGCCGAGATCATGGACCAGCTTCAGGGCTCGCACATGGTGTTCATCGCCGCCGGCATGGGCGGCGGCACCGGCACCGGCGCGGCCCCGGTGATCGCCCGCGCGGTGCGCGAGGCGGGCATCCTGGTGGTCGGCGTGGTCACCAAGCCATTCTCGCTGGAAGGCGACCGGCGCATGCGCGTGGCGGAGAAGGGCATCACCGAGCTTCAGACCTTCGTGCACACCCTGATCGTCATCCCCAATCAGAATCTGTTCCGTGTCGCCAATGAACGCACCACCATGTCCCAGGCTTTTGCGATGGCGGACGAGGTGCTGCATGCCGGTGTGCGCGGCGTGACCGACCTGATCGTGATGCCGGGTCTGATCAATCTCGATTTCGCCGATATCAAGTCGGTGATCTCGGAAATGGGCAAGGCGGTGATGGGCACCGGCGAAGCTGAAGGCGAGGACCGCGCCCTGAGGGCCGCCGAAATGGCGATCTCCAATCCGCTGCTTGACGATGTCAGCATGAAAGGCGCCAAGGGCGTCCTCATCAATATCACCGGCGGGCCCGACCTGATGCTGTTCGAAGTGGAAAAAGCCGCCGACCGCATTCGGGCGGAAGTGGACCCCGACGCCAACATCATTTTCGGCAACACTATCCTGGAAGAAATGGAAGGCCGCATCCGGGTCTCGGTGGTCGCCACCGGCATCGATGCCGAACTGATGCGTCAGCCCGAGCGCAAGGTCATGCCCATCCGGCCCCATATCAAGCCGCCCGTGTTCACGGTCGAATCGCCCCGGCCAGTGGCCGCCGCCAATCCGGTTGCCCGGCAGGTGGAGCAGTTGGCGAATGACCTCAATGCCGCCACGCCCAGTGACGCTTATATGCTGGGCGGCAGCGACGCCCCGGAAATTCCCGCTCGTCAGGCAGCGGCGCACTATTACGCCACCGAGACTGTTCGCGCCGCTTCCGATATGCCGCTTGCGCCCAAGCCGGAAGCCGAAAAGAAGGCTGGCTGGGGCTTTTTCGGCCGCAGGAAGACCGCGCATGATCTGCGCCAGGAACCGCGTCCCGCGCCGCGCTCCCAGGTTCAGGCTCCTCCTGCCCCGCAAAGCGAAGTCGCTGTGCCCTCGGGCGAGGATCTGTTCCCCGAGCAAAGCCGCGACGATCAGTTTGAGATTCCGGCGTTCCTGCGCCGGCAGTCAAACTAGCGTTCCCCGCCTACGGCGTGCGTTCGGGCGAAAAAGCTCCCCGGAGCTTTTTCCAGTCGCCCTCACGGCCAGCAAAAGCTCCACCGGAGCTTTTGCTGATCGGCCTCACCCCCGGTCCGCGCAAAGCGCGGCCGGAGTGTAAACTCCAGCGGGATCCAATGAATAAGAGAGGGGCGGCGTTAGCCGCCCTTTTTGTTTATAAAGACCCATGACCTTCCGCCACACCCTCGCCGGCCCGGTAACCGCCTGCGGCACAGCCCTGCATGCCGGGGTGACGGTGAACATGACTCTCTTGCCCGCGCCGGCCGGCCAGGGCGTCGTTTTTGTACGCACCGACCTGGGCGGAAAACAGATTCCCGCTCGCTATGACCTGGTCAGCGAAACGCGCCTGGGCACTGTGCTGGAACAGGATGGCGTCCGCGTCGGCGTGGTCGAGCATCTGATGGCGGCGGTGGCGGGCGCGGGCCTTGATGATCTCACCGTGTCGCTGGATGGCCCCGAGCCGCCCATCCTGGATGGCGACGCCCTGTCCTATCTGGCTCTGATTCACAAAGCGGGGATCAAAAGCCAGAATGTCGCGCGCCACGCCTTTGAAATCCTCAAACCCGTCAGGGTCAGCCACAGGGATTCGCGCGCCAGCCTGTCGCCCGGCGCCGGCACTTATTATGAATTTGAAATCGAGTTTTCCGCCGCCGCCATCGGGCGGCAGACATTCGCTCTGGATTTTTCCGCCGCCAATTTTGCGCAAAGCATCGCGCCCGCCCGCACCTTCGGTTTCCTGAAGGAACTCGAGGCCCTCCATGCGGTAGACATGGCCAAGGGCGCGTCGCTGGAAAACACCCTGGCGCTGGACGAACACGGCTTGGTCAATCCCGGCCTGATGCGGTTTCCGGACGAATTTGTGCGTCACAAAATACTGGACGCGATCGGCGACATGGCGCTGGCGGGCGCACCCTTGTTGGGCCGGTTCCAAGGCGTCCGCTCCGGCCACGCCACAAACAATGCCCTGCTCCGGGCGCTGTTCGCCGACTCGTCGGCCTTCCGCCGCGTCCCCTTTCCAGGAACCGCAAAAGCCGTGCTATAAGCCTTTATGGGCATGGATTTTGTCTCTCGGAAATGGCATAAAGGCCTGTCCTGCATAGGAAAAATGGAAGTTTGGTAATGCTTGATTTTGGCGGAAGAATCCGCGTGTTTTTGCTGGTTTCGGTGGCGGCCATGGCGCTTGGCGGTTGCAGCCTGTTCGAAACCGACGACGCCACCAACGATCTCAACAAGGACGCCGCACAATATCAGGAGCGCCCGATTGACCAGATCTATGCCGCCGCCTGGAGCCAGATCAACAAGGGCAATTGGGAGCTGGCCGCCGCCCAGTTCAACGAAGTGGATCGCCAGCATCCCTATTCGGTCTGGGCCCGCAGAGCCCAACTGATGAGCGCCTTCTGTTTCTATCAGGCCAACAAATATGACGACGCGGTCTCCACCGCCGATACCTATATTTCGCTGCATCCCGGCAGCCAGGAAGTGGTCTATGCCTTCTACCTGAAGGCGATCTCGCTTTATGAGCAGATCGTGGATGTCGGCCGCGACCAGTCCAAGACCCTGGGGGCGCTGGTGGCGCTGCAGGACGTGGTGCAGCGCTTCCCTGATACCGAATATGCCCGTGACGCGACGCTGAAGATCGATCTGACGGAGGACCATCTCGCCGGCAAGGAAATGGAAGTGGGCCGCTATTACCTCACCCGCGGCGACTATATCGGCGCCGTCAACCGCTTCCGGGCGGTGGTGGACCAGTACCAGACCACGCCGCAGATCGCCGAGGCGCTGGAACGGCTGACCGAGTCTTATTACTCCCTGGGATTGGACAGCGAGGCGCAAACCGCCGCCGCCGTGCTGGGGGCCAATTATCCCGGCACGGTCTGGTACCAGGATTCCTACAACATCCTGAGAGGCCGCAATCTCACGCCCAAGGTCGACCAGCAAAGCTGGATATACAAAGCCTTCCACAAAATGCTCTGACAGGGGCGGGCCTTTTGCCCGCTGGCGGCGTCGCGCCTTCGCTCATGGACGTCTTGTCCACATCGCTCGGCGCTCCTGGCCATCGGCCAAAATTCCTCGCCCCTGCGAATCGCAGCGGATTTTGGTCGCCTTTTGCGCCGAAACATGGTCACATTTTGTTCTGATTTTCCGAGGGCGCCATGCTCGCCGCGCTGACCATCCGTGACATTGTCCTGATCGAACAGGCTGCGCTGGAATTCGCGCCGGGCCTCAATGTCCTGACCGGCGAGACCGGTGCCGGCAAATCCATTCTGCTGGATTCCCTGGGCCTGGCGATTGGCGCGGCGGCGGGAAACAAGGGCCGGGCAGGGGTGCGCCCTGGCGCGGCGCAAGGCTCCGCCACGGCGGTATTCGATCCCGCCCCCGGCCATGCCTCGCGCGCGCTTCTGGCCGAACAGGCCATGCCCTCGGACGGCGAGATCGTGCTGCGCCGCAGCCTCGCCGCCGACGGTAAATCCCGCGCCTTCATCAATGACGAAGCGGTGAGCGTGGGCCTGCTCAAGGCGTTGGGCGGGCTGCTGCTGGAAGTGCATGGCCAGAGCGATGATCGCGGCCTGTTCGATACCGCCACCCATCGCGGGCTGCTCGATTCATTCGGCGGGCTGGAAGACCAGGCCAAGGGCGTCGCCGCGCTTTATGCGGGCTGGGATAGCGCCCGCGAAACTCTTTTGGGCCTCAAGTCCCGCGCCGCCGAGGCCGAACGCAATGCAGATTATGTCCACGCTGCCGCCGCTGAACTGTCCGATTTCGCCCCCGAAATCGGCGAAGAAGAAAGGCTGGCAGGCGAACGCGCCCTGATGATGAACGCCTCGCGCATCGCCGAGGATCTAAGCGCGGCCAGCCTGTCGCTGGGCGGCGAACGCGGCGCGGAAAACGCCCTGGCGGCGGCGCTGAAGAAACTCTCACGCCTGCAGGAAGAAGCCCGCAAGCGCACCGCGGGCGCCGAAGCTGCCCTGGAACAGGCCTTCGCCCTGACCGAGGAAGCCCGGCGCGAACTGGATAGTCTGCTCGCCAGCCTGGATACCGACGCCGCCGCACTGGAACGAAAGGAAGAACGGCTGTTCGCGCTTCGGGCCCTGGCCCGCAAATACGCCACGACGCCGGACGGTCTGCCCGCCGTGCTGGCCGATTTCCTCGCCCAGCGCGAGGCGCTGGACGGCAATGGCGCCTCTCTCAAGGGCGCGGAAGCCGCCGTTGCCGCCGCCCGCGCCGCCTTTGTGGCCGCGGCGCAGAAATTGTCGGCGGCCCGCGCCGCTGCCGCGAAAAAACTTGAGGCGTCGGTGGCCGCCGAACTCGCCCCCCTCAAGCTGGGTCATGCCAAATTCCGCGTTACCCTGACCCCGGATGTGGAAGGCAGCGCTCAGGGTCTTGAGCGTGTGGGTTTCGAGGTCGCCACTGTCGAAGGCGCCGGTTTTGGCAATCTCACCAAAATTGCTTCCGGCGGCGAGCTGGCGCGCTTTTCCCTGGCCCTGAAAGTGGCGCTGGCCCAGATCTCCTCTCCCGCCGCCCTAGTGTTCGACGAAGTGGATCGCGGCGTGGGTGGGGCAGTGGCCGATGCGGTGGGCGAGCGGCTGCAGCGCCTGGCGCAAACCACCCAGGTCCTGCTGGTCACCCATTCGCCCCAGGTCGCGGCCCGCGCCGCGCGGCATTTCCGCATTTCGCGGGTGGGCGACAAGACCCGCATCGTGCTCCTGGAAGACGAGGCCCGGCTGGAGGAAATCGCCCGCATGCTGTCCGGCGCCAATGTGACGGTGGAAGCCCGCGCTGCCGCCAAACGGCTGGTAGCCGAAGCTTCTGCGCCAGCCAAGAAGTCGCGAAAGCGCGCATGAGACCTGTCGAAAAACTTTCCTCCGCCGAGGCGGAAAAGGAATTGGACAAGCTCGCGCGCGAGATCGCCGAGCATGACCGCCGCTATCATGCCGAGGATGCTCCCACCATATCCGATGCGGATTATGACGCGCTCCGCCGCCGCAATGCGCAGATCGAGGCGCGTTTCCCGCTGCTGGTGCGGCCCGACAGTCCCTCCCATCGCATCGGCGCCAAGGCATCCGAGAAATTCGCCAAGGTGATGCATGCCAAACCCATGCTGTCGCTGGACAACGCCTTTAGCGACGAAGACATCGCCGATTTCATCGCCCGGGTGCGGCGCTTTCTGGGAATGAAGGAAGCCGATCCGCTGGAATTTACTGCCGAACCCAAGATTGACGGCCTCTCCGCCTCCCTGCGTTACGAGAAAGGCATATTGGTGCAGGGCGCCACCCGCGGCGACGGCAGCGAAGGTGAAGACATCACCGCCAATCTCAAGACCATCTCAGATATTCCCCTGCGCCTGAACGGCAAGCCGCCCGCGATCCTGGAAGTGCGTGGCGAAGTCTATATGACCCACAAGGGCTTCGAGGCTCTCAACAGGCGCCAGGAAAAGGAGGGCAAGCCGACCTACGCCAATCCGCGCAATTCCGCCGCCGGCTCGGTGCGCCAACTTGACCCCGCCATCACCGCCAAGCGCGATCTCAATTTCTTCGCCTATACCTGGGGCGAAATTTCCGAACTGCCCGCCAAGACCCAGTACGGCATGCTGGAAAAATTCAGGGATTATGGCTTTGCCGTGAATCCGCTGACAAGGCGCTGCGAGACGCTGGACCAGATTCTCAAATTCTATCGCAACATCGAAGGTAAGCGCGCCAAACTCGGCTACGACATTGATGGCGTGGTTTACAAGGTGGACCGCCTCGATCTTCAGGAACGGCTGGGTTTTGTCTCGCGCAGTCCCCGCTGGGCCACCGCCCACAAATTCCCCGCCGAACAGGCCGAGACAGTGCTGGAAGATATCGAAATCCAGGTCGGCCGCACCGGCAAGCTGGCGCCTGTCGCCCGCCTCAGGCCCGTCACGGTGGGCGGGGTGGTGGTGCGCAATGCCACCTTGCACAATGAAGACGAAATCGCCCGCAAGGATGTGCGCATCGGCGATACGGTGGTGATCCAGCGCGCCGGCGATGTGATCCCCCAGATCGTGCGGGTGCTGGAAGACAAGCGCCCCAGAAACGCCAAACCCTATAAATTTCCACACCTATGCCCCATCTGCGGCAGCCATGCGGTGCGCGAGGTGGACGAGAAGACCGGCAAGGTGGATGTCGACCGGCGCTGCACCGGCGGGCTGATCTGCGATGCCCAGACGGTGGAACGGCTTAAGTATTTCGTGGCTCGCGACGGCTTCGATATCGAGGGCCTGGGCGGCACCATGATCGAACTTTTCCACGACAAGGGCTTGTTGAAAGAGCCCGCCGATATTTTCGCCCTGACCGGAAAGCCCGACAAGGTGAGCAAAATCCTCTCCGAACATCGCGCCCAATTGTCCGAAGAACGCCGCGCCGCCGAAGGCAAGGAACCGGTCAAGACCAAGGCAAAAAAAGAAGACCGCGAAGACAAGGTGGTGGAAAATCTGATGGCCGCGATCGAGGCGCGCCGCAAGATCGGCCTCGACCGGCTGATCAACGCCCTGGGCATCCGCCATGTCGGCGAGACCACGGCACGGCTGATCGCGCGGCATTACCGCACCATCGGGGCTTTCCTCAAGGGCATGCAGAGCAGCGATGCCCGCGCCGAGTTGGAAAGCCTGGAAGGCATTGGCGGGGTGGTGGCGGAAGCGATCTGCGATTTCTTCGACGAACCCCACAATGTGAAGGCGCTGAACCGGTTGCTGGAATGGCTCGAGGTCACGCCCATGGCGGCGCCCGCCAAAACCTCACCCGTCTCGGGCAAGACCGTGGTCTTCACCGGCACGCTGGAAAAGATGACACGACAAGAAGCCAAGGCCCGGGCCGAAAGCCTGGGGGCGAAAGTCTCCGGCTCGGTCTCCGCCAAGACCGACATCGTGGTCGCCGGTCCCGGCGCCGGCTCAAAACTCAAGGATGCCCAGAAACACAATGTCGAGATATTGGACGAAGACGCCTGGCTGAAATTGATCAATTAAATCGGCATCGCGCGTCCATCAGATCGCGCGTGTCACTCTTTCCAGCCATACCCGCACCTCGTCGTCCACCAGCGGACGCAGCGTGTCCAGAACCCGGGCATGATAGGTGTTCAGCCAGGCCCGCTCGGCCTCGGTCAGAAGCTCCGGCGCGACGAGATTGAGGTCAATCGGCACCATGGTGATGGTCTCGAACCCCATCATCTTGCGGTTGCCGCCGGGCAGGTCGAGGCCATCCGTCACCACCACCAGATTCTCGATGCGAATGCCGAAGGCGCCTTCCTTGTAAAAGCCCGGCTCATTAGAAACCACCATGCCAGGCAGCAGCTTCTGGCCCACCGGCCGTTTGGAAATATTCTGCGGTCCTTCATGCACGGCGAGATATGAGCCCACGCCATGGCCGGTGCCGTGATCGTAGTCGAGCCCCGCCTCCCACAAAGGCCGCCGCGCGAAACTGTCCAGCTGCATGCCGATGGTGCCGTCGGGAAAGCGCGCCGTCGCCAGCGCGATATGGCCCTTCAGCACCCTTGTGAAGCGATCTTTCATTTCCGCGGTGGGCACGCCCACTATCACGGTGCGGGTGACGTCGGTGGTGCCGTCGGGATATTGCGCCCCGGAATCGATCAGGAACATTTCATTCCGGCCTATCACCCGGTTGGTCGAACGGGTGACGCGGTAATGCACGATGGCGCCGTTGCTGCCCGCCCCCGCGATCGAATCAAAGCTCAGGTCGCAGAGGCAGTTGGTGGCGCGGCGAAAGCCCTCCAGCGCCTCGGCCGCCGCGATTTCAGTCAATGTGCCGCCGGCCGCCGCGCTTTCCAGCCAGCAGAGGAACCGGCTCATCGCCGCGCCGTCGCGGATATGGGCCTTGCGCATGCCCTCGATTTCCAGAGGATTCTTGCAGGCCTTAGGCAATTGGCAGGGATCTGCTTGGTGTTTGATCACCGCGCCCGCCTTGTGCAACCGGTCCAGCACCGCGGCAGCGGCGGTGGCGGGATCGGCGACAATCTTCTTGTCTTTCAGTCCATCCAGCGTGGTGACAAATTCTTCCGGCGGATGCAACCGCACGCCGCCGCCCAGATGGGCGCTCAGTTCGGGGCCGCACTTCTTGGCGTCCAGGAACAGATCGACCTTGCCGTCGGCGTTCAGGATGGCGAAAGCCAATACAAAAGGCGTGTGCGGCACGTCGCTGCCCCGGATATTGAGCAGCCAACAGACCGAATCCGCCAGGGTGATGATTGCGGCATCGGCGCCGGATTTCTTCAGGCCCTCCGCCAGCCTGGCGCGTTTGGCTTCGCTGGTTTCGCCGGAGAGATTCAAGGGATGGACAATGGCGGGCCTTGCCGGCGGCGGCGGCTGGTCGCTCCACACCGCGTCTATCGGATTGCTCTCGCAGGCCACCAGGCTGCCACCGGTTTTTTCCGCCGCCTGGCGCAATCCCGCCACCGCATGGGCGGTGGAAAGCCAGGGGTCGTATCCGAGCCTGGCGCCTTGCGGCAAATGATCGGGAATCCAGCCCTGCGGCCCTTCCGCCACCAGGTCGCGCGGCTCGAATAGGCTGGTGTCGGTCTGTCGGCGCACCTGCAGCGTATAGCGCCCGTCGGTGAACACCACCGCCTTGTCCATCAGCACCACAGCCGCCCCGGCCGAGCCGGTGAAAGCGGTCAGCCAGGCCAGCCGCTCGGCATGGGCGGGCAGATATTCGCTCTGATGTTCGTCGGAATGGGGAATGACAAAGCCGTCCAGCCCCCGCTTCTTCAGTTCGCCGCGCAGCGCCGCCAGCCGTGGCGCGCAGGTGGCCGCATCGCTCAGATCGTCAAAGTTCTGGAACATCTTGTCCATGGCCCGAGACTAACCCCTTGGCTTTTCCAGCACCAGCGCGCTCCAAGGGCCGTCGCGGTGGCCCTGCCGTAATCGCAGTTTATGATAAAAAGACAGCAGCATTTTTTCCTGGTTGGTGAGCAGGCCCGACAGCACCAGCGTTCCGCCCGGCGCCAGCCCCGCCACAATCTGCGGCGCCAGCCTGGTCAACGGCCCGGCCAGGATGTTGGCGATGATCAGGTCATGGGCGCCCGCCAGCGCGGGATTGGCCAGCCCGTCTGCCGTCACCGCCCGGACCAGGGGCGCCACGCCATTCTTGCGTGCATTTTCGCGCGTGACTTCGACGGCGACAGGGTCAATGTCCGACGCCACCACGTTTCTTTTCCAAAGCTTGGCCGCCCCGATCGCCAGCAGCCCGGTGCCGCAGCCCAGATCCAGCACCTTTCGGTATGCCCGCCGCCTGGCCAGATCGCTGAGCACGCCCAGGCACAGCGCGGTGGTCTCGTGATGCCCGGTGCCGAAGGCCAGCCCCGCCTCGATCCGCATCGGGATCACGCCATGCGGTACCTGGCCCGAATCATGGGCGCCATAGACAAAGAAGCTGCCCGCCCGCACCGGCGGCAACCCTTCCTGGGACAGTTTGATCCAGTCCTGGTCGGGCAGGGGCTCCACCGTCACCGCCTGGCCCGCCAGCCGGCTCAGGAAAGCGGCGTCTGGTTCATCCGTATACAGAGCTTCAACCGCAGCTCCCGGCCCGAACGGCTCCTCGACGATCAGTACCGCCTGGGGCGAGGAGGCCAGCTCCAGCAGCGAGGCCATGTCGGGCGCCGCATGCTTTTCCAGCGCCACAGAGGCTTTCCACAAGGGCGGCGCGGGCATAGGCTGTCATCCTCTGGCTGGCGCGGCATATGCCCGCCCGCCGGGGAACGGTCAACCACGCCCCAGGGGGACATCATGACCTTCAAAACCATTCTGCTCGCTGCCGCGTTTGTTCTGCCCACCACTTTTGCCTGGGCGCAGGGCGCCGCGCCCCCGCCCGACATCAAGACCTACATGGCCAACGCCGACATCCAGGGCCTGATCGCCAAAGCCAAGGCGATGCCACCCAAGCCACTGATCTCCCAGCCCATCGTCGGCACCGGCGCCTACCGCGCCAGCCTGGAATACCGCTCCGGCCCGGCCGCGCCGGCATCGGTGCATGACACTGAAGCCGAATTGATGGTGGTGGTGGACGGATCGGGCACCATCACCACCGGCGGCGCGCTGGTGGATCCCACCCGCCCCAATCCCGCCAACCAGTCGGGAAGTTCGATTGCGGGCGGCACGCCCACCCATCTGGTCAAGGGCGACATGACCATCGTCCCGGCCGGCGTGCCGCACCAGATTTTGGGAGATGCCGGCTCGGCGATTGCGCTGATGACCTTCCATGTTCCCAGCCCCTGGCCGGGGAAATAACCGGCTTTGCACGGCAACCGGATCACCGCTCTTGTCTTCGCCGTGCTTGTGCTGGCCCCGTCCGGCGCTTGGGCGCAGGCCGCGCCCAATCCCAAGAGTTTTGCCTCTTCGGCGGATATTCAGGCCCTGATCGCCAGGGCCAAAGCCATGCCGCCGCAGCCGCTGATCTCCCAGCCCATGGTCGGCACCGGCAATTACAGCGTCAATCTGGATTACCGTGCCGCAACGCTGCCTGCCGCTATCCATGACACCGAAGCCGAGCTGTTTTATGTGATCGACGGCACCGGCATTCTGACCATGGGCGGCACGCTGGTGGAGGGCAAGCGCACCAATCCCACCAACCTGTCGGGCAGTTCGATTGCGGGCGGCACGCCCATCCGCATCGCCAAGGGCGATTTCGCCATCGCCCCCGCCGGCGTGGCGCACCAGCTCGCGCCGGATTCAGGTTCGGTGCTGGTGGTGATGACTTTCCATGTCCCAAGCCCCTGGCCGGGGAAGTAGGAAAGAGCATATTCCCGTGGTGTCATGGCCCGCAAATGCGGGGGGGTATAGGGAAAGCACAGCGACTTTACATCCCTAGCCTAAAGTAATTTGAAAAAAAGTGATTCGGGAAATCGGGCTCTATTGAACGTCCGCTTTGCGCCAACAGCGGTCATTCCCTTGGGTGACTCTCAGCTAGCGAACCAAGCTGACGCAGGGAGTTAATGCCCTGCACCAGTAAACTCTGCGGTCCATTCACTGAGCTTAAGGTTTGGTATTGTAACACTCCGCATGACATGCGTGAGGGGCTTGGATGTCATCAGGACAACAGATGAGGAAGCTATCTGCGCCGCGGTAACCGGGTACGCGCTCCCTGTTTCGGTTGATCGGAATGGCAGCGTAAATCCAAACTGGGTGATCACGTTGGTTAAACCACCTGCATAAGGTGCGTCGCCAGGCATAAATTGGGTGAACACCGGGTTGCCAAGACCGCTGGCATGATCAACGAGGTCTGCGCTCACACGAATGGGCAGGTTGCCCGGCTTTATGCAACCGAGTGTTATCCCGCGATTCGGAAATTGCCGCGTTTCACACGACACACCTTCGGGCGTTGTTATTGCTCCCCTGACAGGCGGCAATTCATATCGGCCACTAGGGCGCAGAATGCCAAAAGTGATATCGACATCAATTCGAATAGGCTGATCAGAATGGCTGCTATAAAAATCATCAGGCACTCCAAAGACTTGATATAGCGGCGTCGGCGCATCAGCCTGCCCCGGCACATGAACCGGCAAGCTAAGAACATCCGGGTCCGATTCTGCTCTCGCGCCGTCGGCTGCCGTGAATGTTGCATGGACGCCTTCAGCGACCAGATTCAGGTCTGGAGATATACCCGTAATGTTCAATGGCAGATAAACAGGGGTAAATCCTTGCGCAGCGAGGCTTGCGTATCTGCTCGTCGCGGAGAACTGGTGCTTCCTGGCTTCCGGGACGAAGGAAATTGAGACGCCGCGGCCCGGTGCAGAAGAAAAGGCGCTTTGCGTCGCAAGCGCCAGAGCGGGTGGCATCAACATCAGGGATGACCATACAAGGAAAAGTCCCACACAAATGACAATCCATGCAGACCTAGTTGCGCGATGAAAATATTGCAGGGACAATACGACGGCCGCGCCGACCAGAACTACAAACAGGGCGAGAATCCATTGGGCAAGGCCCCCGGACTGATTTAGCCCTCCAAAAAAGTCGCCGTAAATTGCGCGTCTTAGACCCCCAGCAACCAACAAACCGCCAACGCCCCCCACCATGCCCAACGCCAGTGCCTGTCCAACGCTTCGCGTGGCGGCGCCGATTGCCAGCGCGGCTAAAGTCCCAGGAAACCTAGGAGGACCGGTCATGCCAATTTTGACGAAATCATAAGCATTCCAAGACAAAGCGGCATCGAGTGCTTGCCCGGAGGACAGACCACTTGCCAAGCCTTGATAAAAATTGGCGGCAAACAATGGGCCATGAATGCACACAACGACGAACAGCAGCTTGGACAGAAGCAGGTCCCAGCGCCTGATTGGTCGCACCAGCCAGTCCTGCCGATCCTCTGGAACCGGATCAAGTTGTACAACCGCAACAACCAGTAAAAAGGTCGCGACGGTGATAAAACCGTTCAGAAAGAATACGGGTTGCAGCACATTGAAATTAGGAAAGTGCCCCAACATTCCCTGGAGAGTTGCGTTAATGGCGTCCGCCAGCGCGAGACCAAGAACGAACGGCCACTGCAGCTTCAGGTCCTTCTTGAAGATGTGCCAGATCATCATGCAGCATCTCCGTCGCGCGTCGCCCGCGCCAGAGTCTTGAATATGGAGCGCAGGCCGATGGCCTGCGCGTCGATGGCGCGCACGGCGCCGAAGGCGGCGGCCACGTCCGCTGCCAGCCAGTCCTTGCAATAGGCGGTGTCGACAAAGCTGGCGACGTTACCGGAAAGGCGGAAATCCAGCCACGCCTTCGGCATCTGCGCCGGACGGGCGCTCCGCTCCAGCGTCACATGCACTTCGCGCAAGCGGTCGGTCAGTTCCTCCATGCTTTCCTGGAAGAGCAGTTTGCCCTTGTTCAGGAAGGCGACATGGGTAGCGACACCTTCCAGCTCCATCAATTCGTGCGACGAGATCAGGATGGTCAACTTCTCGCCGGCCTGCCGCAGAACATTCTCCATGAACTCGTCGCGCACCAGGGGATCGAGGCCGCTAAACGGCTCATCCAGCACAAGTAGCCGTGGCCGGAACGGAAGGGCGCAGGCCAGCGCCATCTTCATGCGCATGCCGTGGGAAAGATCCTTGATCTTGCGCTCCTGCGGCAGGCCCAGTTGCGCCAGAATTTCTGCTTCCAGGTCCTTGTCCCAGGTCGGATAGAAGGGACGCAGATAAGCGATATATTCGCCGACGCTGACGCGCCCCGGCATTTCCTGGTTCTCGGAGACGTAACCGATCTGGGCCATCTGAACCGGCGACAGCCTGCGCGAATCCACGCCCAGCACGGTGGCGCCGCCGCGGGACGGCGCGATGATGTTCATCAGCGTCTTGATTGTAGTGGATTTCCCTGCGCCGTTCGCGCCAATGAGCGCGAAGGTGCTGCCTTCGGGCACCGCGATACTGAGCCCTTCCAGCGCGTCGAGGCGCCCATATTTCTTCCACAGATTGTCGGTCTGGATGATCACGCTTCTTTTCCTTCCGACGTCTTGTCCAGCCTGCTCCATTGCGTGCCCAGCGCCTCCACCACATCGCGCAGGCTCAGGCCCACACGCTTGGCTTCCACCACCAGCTGCTCCAGTTCGTGACCCAGCAGCCGCTTGCGATCGCCGGGGCGTGCCGCGGGCGGCTGGGCCACCACGGTGCCGACACCGGGATGCACCTCCAGCCAGCGCTCCTGGATCAGGTGCTGGATGACCTTGTGGGCGGTGTTGGGGTTGATCTTCAGGTCGGCGGCCAGCGCCCGGACGGACGGAAAGGCCTGCCCCGGCTCGTAATCGCCGCTGACAAAGGCCTTTACGGCGGCGAAAACCACCTGGTCGAAGATCGATTCACCGGGCTGCAAGCGGAAGCGGGGCAGTGTCATCGCGTACTAGTACTGCTAGTACAGATCGTCAGTCAATCCCGTGTTTCAGTTTGTTGGTATCTACCATGCCCTAATCCTGAATGTCCGCCTTGGGCCATAAGCGGTCATTCGCCTCCCGTCGAGTCACTTTGCAGCACGTTTCTGTTTAAAATTCTGGCGGATTCCTGTCTCTAAAATCGAATGTCTAAGCAGATACCAGTAAAATGTTGCCTCATACGGTTTAAGGTTCGGCACCAACAAATCAACGATGTCCCGTACGATGTCGGGCAATTCCAATCCAGAAAATATACGCATCGTTTCTTTCGATACGTCCGGTTGACACTCGCTCTCCAGATCCGAAAGAAGTTTCTGAATCTGTTCGATTTTGTCTCGCATGTATTAACCACGCCCTGCAATTTATTAACCGGTCAATATTTAGGACCATGCCTTCATCACCTGGGTCACCCGCATTCGCGGGTGATGACATTTTTAGTTTCACGCCCGCGCCACGAACTGGTCGATCACCCGCTTCTCGCCCGCCTTGTCGAACGCGACGGTGAGCTTGTTGCCTTCGACCGCACTCACCCTTCCATAACCGAATTTCTGGTGAAAGACGCGGTCGCCCCGCGCATATTGCGAAGCGCCGGGGTCCGAGGTCTGCACGCTCCAGGCTTGCGCCTCGATCAAGGGCGGACGCGCCCGTACCCCGCCCGACGCGGCACGGTTGGCCTGGGCCCGTTTCCAGCCCGGCGATTCATAGGTGCTGGCAAAGGCCGGCGCTCCGGCATTGTCGCGAAAGCCGGTGGCGCCGCCGTAAAAGCCTTCGTCGATCACCGCTTCGACATGCTCTTCCGGGATTTCCTTCAGGAACCGCGACGGCAGCGCGCTCTGCCACGACCCATGCACCCGGCGATTGGCGGCGAACGAGGCGCGAATGCGTTTCTTCGCCCGCGTCAGCCCGACATAGGCCAGCCGCCGTTCTTCCTCCAGCCCCGCCAACCCATTCTCATCCATGGTGCGCTGGGAAGGAAACAGCCCTTCTTCCCAACCCGGCAGGAACACGGTGTCGAATTCCAGGCCCTTGGCGGCATGCAGGGTCATCAGATTGATGCGGTCGCCACTTTCGTCCTGGGCGATTTCCATCACCAGCGAGACATGCTCCAGAAAGGCGCTCAGAGACTCGAAACTTTCCATCGAGCGCACGAACTCTTTCAAATTGTCCAGCCGCCCTGGGGCTTCGGCCGATTTGTCGGCTTTCAGCATGTCGGTATAGCCGCTCTCGTCCAGCACCATCTCGGCCAGTTCGGCATGGGGCAGCACCCGCGCCGTCTCGCTCCAGCGGGCGAAATTCGCCGCCAGTTCGGCCAGCGCTTTGCGCGCCTTGGGCGGCAATTCATCGCTGTCGGCGATTTCCCGCGCCGCCGCCAGCAGCGGAATCTGCCGCCCCCGCGTGAAGGCGTGCAGCGACGCCATGCTGGCATCGCCGATGCCGCGCTTGGGCTTGTTGACGATGCGCTCGAACGCCAGATCGTCATCGCCTTGCGCGATCAGCCGCAAATAGGCCATGGCGTCGCGCACTTCGGCGCGCTCATAAAAACGCGGCCCCCCGATCACCCGATAGGGCAGGCCCAGCGAGATGAAACGATCCTCGAATTCGCGCATCTGGAACGACGCCCGCACCAATATCGCCATCTGGCTGAAGGCATGCCCCTGGCGGTGCAGATCTTCGGCCTCGGCCGCGACATTGCGGGCCTCTTCTTCGGCATCCCACACCCCCGCCACTCTGATCTTCTCGCCGGCATCGCCTTCGGTCCATAGCGTCTTGCCCAGCCGCCCCTTGTTGGCGGCAATCAGGCCCGAGGCCGCGCCCAATATCACCGGGGTGGAGCGGTAATTCCGCTCCAGGCGAATGACCTTGGCGCCGGGAAAATCACGCTCGAAGCGCAAGATGTTTTCCACCTCCGCGCCGCGCCAGCCATAGATGCTCTGGTCGTCATCGCCCACCACACAGACATTGCCGCTTTTGGTGGCCAGCAGCTTGAGCCACAAATACTGCACCACATTGGTGTCCTGGTACTCGTCCACCAGCATGTAGCGAAAACGGTCCCGGTAATCGGCCAATATATCGGGATGCGTTTTCAGGATGGTGAGGGTCTCCAGCAGCAAGTCGCCGAAATCCGCCGCGTTCAGCGCCTTGAGCCGCTCCTGATATTGCCGGTAAAGCGTCTTGCCCTTGCCGAAGGCATAGCCTTGCGCTTCGCCCTCGGAAATATCTTCCGGCCTCAGGCCCCGGTTCTTCCAGCCATCGATCAGTCCCGCCAGCGCCCGGGCGGGCCAGCGCTTCTCGTCAATGCCTTCGGCCTCGATCAGCTGCTTCATCAGCCGAAGCTGATCGTCGGTGTCCAGGATGGTGAAGTTCGATTTCAGCCCCGCCAGCTCGGCATGGCGGCGCAGCATCTTGGCGCCGATGGAATGGAAGGTGCCCAGCCATTGCATGCCCTCCACCACACCGCCGATCAAAGCGCCGATGCGGTCTTTCATTTCCCGCGCCGCTTTGTTGGTGAAGGTGACCGCCAATATCTGCCCCGGCCAGGCCCGCCGCGTCGCCAGGATATGGGCGAGGCGGGTGGTCAGCACCCGCGTCTTGCCGGTGCCCGCCCCCGCCAGCACCAGCACCGGCCCATCCACCGCTTCCACCGCCTCGCGCTGCTCTTTGTTCAGGCCCGCCAGGTAAGGCGGCTCACGCGGAACCACCGGAGCGGGCTCGCTAAACGCTGCGTCCAATGGGTCGGAATAGCGGTCGTCGTAGCCGCTCATGGGGAGAACCGGGAATCTGGGGGCATGGGAACAATATTAGAACGCGAACACGGGAATTCCCACTTATTTATCAGGTTCCAGCTTGTGGCCGGAAAGCGCGCGCTCGGCTTTTTCGGCCTTGGCCTCGGCCAGCTTTTTGACCGGCTTGGCGATGCCATGCGCCACCCGGCTGGCCTCGGCCGTTTTGCCTTTTTCGGCACGGGCCTTGGCCTTGCGAGCGCGGCGCAGATTGATCAGATCAGCCCCCATCTTCCCTATTCAACTTCTTTTGCCTGGGACCGGGCATAGGCGGGCCGCGACACCACCCGGTTCACGTAAGCGTCCAGCAGCGACGTTTTCTCCAGCAACGGGCTGCCCATGAACATCTTGAAGGTGGTGGCCACCAGAATATCCGCCGCCGAGAATTTCTCCCCCAGCAGATAAGGCCCTTTGGCCAGGGTGGCGCCCACGAGTTCCATCACTTCGTCGGTCTTGACCCAGCCCGCCGTGCCGCGCGGGATTTCCCATTTCATATAGGCGCTCATCC
>Ga0210402_10000858_pt1 | contig 32748 bp, 27 predicted proteins | sample IncBWC7MmetaG_FD_161055 | JGI IMG/M metagenome (GOLD analysis project Ga0210402, IMG submission 161055) | Forest soil microbial communities from Barre Woods Harvard Forest LTER site, Petersham, Massachusetts, United States - Inc-BW-C-7-M | ecosystem: Environmental > Terrestrial > Soil >...
CCTCGAGCGCCGCTTCATCAGATCGACGGGCACCCGGTCGATCTGATGATGTCGCTCGCTCCGGTCGTCCATCACGGCGAGACGGCCGGAGTGGTCATTCTGGGCCGCGACATGCGCGAACAAAAGGACGCGGAGCGGGAGGTGCGGAGGGCGGTGACGCTTCTGGAGTCGACGCTCGACTCCACCGCGGACGGAATCCTGGTCATCGGCGACGGCGGCCGCATCCTTACCTACAACCAGCGCTTCGTCGAGATGTGGCGCATCCCGCCGCAATTGCTCGAGACCAGCGACGATGACCGCGGTCTCATCGAATACGTTCTCGATCAGCTCATCGATCCGGAACACTTCCTCCGCACGATCGACACTCTCTATGCGCAACCCGAGGCCGAGAGCTTTGAGATGCTCGAGTTCAAAGACGGCCGTCGTTTCGAGCGCTACTCGACGGGTAGGGCGGTTGAAGGCATCGCCAACGTCAGAGTCTGGAGCTTCCGTGACGTTTCGTCGCGCTTTGCCGCCGAGGCCGCGCTGCGCGATTCCGAGTTGCGGTACCGCCTGTTGTTCGAGCAGAACGCGGCCGGTGTCTGCGTAAGCGAGGTCTCCGGCGCAATCGTCGATTGCAACCTGACGTTCGCCTCGATGCTCGGGTATGCGCGGTCGGAGCTGATCGGTCTCGATCCCAGTCAGCTCTACGCGCGGCCGTCGCAGCGAACGGACCTTCTGTCGGTGTTGGGCGATTCGACGACGCTCAACAGCGTGGAGCTCGAGTTGCGGAAAAAGGACGGCCAGTCCATCTGGGGCCTCATGAATCTGACGATGGCCGGAGACCGCATCCATACGACCGTCGTCGACATCAGCGACCGCAAGCGCGCCGAGGAACAGATCGAGTTCCATGCCTACCACGACGTCCTGACGCATCTGCCGAATCGAAAGCTGTTCGCCGATCGCCTGACGCAGAGCATTTCGCGGGCGCGCCGTTCCAGCAAGCCGCTGGCGGTTATGTTCGTCGATCTCGATCATTTCAAGTCGATCAACGACACCCTCGGCCACGAGGCGGGCGACGAGCTCCTGCTGGAGATGGCCATCCGTCTCCGCGCCAATGTTCGCGACGACGACACGGTGGCCCGCCTCGGCGGCGACGAGTTCACCATCATCCTGGCTGAGCTTCGTCAACCGGAGGATGCGGTCAATGTTGCCGAGAAAATCATCAAAGCAGTAGAACAGCCGCTGACGATCGCCGGGACCTCGGTCGAAGTCTCCGCCAGCATCGGCATCGCTCTCTTCCCCGAAGACGGTTCCGACGCCGAGTCGCTGCTGCGCAATGCCGACAGCGCCATGTACCGCGCCAAGGAGGCCGGCCGCAACACCTACCAGCTCTGCACGGATGACATGAAGCGCCGCGCCGTCGAGCGGTTGTCGCTCGAGACCCGCCTGCGCCGCGCCATCACCGAGGGGCAGCTCGTTCTTGATTACCAGCCGCAGGTGAGCCTGACCAGCGGCGCGGTGATCGGGGTGGAAGCGCTGGTGCGCTGGAACGATCCGGAGCGGGGGCTGGTGCTTCCGTCGGCATTCATCCCCATGGCGGAAGAGAGCCGTCTCATTCTCCCGCTGGGTGAGTGGGTCCTGCTCAACGCCTGCAGCCAGATGCGCGCGTGGCTCGACGCCGGTATCGCTCTGCCTCTCCTGTCCGTCAATCTTTCGTTGCGGCAGTTCCAGCAATACGATATCGTTCAAAGCGTCCGCGGCGTACTTGCGGAGACCGGTCTCGACGCCGGCGCGCTCGAGCTGGAGATCACCGAGACGGCGGCGATGCACAACGCCGAGACGACGGTGGAAGTGCTGCGGACCCTCCGCGAGCTTGGCGTCTCGATCGCCATCGATGACTTCGGCACCGGCTATTCATCGCTCAACTACCTGAAGCGCTTCCCGATCACGGCGGTGAAGATCGATTCCGCCTTCATCCGCGATCTGGCTACGAGCGAAGGCGACGCCGCCATCGTCTCCGCGGTCGTCGGCATCGCCCGCGCCCTCAAGCTGCGCGTGATCGCCGAAGGCGTCGAGACCGAGGAGCAGCTCTCGTTCCTCCGCCGCCGCAACTGCGACGCTGCGCAAGGCTATCTGTTCAGCCGGCCGGTCTCCGCCGCGGTGCTCCCGGAGAGGCTGGCGGACCATCACTTCACCGATCGCGCCGTGGAATCACGCGTGTAGGATCGCTTCGCTCTCTTCGTGCAGCACCGGATACTTTCCGGTGAAGCACGCCGTGCAGTAGAGACGCCGGGGATCGTCGTCGTTGCGCACAGCCGTGAGCATCCCCTCTTCGGAAAGATAGCCGAGGGAATCGGCCTCGATGAAGGTGCGAATCTCATCGACCGACTGCGCGCTGGCGATGAGGTCGCGGCGCTGCGGTGTGTCGATGCCGTAATAGCACGGCCCGGTCGTCGGTGGCGAAGAGATGCGCATGTGCACTTCCCGCGCGCCGAAGTCCTTCAGCATCCGGACGATTTTCTTCGATGTCGTGCCCCGGACGATGGAGTCGTCGATCAGAACGATGCGTTTTCCGGCCACGATCTCCCGCACGGGGTTCAGCTTCACCTTCACTCCGAAACTGCGAATCGATTGCTTCGGCTCGATAAATGTCCTGCCGACGTAGTGGTTGCGCACCAGCCCGAACTCGAAGGGGATACCCGATTCGTGTGCGTACCCCAGCGCGGCGAAGACGCCGGAGTCGGGGACCGGGATGACGACGTCGGCGTCGATCGGATGCTCTCTCGCCAGTTGCGCACCGAACCGCTTCCTGACCTCCGCCACGTTATTGCCGAAGATGACGGAGTCAGGCCGCGCGAAGTAGACGTGCTCGAAAATGCAGCGCGCCTCGCGCGGCCCGGAGAATTGGTGGACGACGCGGACGCGCGGCACCGGATCGGCGCATTCGATGGCGATGACTTCGCCGGCCCGTACTTCACGAATCGTCTCCGCCTCGATGAGGTCGAAGGCGCAGGTCTCCGAGGAGACGACGATCGAGTCGCCGAGCCTGCCCAGAACGAGGGGACGGAAACCGTACGAGTCGCGGGCGGCATAGACGCGCCCTGGCGCGAGCAGAACGATCGAGTACGCCCCTTTGACCTGCGAGAGCGCGTCGACGAGAGCCGCTTCGAGGCCAGTCTCCCTCGATCGCGCGATCAGATGGACGATGACCTCGGTGTCCGACATCGTGTTGAAGATGGCGCCGTCCGCCTCCAGCCGCCGCCGGATGTCGGCCCCGTTGACGAGGTTGCCGTTGTGCGCCAGCGCGATCGGCCCTTTGCTGGTCGAGGCCACGAGCGGCTGCGCGTTGCAGAGCATCGACCCGCCGGCCGTCGAGTAGCGGACATGCCCGATGGCGATGTCCCCCGGCAGCCGCCGGAGACGCTCCTCGGTGAAGATCTCGGCGACGTACCCCATCTCCTTCTCGGAATGGATCTGCGGCGCCCCCGGCGCGATGATCTGCTCCCCGCTCCCGCTCGAAGCCCCGCTGGCCTCCCCGATGTTCGTCTCCGACCGCCTCCGGTCCGACGACACCGAGGCAATCCCCGCACTCTCCTGCCCCCGATGCTGCAGCGCGTACAACCCCAGGTAAACGATGTTCGCCGCGTTCTCATGGTTGAGAACGGCAAAGACACCGCATTCATCGTGGAACTTGTCGAACATGGGAGACATAGAACGAATTGTAGCTGGTCTGCGCTTCAGGTCAAACGGTAGCGCTCGAGTAGTCAAGGCCAGTGGCTGTTTGTACATTCGCTGGAATCACTTACTCTGTACTCTTCGATGATCTTAAGGACTTCGTCGGTATATATTCCGTGCGCCACCTTGCATTTTTCTGAGCTACGAGGCATGTCAAGTATGGTGTATGTAGCGATATTGGAGGGGCCGCCAGTTGTAACAGTGTGCTGTTTTTTCCAGTGATCCCCGATGGCATCGTGTGCCGCCGTATGGGGTTTCTTCTCAAGGTTTGTAATTAAGATCCACCCGCCCTTCGCGCCTAGTGGGAATTTCTTGTTATTGAAACTCACTGTCGCGTTGGTTCCGCTAGCTTTCAGCATTGTGACTTTCGGCACGCATCCTTGTTTTGTGATCTTATCGTCAAGTGTCCACGTACCTCCACTGTCATAGTATTTCACGACGGTGAAAATACCAGCCGGCAGGTGTACCTGAAGTCCAGGTGGATCTCTGTGGAGAGTAACACCGGCGCGCGTAAGGTCGTCGAGATGAAGAACCGCGTCCATGAACAAGCCGTCACATGTGCTAGCGACTGCCCCAAGATGAGCAAACGTAACGTCGGTACGCAGTTTCTTTCCGAGGCATTTAGCTAAGCCTCTGTTGCGTACAGATGTTCCGTAGCCGCTCTTAGCATCACCACTCGTCCGGATTCTCGCATTGTGGTTTTCGCCGTCTGCGATCAAAATAGATCTGACCAGTGTCGTTCGGTCAGACCCCTCCTTCGCGCTCGGGCCGACATGACAGATGAAGCCAGAGAAGTAGATTTCAATTGCAGGCATGCCGCTTCCTCCTGGTTCGGTGTTATGGAAGAACACCTACGACTGTGGCAGTTTTTCATGGCCAGTGCGAGTTAGTGCACTCGCTAGAGTCAGTTATCGGAGCTCCTAGGACTACCTTCAAGACCTCTTTCGTGAATCTCCCGAGTGGTGGCTGCCTTTTGCATGCGGCAACGAGCTCGGCAGGTCCTAGAAGGGAGCTAGGATTGAGGTCGTAATAGTCAGCGATGTCATTGGCGTCGCCAGTTGTTACGATGTGTTGCTTTTTCCAATCGTCGCCTGGGTGATAGCCCGGTGGTACCGGCTGCCCAGCGGGTAGTGCAATTCTAGGTTCTAGATTCGTGATCAAGACCCAACCGCCGTCCTGGCTCAGCGGCACTTCCTGTCCATTGAAGTTGACGGTTACGTTGCTACCCGTAGCTTTCAACATCGTGACGCGTGGCACACATGTTTGGATCAGGGTTGTGTCGTCGTCGAGCACCCACTTCGCGCCGTATTGGTAGAACGCCACAACTGTGAAGGAGCCAAAAGGGAGTTGCACCTTCAGTCCAGGTGGAGTAGGGTGCAATGAAACTCCAGAACGGGTAAGGTCGTCGAGGTGTGGTACGCTGTCGCGAAATAAATTGAGAGCGTTAGCGCCGGCACCTAAGTTCGTGAAAGTAACTCCGGTATACAACTTCTCTCCGAGTAACGAGATGTCGGGCGCTGTTACGTCGGTCCTTGTAGTCATGCCGGCACTAGTCAATATCCTTGGCACGTGATAGTTGTTGTCGTCAGGGATGATAATGGAGCTTACAAGAGTTATTCGTTCCGATCCCTCCTTCTCGCTGGATCCGACATGACAAATAAGACCTGAAAAATAAATCTCAAAATCTGGCATGACGCTTTCTCCTCATTCGTTTCCGTAGAGCTGAAACCCGGCCCATGATTTTGGTTGCCTGTAATTAGACTTTTGGGAATGGAGCATGGATAGCTGGGCGGTTCGAAGCGAAGCACCGGGTGAGAGCCCGGTCAGCAACGCGCGGTGAAAAGCCAGCGACAGATCTCGGGACGCGTCGTCCTCGACATTCCAGAGGGTGCCGACAACAGTGCGGCTCCCGGCCGAGAGGAACGCGTTTGCAAGGCTTTTGACGCTCCCGTGCCCCGGCGCGGTAGATGCACTGTCGCAGCCCGCCAGGACGACGACAGGATGTCGCTCGAAGCGCATGTGAGCGATGTCGCCGAGATACAACACGCTGGGGTCGTTTGCCGTACCCGACGCGAGCGGAATGGCGGTTGTTGAGGCATCGCGCGGATTCATGATCACGTGTCCGGCGAAGTGAATGACGTCGGTCGCGGCGAGTTGCGGGACGATCTGCCGCCAAGTTGCGATTGCGCCGACGATTGCGGGGACGTTGTAGAAAGCAGCCACGGCGTTAGCCTCCTCGATCGCGCCGGACAGCGGCTCAAGCGCCGGAAACTCGGCGCGGCTGAACGCGGGGTCGCCGACCACGAGCGCGCGGGTTGGGCGCTTGGTCTCCGGTTGCTGACGAGTGGCTACAAATGCGGCGCTCGGTGCGGCCATAATGGAAGAACGCTCGACTAGGTAGAGGTGCGCAACGGGGTCGCGAAGTAGCGCAAGCGGGATTCGGGAGGCTGTTTCATCAGCGATGAAGATAATCGCGTGCGCTTGTGCGAGCTCAATCGTTGCAGGTTCGACGAGCGTGTTAAACAACTTCTCACTTGCTGCGTTGACCCTGGCCAGGTCGTCGCGCTGAACGGCATTGCGGAGGTCGTCAATTTGGGTCGCGATCATGGCGCGGGAAACCGGACGTACGAAGCCTCGAAACGTTTCGCGCGTCGAGATAGTGACGAACGCCTGCCGAGGCAGCGTCGAGATAGTGACGACAACCGCGCCGGGCGCGATTGCTCGGGAAAGAGAGTCGGCCGTCGTCGCAACGAGTTCGGAAGGCGCGCTTACAGTGCGTGATTGCTCAGCAACGTCGAAGGCTCGCCGATAGTCACCGCATGTTGCATAGAGATCGATCAGTTCATCGTACCCGCTCGACGCTGTAGCAGCGAAGCTGTCGCGAACGACAGGATCGGTCAATTTAGCGCACTGCTGCTTGACGATGTCGATGGCGGTTCGAAAACTGCTCTCGGCTCGTTTGTTGTCACCTAGCGAGCGCCACGCGCGGCCGAGTTCCTCGTAGACCGCCGGCAAGCGCACGATCGCATTTCGCGAGCGACGGTATGCGATGACTTGATCGAGGAGTCCGACCGCAAAGCGTGGGTTCTGCTGCAGCGCAAACCTCGCCTCGGCGTAGCGGATTTCATCGAGGGTTTCCTGTCGAAGTGCCTCCGCGGGAAGCTTCATGGCTGCCGCTCGGGCTGCGCCTAGGTCTGCCGACGCTCCTGATGCCTTCCACTCTGCTACTGCAAGACCGAGAAGAGCCTCGACTTGCAGCTTCGCTGCGCCATTCGAAAGAGACGCATCCTCCCGGTAGAGAGCAGCGGCGACATCCCAGCGCTCGTCGTTTGCTTCGGATTCAGCCGCGGAGAAGAGTGCCAGGTCCAGCAGCATGGGATCCTTTGAGCGACTGGCGTCGACGAAGATGCTGGTACGGGCACGCCATGCATCCGCCGTACGTCCGAGCACATTCAGAATATGCACGGCGTTCGCACGCATGTACAACGCGTTCTCTCGTTCACCCAGGCGCTCGAAGGCCTCGCGCGACGCAGTTACCTCGGAGAGGGCCTCGTACGGACGGCCAAGCGGTCCAAGTATGAGCCCACGCGCCCACGCGATCTGCGCTTGCAGCGCGCGATACCGTAGCGGACTCTCATCCATTTGCGCGAGAAGGGCGGTTGCCGTGGTGAAGTCCCTCTGATCGATGACCGCGTTTGCCCGGTAGTAGGCTGCAACGAGGCGCATCGGCGAAGCACCCTTGCGGAAGAGCTCCTCCGCCTGTATGAACAGAGGTAGTGCGTCGTCGACGCGGCGCTGGCTGTAGAGTATCCGTGCTTTCCGGTAAGTCACGTGGGCAACAGCGAGCACATTCTGCGAGTCGGGGTGAGCATGTTCGATCGCAAATACCGCGTCCGCGAGCAATTCCTCGCCGGATACGCGTCGTAACGTTTCTCCGATACAGCGAGCCACCCGGAGAGCGTCCGAGGATGATTCGCGTGTACGCGCAGGCTCTCCCCAATCGGACAGATAAACGCCCTCGCCCCAGGTTCGAGCCTCCTGAGGAAAGCGCCGAACCAGGTCGGCAATATCGTTGCCGGACGCGCATCGTCGTTCGAGCAGAGTCCTCGCCTGCGACCAATCGTCGACCGGTACGAGCCGGCGCAGAGACGCGATGCGCGTACGCGCTTCTTCGGCCCAACCGCTAGAGGGTTCGATCGCGGCGTAGCGCTCATATTCGCGAACGGACGCCTGAACAATTCCCAAGTGCTCCAGGGCGAGAGCACGGTTGAAATGCGCTGCGGCGAGTGCAGGGTCAATCGTGATCGCGGCGTCGGCGGCGGCTAGAGCGGAAGCGTAACGGTCAGGGGATTTCTGCTTGCTCCCCTGCTCGATGTACGCCGCCGCGAGATCGTTTGATGTTTGCGCGTCGCGCGGCTTGAGGGTTAGCTCCCTCCTGAACGAGGCGATTGCACCTCCCGGATCACTGGCAAGAAGCTGCGCGACACCCCGGGTGTGCAGCGAGGCGTCATCCGCTGGCGTTGACTCGGCGAGTCCGGACGCGATGCCACGTATGCGATGCAGTGAAGGTTGAGCCGCTTTTCCCTCTTGGGCGACTTCAGCGGGATGATAAGGAAACCCAGTGATGTATCCTTCAACGGCGCGCGCCTTTTCAGCGGCCGCGATCATTCGATGCATGGGCTGTCGTTCGCGGATGGCGAAGATTGCGACCGCGCTAACGACTACGGCACAGATGCTGACGAGGGTCGCTCGCAATCGTAAGAAGTGCATGCTGAGCCCAATCGTTAGACGGACGGTTCTATATCATTCTCCGAGGCTATGCAGGTCTGCGATGCGTTTCCGCGCGTCTTCACTCCACTGAGAGTTTGGGTCGATGCGAATGTAGCGCTCGTAGGCGGAGGCGGCCTCTCGATTGCCGAGGGCCTGTAGCGCCAGCGCGCGGTTAAACAAGGCATTGGGCAGGCCGGGGTGAAGTTTGAGCGCTCTGTCTGACGACTCCAGCGCATGTGCGGCATCACCACTTGCGATCTGCGCAACTGCGAGATCACTCCAATAGGTTGCCTCGTTGGGTGCCTTCCGGGTTGCCGCGGTGATTGCTTTGATGGCCTCAGGTCTTTCGCCCAGTACGAGATGAGCTACGCCCTGTTCATGCAGGGTTTCCGCGTCGTCGCTTTTCCGTTCCAGTATGTCTGCGGCTGGCTCTCCAAGCTTCCAGCGCTCCGGCCCTTCCTCAGTCTCCAGATTCTCGCCGCCTCGTGTGGCGGACTTGAACGGCCTGTATGGAAAGCGATTCAGCCTCCCTTCGGTCGTACGGAATTTGAGATCGGCAGAGGTAGCAGCGAGTTTGCCCAGCTGATCTCTGTGGCTGGTGTAGAAACTCACAGCGACAACGACTGCGATCGCGGCGGCCGCAGCATGCCACCAGTTCCATGAAAATCCCTCCGTTCCGGCTACCGATTCCTGCTCGAATGCATTGGCATCCACCACCACAATCCTGCACTCATCGCAATCCGCGATGTGCGCAACGATGGCGGCACGGCCGACATCATCCAGCGTTCCCTCGACGAAACGCCCGAGATCCTCGGCGGCGGGGTGGGCGAGGGTCATCGTCATGGGGGCACCTGCGGAGATACGTTGGTGCCGAAGTCGACGTGCAGCGCGTCGGCGCCGTGGAGCAGCATGTCTCCAATGTCGCTCATCCCCACGCCGGCGGCAAGGAGGGCCTCGCGCAGGGCGGCCACCAGGCGGTCGATGCGGCGATAGAGCTGCTTCTGGTCAACATGCAGCATTTTGGCCATCGTCGAGACTTTCATCGCGTCGATGAAACGTAGTTTCATGATCAATCGATCCTCGGGCGGAAGGCGATCCATCTCCCGGCTCAGTACGGCGCTTGCGCGGCGTGCCGCGACTTCGCGCTCGCCGCTCAGCAGATCGTCTTCCGCTGACGCCTCCGATGCGGGCTCGCGCATCTCCTCCGTCCGCTCCACATTCGCCGAGCGCCGTGGCTGCCGCACCACGATCGATGCGGCCAGCGTTTCCAGCGCCCGAGAGTCGAGCTCCGTATATTTTTGACGGACAATCGTCGAGGCTTCCGTAACGCCGAGGCCGTCGCGGCTGACCAGACGCTCCAGATAGATCGCCGCGTCGCCCCCCTGGCGGGCGCGCATCGACGGCCGCCACTTGCCCCATTCGTGGATCTTCTGATCCAGATAGTGGCGCGAGACGACGATCGTTAAGTATGTGGGAAGAGAGCACTTATGCTCGAATTTGCGCAGGACGGCGTAGTCATCCTCGATCAGCTTGAGCTTGGCCGCGGAGGCAAAATCCTCGGCATCGGCGCCCGAGAGGCCGTACTTCCGGCTGACGAACGCGGCCACGCGCTCGATCAGCGAAAGATTTTCGAGAAAAAAGGTCTCCCAGTTCATTGGCTCGCCGCGAGCGGCAACGATGCGTGTCTGTTAACGGTGTGGCGATTCTAGACGAATTGCCACCTCTACCTTTGCTGAATGAGAGGATTACGGCGAAAACCGGTCGAGGGTTACGTCACGCGGCACGAGGTACTCGGGAAGGCTTGACATCCTCCAACTTTAGACGTAGTCTAATCACGTGCCCGACAGCGTGACCATTCTTCAGAACCACGGAATCCAGCCCTCGGTGCAGCGCGTGGCGGTGGCCGACTATGTCCTCCAGACCGTCGAGCATCCCTCGGCCGACCTCGTCTGGAACAGGGTCAAGGCGCGCGTGCCGTACATCTCCCGCGCCACCGTGTACAACACGTTGAATCTCTTCGTGGAGAAGGGGTTGCTGCGTGCGCTCACGCTGGCCGAAGACAGTGTGGTCTTCGATCCGAACGTCGAGAGGCACCATCACCTCGTCGATGAAGAGAGCGGCACCATTCACGACATCCCCTGGGACAAGGTTCAGGTCTGCAACATCGAAGCGTTGAAGGGCTTCGAGATTCATGACTATCAGGTGGTCATGCACGGCGTTCGCAAGGGCGGACGGCGCAAGGCCTGAAAAAATTTCGAGAGCAGTTAGACGGTGTCCAGAATGCGACATCGTCCAGATCAAGAAGGAGAGTAACGACAAATGCCTATGCTTACCGTTGGTGACAAGTTTCCGCAGTACAGCCTCAAAGCCTCCGTCAGCACCGAGAAGGGAAAGGAATTCGCGACCATCAGCACGAAGGACAACGCTGGGAAGTGGCTCGTTTTCTACGCCTATCCGAAGGACTTCACCTTCATCTGCCCGACGGAGATCGTCGAGTTCGGCAAGAAGAACGGCGAGTTCGCCGACCGTGACGCCGTCGTCCTTGGCGGCAGCACCGATAACGAACACTCGCATCTGGCTTGGCGCGTCGCCCATCCCGATCTGAAGGATGTGGTGACGCCGCTGGTCTTCATCACGCCCGCCTTCGCCACGCAGCTTGGGATTCTTCATCCCCAGGCCGGCGCGGCTCTCCGCGTGACCTACATCGTCGATCCGGACGGCATCATCCGCTGGGTCAACGCCAACGACCTCTCGGTCGGACGCAATGTCGACGAAGTGATCCGCGCTCTCGACGCGCTGCAGAGCGACGAGCTCTGCCCGTGCAACTGGCGCCCGGGCCAGCAGACGCTCGGAGCGGCGTAGGCATCATGAGCGCCGTCGAATCGCTGCGCGCGCGTCTGCCCGAGAACGCGCGCGACACCAAGCTCAATCTGCAGAGCGTGCTGCAGACTGGCACGCTCACGGCGGCGCAGCGGTGGGGGGTGGCGGTCGCTTCGGCGGCCGCCGCCCGCAACCGCGAGTTGCTCGATGCCATGCTCGCCGATGCCCGCGGCGAAGCCGGCGACGCCGTCATCGACGACGCTCTCGCTGCCGCGTCCCTGATGGCCATGAACAACGTCTACTACCGCTTCCGGCACATGATCGGAAAACCGTCCTACGACCAGAAGCCTGCCCGTCTGCGGATGCAACGCATCGCCAAGCCCGCCACGAACAAACCCGACTTCGAGCTCTTCTGCCTCGCCGTCAGCGCCATCAACGGCTGCGAGATGTGCATCCGCTCGCACGAAGCAGTCGTGATCGAAGGCGGTCTGACGGAGGACCAGGTCCACGACGCCGTGCGAATCGCCGCGGTGTTGCACGCGGCCGCGGTGGCGTTGGAACTGCCGGTGGTGGTTGCCGAAGCGCAGATCGAGGTCTCTGCCCACTAGTCCTTGGCAGAGCCCGTTCCGAGAGTGGCCGCTTCCGCCGGCGACAGTCTCGCTGCGAGGCTGGCCGGCAATTCGTTTCGGCCATCCCGACGGTTATTTTGACAGGTGTTGGTGATCGCTGGCCGGCCAAGTGGATAGGCGTGACAACCCGGCGTGCAAACGCGACAACACGCCGTGCGAACGCGATCACACGCCAGGTAAACGCGACAACACGCCGTGCGAACGCGATCGCACCCCCTGCAAACCCGATCGCGCGCCGTGCAGACGCGATTGTGCGCCCTGCGAACGCGATTGCGCGCCCTCGAACGCGATTACACGCCGTGCAAACGCGATCGCACGCCCGGCAAACGCGATCGCGCGCCCTGCAAACGCGATTACACGCGGTGCGAACGCGATTACACCCCCTTGTGTCCTTAATGGGTGACAACCTCTGGTGCTTCACCGATACCACGAATCACTTCGTCGACGTTGTCTCCCCCAAGCAACAGTCCAAACGCCGTCCGCCAGATGCGTCCCAGCTCCGGCGTCGAGGTCCGGACCAGCGGGACGCCGTTTCGTTCGATGAGGAAGGTGGCTACCTCGGTGCGGCCGATGCGCAGGGCGGCGAGGAAGTGCTGATGAGCGATGCGGAGAACCGCGTCGGGCTGGGACGTCGTCACGATCGCACGCGCTTGCGACTCGCCGAAGAGAAGGGCGATGGCGTCGATGTCGTCGGCGTGGCCGGCAAGCTCGACGTGGCAGCCGATGCCGTCCATGGTGCATTCGGTCAACGCCACGGCGAGACCGCCGTTCGATAGATCGTGCGCGCTGTGCAGCAGGCGATGTTCGTACGCCGTCAGGAAAAACGCCACCAGCGACTTCTCGCGATCGAGGTCGACGCGCGGCGGGGCAGCGACCGCGTCGGGCATCGTGCGTTGCTGCCATTCCGATCCGCCCAGCTCATCGCGGGTTTCCCCGATGAGGACGATGTCCAGACCAGCCTCGGGGAAGGCGATCTCGCGGCCGTCGGTATCGTGCTCGAGGATGCCAACCATGCCGACCGTCGGCGTCGGCAGCACGGCGCGTCCTTCCGTCTCGTTGTAGAACGAAACGTTGCCGGAAACGACCGGTGTGCCGAGGGCGACACAGGCGTCGCTGATGCCGCGAATGCACTCGGCGAACTGCCACATGATCTCCGGCCGTTCCGGTGAACCGAAGTTCAGGCAATCAGTGATCGCCACCGGCCTTCCGCCGCTGACGGCGATGTTGCGCGCCCCCTCGGCCACCGCCTGTTTGCCCCCTTCGTACGGATCGAGAGAGCAATAGACCGGATTCACATCGCTGGTCATCGCCAGCGCGCGACCGGTGCCCTTGACGCGAACGATAGCCGCGTCGCGCCGCTCCGGACGGGCGATCGTATTCGTGCGCACGGTCGTGTCGTACTGCTCCCAGATCCAATGTTTCGAGCAGAGGTTCGGCGAGGCGATGAGATGGAACAGCTCATCGGTCAGGTCGCCATCGCCGACACGTTGACGATCAAGCGATGGGGGCATGACTCGTTGCGGAGCCGACATCGGACGCTCGTACACCGGCGCCTCCGTCGAGATCGGATCGACCGGAATCGCCGCTACCTCCTCACCGTGCCAGATCAGACGCACGAAGCCGTCGTCCGTGACCTCGCCGACGACGGCGGCGTTGAGGTCCCACTTCTCGAACGTGCGGACAACCTCGTCCTCGCGACCGCGCTTGGCGACGATCAGCATCCGTTCCTGCGACTCGCTCAGCATGATCTCGTACGGGGTCATGCCGCTCTCGCGCACCGGCACACGGTCGAGATCCATCCGCACGCCGGTTCCGGCCCGCCCGGCCATTTCGAATGATGATGACGTCAGACCAGCGGCTCCCATGTCCTGAATGCCGACCACGGCATCAGAATCCATGATCTCGAGACATGCCTCGAGGAGCAGCTTCTCCGTGAACGGGTCACCGACCTGCACGGTGGGTCGTTTCTCCTCCGACGCCTCATCGAATTCCGCGGAGGCCATGGTGGCGCCGTGAATTCCGTCGCGTCCCGTCTTCGATCCGACGTAGATGACCGGATTGCCGACGCCGCTGGCGGTGCCTGTGAAGATGCGGTCGCGAGTCGTCACGCCGAGGGCGAAGACGTTGACGAGGATGTTGCCGTTGTAGGAGCGGTGAAAGGACGTCTCCCCGCCGATGGTCGGGATGCCGATGCAGTTGCCGTAGCCGCTGATGCCGCGGACGACGCCGTCGACGAGGTACTTCATGCGTGGGGCGTCCAAGTCGCCGAAGCGGAGCGAGTCGAGGCAGGCGATGGGGCGAGCGCCCATCGTGAAAATGTCGCGCAGGATGCCGCCCACTCCGGTAGCCGCTCCCTGGTACGGCTCGATGAACGAGGGATGGTTGTGCGACTCCATCTTGAACGCCGCCACCCAGCCGTCGCCGATATCGATCACGCCGGCGTTCTCGCCGGGACCCTGCACGACGCGCGGCCCCGTCGTCGGAAACTTGCGGAGATGGACGCGCGACGATTTGTACGAACAGTGCTCCGACCACATCACGCTGAAGATGCCGAGCTCCGTGTAGTTCGGCGCGCGGCCGAGGATTTGCTCGACGCGCTGGTACTCGTCGGCGCTGAGTCCATGCGAGGCGATGACCTCGGGGGTGATTCGCGGCTCGTTCATGGGCCGATTCTGTCAAAAAAAAGGCCGCCTCGGCGGCGGCCTTTGTAGACGGCGATGTTGATGATCTAGTCGCGCGGTCCCCCCTCGAGATGCCGCATCATCGGCATCGCTCCGTGCTCGCCCTCCATCTTGGCGTGGATGGCGTCGAACTTCGCCTTCTGATCGGGCGTCAGGATGGCGTCGATCTGCGACTTGACCGACTCGTGCGCGGCCTTGATCTGCTTGTCGATCGCGCGCATTGCCAGAAACGCCTGGCCGACGGTGGTGGCATCGGGGTTCGAGGCATTCGCGGCCGTGTTCAACTGCTGCTCCGCGGCGCGATGCTGGTTGATCAACGGTTGCATGGACGCCTCGAGCTGTTGATGGATCGAGTCCCACTGCACCTTCTGATCTGTGGAGAGATTGAGGGCCGAGACGATCCCCTCGCCTTCAATTCCGCCATGGATGAAAACGCGGCGCGGTTCCTGGGCGAGTGCGAGAGTGGCGACGAGAGCGACTGAGAGTGCGATGACGATTCGTTTCATGTTGTGGTTCCTTTCGTGGAGCAATGTACGCATCCTACGCCGTCGAGTGATCAACAGCACGCAAGCTGTTTGTAAGAGATGTAAAACCCGCATCCGACCGCCATTTCCGCGCGAAGGCCGATGCTAGACTCGTTCGCATGAAGGGGAGCCGCAGCGCCGCCGCAGCGCTGATCTCGCTGGTGATTCTCGGCGCGGCGCTCGTCGTCCTGGGAACGCTGCAATACCGCTGGATCGGACAGATGGCCGACGCCGAGCGCCAGCGGATGCGCGCGGGGATCGAGTTCGCGGCGCACCATTACAGCGACGAGTTCGATCACGAGTTGACGCGGATGTTTTTCTCCTTCCAGATTGCGCCCATCGAGGTCACTCCGGAGCGGCTGTTGCATCGCTACGACGAATGGGCGGCCACCTCGCGCGATCCCCATATGATCAAGGCCATCTACTTTGTGCCGCCGAATCAGCTCGACACGCTTCAGCGTATCGATCCGGCGGCACGCACGGTTCGTCCGGCGCCGTGGCCTGCGACCCTTGCAACCGTCCGGCCGTTGCTCGCTGCCGAAATCGCAGGAGGTCAACCCACCAGGCCGATCGTCCCGCGAGCGATGGCGATGATCATCCCGTGTGGCGTACCGCGTATGGTCGTGGAGCGCCATCACCAGGAAATGGCCCTGATGGCGGGGTTGCCGGCGGGGCTGCAACAGAAGGTCATGATGATGCACCCGATGCCGTCCTCCGCCTTCATGGTCATCGAACTCGATCGCGACTACATCACCCGCGTGATGCTGCCCGATCTCACGCGCCGTTACTTCGATACGCCGGAAGGCCGGCAGTACGAGGTCGCGGTCACCGCTTCGGACACCGGCGACGTGCTCTATCGCTCGGACGACCGCTCCGCGCCCTTCCATGCCGATCTCGTCCTCCCGATATTCAGCGTCCATCCGTTGCGTCGCGAGCCGTTCGACGGCCCAATGCTGCTCGCGCCTCCTCCGGCGCCCGCGGGCTGGCAGTTCCAGGTTCGGCACCACGCCGGACCGTTGGAGGAAGTAGTAGGCGCCACGCGGCGCCGCAACCTCATCCTCACAGGTGGCATCCTGGCGGTCCTGGCCGGTACCGTGCTCGCCCTCGTGGCCATGTTGCGGGGAGCGGAGCGGCTGCGCCTGCAGCAGCTCGAGTTCGTCGCCGGCGTGACGCACGAGTTGAATACGCCCGTGGCCGCGCTGTCATCCGCCGGACAGAATCTCGCCGACGGCATCATCACCGAGCCGTCGCAGGTGGCGCGCTACGGAGCGGCCATCGTCAAGGAATCGCGCCGGCTGACGGAGATGATCGGTCAGGTACTGGCCTATGGTGGCATGCAGTCGCGCCGCAAGCTCCCGCATGCGCCGGTCGACATCGCCGGCGTCGTTGATGAAGCGATTGCGGCCTGCCGCTGGATGGCCGATGAGCAGGCTGTAGTCATCGAAACCGATGTCGATCGCAACCTTCCGTTCGTCGACGGCGACGCGGCATCGCTCGCCCGCGCCGTGCAGAACCTGCTCGCCAACGCCATCCGCCACGGCGCGGCCGGCAAATGGGTGGCCATCCGCGCATCGTCCGGCGACCGCGGCGTCGTCATCTCCGTCGAAGACCGCGGTCCCGGCATTGCCGCCCGCGACCTTCCGCATCTGTTCGAGCCTTTCTATCGCGGCCGCGGCGCCGACCGTGTTCGCGGCAGCGGCCTCGGGTTGACGATCGTCAAGCAGATCGCCGCCGCCCATGGCGGCAGCGTGGCCGTCGACAGGCGGCGCGAAGGGGGTGCCATCTTCACGCTCCGCCTTCCGGCCCGCCCGGCGGCGGTCGCGGCGCCGGAGATCGCGCAGCATGCCTGAATTGCAACGCCGCATTCTCCTGGTCGAAGACGAAGAGAGCCTCATCCTGACGCTGCGCGACCGTTTCGAGTCGGAGGGCTACCTGGTCACGGTCGAGAGCGACGGCGAATCGGCGCTGGCCACCGGCACGCGCACGCCGTTCGATCTGATCGTCCTCGACGTCGCCCTGCCGCGGAAGAACGGCTTCGACGTCTGCCGCGATCTCCGCCAACGCGGCATCCAGACGCCCATCCTGATGCTCACCGCGCGCGGCCAGGTCGTCGACCGCGTCGTCGGCCTGAAACTCGGCGCCGACGACTACCTGACCAAGCCATTCGAGATGATGGAGTTGCTGGCGCGCGTCGAAGCGCTGCTGCGCCGCTCGCGAACGATGGCCGCGAACGCCTCGGATTCCTACGCCTTCGGCCCCGTTCACGTCGACTTTCGCAGCGCCGAGGTGCGGCGCGAAGGAACGCCGATCGAGCTCTCCACGCTCGAGATCAAACTGCTTCGCTACTTCGTCGAACACCGCGGCGCCGTCCTCGCTCGCGACGAGTTGCTGGACAAAGTATGGGGCTACGACGCCACCCCGGTTACGCGCACAGTCGACGTGCACGTGGCCTCACTGCGCCAGAAGCTCGAAGCGAATCCGTCGAAGCCCGAGTACATCGTGACGGTGCACGGGTTGGGGTACAAGTTCCTGGGGTGAGGTGAAACCTCCATCCTGACAGTGTCGCTTCGCTCCACGTCAGGATGGAGCAACTATCCAGGGGGTCACTTCGATCACCCGGCTCCCGTCCTCCTCCACCCCAATCGCGACCTCCACGTGCCCATCTTCGAACTCATCGAAGTCTCTCTTCGGCCATTCGATCAGCTTCACTCCCGGCCCCTGCAGCAACTCGGGGATGCCGATCTCCAGCCACTCGCGGCGATTTTCGGAGAGACGGTAACCGTCGATGTGGATGATCGGGGCGCCGCCGGCGATCGGGTATTCGTGGACGATGGCGAATGACGGCGAGGCCACCTCGATCGCGTTCGCACCCAGCTCCGCCGCGATCGCGCGCGCCAGAAAGGTCTTCCCCGCGCCGAGGTCGCCGACGAGATGGACGACGGCATCGGGAGCGAGCGCGCGCGCGATCTCGCGGCCCGCGGCCTCGGTGTCGGACTCGTTACAGCAGACGTAGCGTTTCACAATCGTGATTATCGCGGTTTCTTTCGCCCTTTCTTCACGGTCCAAGGGTGCATGGAGGGTTTATGCGCCTGGCCACGATGATCGCCGTTGTCTCCATCGCATCGTCCGCATTCGCCGATTCCGCGAGCCTTCGACATGCCATCGAGCGCGGCCGTGAGGAAAGCCGTTCCTTTCTCGAGAGCGAGTCGGGCTACGACATACCGTCGCAACGGGTCCAGGAGGCGGTCAGCAAGGCAGTGCTCGCATCGGAGAAACCCGACCTCGTCGTGGCCGAAGTGGCCAAAGCCCTGGTAATTTCGCGTGCTGCCGCGACCCTTGTCGTCGAAGCCTATCTCCAAAGCGTTGCGGTCATGGATGGTTCGCAGAATGCCGCGGAGGCACTTGCTCGCCAGGCACTGCACGAGGCGCCAGGGAACCGCGATGTCCTCGCTTTCTACCTGTCGTTAGCACCTGAAATGACCGACGATGAATTCGCGGCAACGTACCTGCCGCTCATTCGTTCGCTGCCTCAGGCGGGCGATGCCGCGATCGTCGCCGGTGCGGTGTCGTTCGGCGGCAATCGTTCCGTAATGGTCATCGCCGAAGCGCTTCACCGTGACCCCGAGAGCGCGACTCTGCGGGAAGCGCTGATGAAGAGTTACGACAGCGCGTTGTCCGCGACCTTCGGCCCGGTGCGTTTCGAAGGTGACAAGGCGTCTTTTCGGGACGCATGGAAGGGAGTGGCGTCAGGTCGGACGGCATGGGATGCGGCATCGCAGATCGCGGCATTGGCGAATGCCGGCCGCGCGGCCGACGTACTCGCCGATTTCGATGCCCTGCCGAAGAACATCCGCGATGCCATCGCAGCCGGTGCGCTCCAGCAGGACGGTCAACCTCTCGACGTCCGCCTGACTCTCGCCGCCAGCGCGATCCTCTGTGGCAACCCGGGGCGGGCGAAGGGTTTCATCGCCAACGTCCATCCGGTGAAACCGGAGCAATTCGACCCGGCGGGGGACCAGTTCAACGACCTTCGCATGTTGCAGGCGCTGCTGGCGCCGGAGCTTAAAGAGGACATCTACGACATCCTTGCCGACACCATCAACAGCAGTGCCCGTCCGAACGGCGGGGTCTGGTCGGCCGTGTTCGCGGCACTGGCAACGCGCGGAGGCTATGAATCCGTCGGCACTGCAGCGCTGCGCAATGCGAATCGCTGGGAAGGAACCGACGTCGCGCGAGTTGCCCAGAAGTACTTGCCTGATTCTCTGCGGGCGGAGTTGCAGGCAACCATCGATCGCAATGCCGCATCGATCGCCGCTCTGCACGCGAACCAAACCGGCGACGTTTCGGACGACGCTATCCGCAAGCGTCTCGCTCAACCACGCATCGAGCCATTCCTATCGAAGAAGATGCCGTCGTCGATCGGGAGCAGTGAGGCCGTCGTGGCCATCGATTGCGGTGACGCTCACCTTGCCACGATGCACATTCCGCCCGGCTGGTATCCGATCCGGCTGGAGCAGACGGGCGAGGAAGTGTCCGGCGTTGCCGTTTCGCAATCGCTCGATCCCAGCGGCGAAGTGGGCCGCGGTGCGTATTGGGTTCTTCATTCGTGCGACGGTGGGCGCACCTGGGACGAGCCTCTCTACACCGGCCTACGCGAGAACGCGCCGTACGTCGTTCTTCCGGAATCGAGACTCCCGCTGGCGCACGGCGATCACCTTGAAGTGGAAGTTGACTTGCGTGAGATCGATCCGGACTCGATCACCTTTCCTCCGGTGGCGCTGCGCGTCAAGCGTGAAGAGCACGGTCTCTATCTCGCACTGCCGTGGGAAACCCTGCGGCGCGATTCGGACGGCGATGGCATCACGGATCTCGTCGAAGAGCGGATCGCCACCGATCCGTTCGACGCCGACAGCGACGGGGACGGGATCGCGGACGGCAAGGATGGATTGCCGCTCGTGGCTCTTACGGCAGGAGGTCAGTCCGCGGAATCGGAAGTGCTGGCTGCTCTGCTGCGCGGCTTTGAGACCGGCGCAGGCGCCCTCGTCGTCGGTTTGCCATCGACAGGAGAGGAGCGAAACGCATGCGTGGTCCGGGCAAGCGTCGTCGGAGATGGCGCCCTCTTCCTGGTCGGCGACCGCGGCCTCTTTGCACCGATCGACATCAACCGCCGCGTGATCGTCCTCACGCGGGATGAGATGGATGCGTACGAGAAGAAATTCGGCCCGACCTATGCCGCGGACCTCAGTTTCATGATCGTTCGTCACGACGGCCAGAAAGCGCTTGTCGTGTTGAACGAGTCGTGGAAAGAGGACGTTTTCGAACTGACGAAAACAAAGGATGGATGGATCGTGAAGGTGGTGGGCGGGTGGATCAGTTGACGCGGAGTTGGCGCTGTACTCCCTGTAACGTTTTGCTTCCTCCGCTCACTACGCATAAACGGAGCACGTCGAGTTCCTGAAGGTGTTGGGTGACCGGCGACGCTCCATCGAAATGCAACGGAGGTTGCCATGAGGTCTCGCACTCGTTCTCTCGTTCTCATATTGGGGGTCTGCGCTTTCAGTCTCATCGCGTCCGTGGCCGTGGGCTTTCAGGTGTACGGCGAGATTGCCAAGAAATGGCAAAGCCTGGGCGGAGTGGGAGGTTTCCTCGGCGCGCCGCTGACCGATGAAACGGGCACACCCGACGGCGTCGGCCGCTATAACCATTTCCAGGGCGGCTCGATTTATTGGACGCCGAAAACGCAAGCACACGAGGTGCACGGACTCATTCGCGACAAGTGGTCGAGCCTCGGCTGGGAGAAGAGTTTCCTCGGCTATCCGGTCACCGATGAAACGGGCACGCCCGACGGCGTCGGCCGCTTTAATCATTTCCAGGGCGGCTCGATCTATTGGACGCCGAAAACGCAAGCACGCGTAGTGCACGGACTCATCCGCGACAAGTGGTCGAGCCTCGGCTGGGAGAGGAGTTTCCTCGGCTATCCGGTCACCGATGAAACAGGCACGCCCGACGGCGTCGGCCGCTTCAATCATTTCCAGGGCGGCTCGATCTACTGGACGCCGAACACGCAGGCGCATGAGGTGCATGGGTTCATCCGCGATAAGTGGGCGAGTCTGAGCTGGGAGCGGGGCGTGCTCGGCTACCCGACGAGTGACGAGTTTCAGGACGGCCAGTACCGCAGAAGCAACTTCCAGCGCGGATTCATCCGCTGGTCCGAAGCGACGGGCGCGGTGGTGTCAAGAAGCACTAACTTCGACTAGGCGGCGCCTGCCGTCATTCGGACGATCCTCGCGGCTGGGTGAGTTGACCGCTACCGCTCGCCCAGCCGCTTGATCGCCGCCGGGAGCCGCTCGGCCAGATCGCCCGCGGTCAGTCCGATGTCGCCCATCTCCTCCTTCAGCATGTCTCCGGCGAAGCCGTGGAGGTAGACAGCAGCGATGGCGGCGTGGAAGGGGTCGATGCCTCGGGCGAGGAGCGCGGCGATCATGCCGCCGAGGACGTCGCCCATGCCGCCGCTGGCCATGCCGGGATTGCCGGTGGGGTTGACGTTCACATGGCCGTCCTGCTCCGCGATCAGCGACTGAAAGCCTTTCAGGACGACGACGCATCCGGTAGCGCGTGCCGCCTCGCGCGCGGCGTCGATGCGATGCGCGTTGATGTCCTTCGCCGTCGATCCGATGAGGCGGGCCAGCTCGCCTGGATGCGGCGTCAGGACACGCGGGCGCCGGTGAGGATTCAGCTCCGTCGCGCGCAACGCAAACGCGTTCAGCGCCGAGGCGTCGATGACGAGAGGCAGCTCGATCGCTTCGACGAGCAGGCGGATGCGCGCATAACTTCCCTCGTCGTCCGCCAGGCCGGGGCCGATGAGGACCGCGTCTTTGTTTGCCACGAAGCCGGCCACATCGTCGCCGGAGAACGTCATCGACTCGATCGAGCCGGCGTGGACCAGCCTTGCGGTCTCGGTATCCGTGGCCACGCTGACCAGTCCCGCCCCGCTGCGGATCGCGCCGCGCGCCGCCAGAACCGCTGCTCCGCTTCGGCCGGGTGATCCGGCGATGATGGCCGCGTGTCCGTACGTCCCCTTGTGCGTCGTCGACAGCCGCGCCGCGAAGTGCGGGCGGACATCCGCCGGCGTGGTCAGCGCCAGCGTGACATTCTCGTCTTCGATGGCCGCGCTCGGGATGGAGATGTCGGCCACGATGACTTCTCCGCAGAAGACCGCCGCCGGCTCGAAGACGTGGCAGATCTTCGGTGCCGCGAATGTGATGGTCAGGGCGGCGTGCACGCACGGCTCGAACGGCTCGGCCGCCGATGCGTTCGCGCCGCTGGGGAGGTCGACGGCGACGATCGGCAGCCCCAGCTCGCCGATCGAAATGATCGCTTCCGCGTACAACCCCTCCGGCGCGCGATCGAGGCCGGTGCCGAAGATGGCGTCGACGACGAGGTCGGCGTCCGCGGCGTGGACAAGTGCTTCGTTGAGTGAATCGTCGTCGGTGATGTCGTACAACGGCAACGCCAGTTGCTCGCAGATGGCCAGGTTCGCCGCCGCATCGCCGCGGATCTTCTTCCGGTCGCCGACGATGAACACGCTCGGCACGACGCCACGCTGTTCCAGATGCCGCGCCACCGCGAAACCATCGCCTCCGTTCGCCCCGATCCCGCAGAAGATCGCCGCCCGGTCGCAGTCCGGATAGTGCTCCCCGATGGCGTCGACGACCGCCAGCGCCGCGTTCTCCATCAGCACGATCGACGGGATCCCGAAGCGGCCGGTAGCCCGCCTGTCGATCGACTTCATCTGATCCGAGGTGAGGATGTGCATCGCAGTAACTCTATCCTGAGCCTTGCGCCAGCCCGGCCAGAATTACGAGTAACCGAATCGCTCCTTGGCCGAAACGACGAATTGCTGCATCGCCACGGGATCGCTGGCCTTTCCGAAGATCAGTTTTCGCGATCCTTTCGCACTATGTACCTTCAGGAACCAGCGGCGGCGGATGACCAGATCGAGTAACCACGCGGCGGGGACGATGAAGGCGATGGATGTCACGAACTTCACTTCGACTGTCCCTCGGCCAAGAAGGGCCAACAGCAGCATCGCGGGCCCGAGTAGCGCCACGGCCATAAGGATTACAGCGATGGTGAGCGAAAGCCATGGACGTTCGGCCGCGGATCCGTGCACGAGCTCCAATCGCATTACCTCGGCGCGAGAGATGTACACGAGCCTTCGGTTCCCATCCATCTCCGCGGCACCGTCGGCGCCGAGGCGGACAGAGGCGTACTCGACGTAATCCGGATTGTCCTGAGCCATTTCCAGGAATCATTGAACCACACAGAAAAGATTCTTTGCGCCATTGGGTTGCGGGCGAAGCCCACGTGATCCTTCGGTTGTGCTCCGGCAACCCCTGGATGACAGTTAGCGCCCCTTTACCCGCACCGATTCCAGCCGATCCTCGATGGCCTTCCAGGCCCGGCTGATAGCGCGTTTGTCGTCGCGCATCTGATAGGAGAAGTTGGCGCCGAAGAAGATGGCGTTGAGCTCGAAGGCGAGTTGCTTGACGTCGACGCCGCGCTCGAGGTGCTCTTCCTCTTTGGCCATGCGGATCGCTTTTTCCAGCGCGTCGAGCCAGACGTCCATGGCCGCGACCACGGCGTCGCGGATGGGGCCGGGGCGGCCGTCGAACTCGAACGAGGCCGCGGCGAAGAAGCAACCGCCCGGAAAGACGTCGCGCTTGATGTAATCGAGCCACGAGCGGCAGATGGCCAGCAGCCGCGGATAGCCGCGCGCGGCTTTCAACGCCGGACGGAACATCTCATCGACGAAGCGCTGCTGGGCCGCCTCGACCGTGGCTAGCTGCAGCTCCTCCTTCGATCCGAAGTGCGCAAACAGTCCGCTCTTCGACATCTCCAGCTCCTCGGCGAGGCGTCCGATGGTGAGGCCTGCTAGCCCTTCCACCGAGGCGATGTCGACCGCGCGCTCGAGAATGCCGTGCTTTGTGCGCGCTCCCTTCATGCGTACGCTGAAAGATCCTTGAGCAAAGTGATGTGGCGGTCGCGGAAGAAACTGGTCCACGGCGCCGGGCGCCGCGACTGCGGGTCGATCTTGACGATGGTGCGCTCGCCGCGCGCGTACGGCGTGAGGCCGTCCTCGCTGGAGCAGAGAAAGCCGTAGATGCAACTGGTCGTGCCGAGTCGCTCCACCCAGACGTCGATGCGCATCGTGCCCGGACCGATGACCGGATTCATATACTCGATGCGCAGCTCGCGGACGACGTGAAACTGGTCGGGATTGTCGTCGACGCTCAGCTCCCACTTCTTCCCCGAGGTCAGATACCAGGCCGATACGGCCCTCTCCACGTGGGCGGCAAAGCGGGCGTTGTGGAGCATCTGCATCGGATCGAGCTCGTCGAAGTGGACGGGGGAATGGTAGACGAACTTTGGGTTGATCGAATCACGCACCATGGGGTTCTCCTCCTTCGGTGCGGCGAAATTAGCACGAACGTTCGTTTATCACAACCCTTGATACTTCTCCCAGTCCTCGATCACATCCACATCCCACCGTCTCGGCAGCACGGCGAGACTGCTGTGTACTCCCCTGACCTTTCCCAACGTCGTAGCGAAGACAGACGACGTCCCCCACGCCACGTTCTCGAAAACGGTGGGATCGAACGACGCGGCCCGGCAGCCGATCAGATAATACCCGCCATCCTCGGCCGGACCGATGACCCATTCGCAGGAGTCGAGGAGGGCGAAGGCGCTGTCGATCAGCGTTCGCGGGAGGCTCGGGTCGTCGACGCCGATGGCGATGATCTTTTGCGTCGCATGAAAGAAAAAGCGCTCCGAAAAGGCCATCGACAGGCGCTCGCTGAGCGTGGCGCCGGTCTGCATGGCCGTGGGGAAGTCGCCGAACGCGCGCGTCAGCGCCGCCCCGTCAGCCGACTCGGTCGGCGCCCAGAGGATCTCGATCTCCGTCTCGGCGGATACGTCTCCGATCGACGCCAGCAGATCGCGCAACATCGTCTCGTACGCCGCCAGTGCCTGCTCATCGCCGATCGACGCCGCCAGCCGCGTCTTCACCCGCCCCAGCTCCGGCAACCGCGCGAAGACGAGGAGACGCTGCGCGGGAGGAGGGACGGTGGGGAACACTGGCGAAGTATAGTTTTGGTTGGTGGGGTGCTGGGTTATCGGTTATCGGTTATCGGTTGTCGGTTATCAGGTTGCCTTGTTGACACCCAACGCATTTTCCCTCCGACTCAAATGACGTTGACAACCGACAAACTGACAACCGACAACCGACAACCGACAACCGACAACCGACAATCGACAATCGACAACCGACAACCGACAACCGACAACCGACAACCGACAACCCAGCAACCCAGCAACCACCCATGCCCCCCATCACCCTCCTCACCGACTTCGGCACGCGCGATCCGTACGTCGCGGCGATGAAGGGAGTCATCGCGTCGCGTTGCCAGGCGCGCATCGTCGATCTGACGCATGAGATTGCGCCGTTCGATGTCTGGGAAGCGGCGTTCTTCCTGCGCGACGTCGTTCGCTACTGGCCCGAGGGGACGATCTTCGTCTGCGTCGTCGATCCGGGCGTAGGGACGGCGCGGAGGATCATCGCGATGGAATCGGACGGGCGCGTTTTTCTAGCGCCGGACAACGGGCTGCTGCATTTCATCGAAGGGGAAGCCTGCGACGTCACGAACGAGTCGCTTTTTCTTCCGCATGGCTCGACGACCTTTCACGGGCGCGACCGCTTCGCCCCTGTTGCGGCGGCGCTGGCGAACGGTCTTCCGGTCGGACAGCTCGGCCCGAGCATCGACGACCGCATGGCGCTCGACTACACCCCCGGCTGCATCATCCGCGTCGACCGCTTCGGCAACTGCATCACCGATCTCGTTCCGCCCGAGGGATCGTTCGCCGTCATGGCCGGCGGCCGGCGCATCGACGACCTCCGCACCACCTACACCGGCAGCGGCGCATTCCTCATCATCGGCTCGACCGGCTGTGTCGAGATCTCCGTCGCCAACGGCAGCGCGGCGTCGCTCTTGCACCTGGGGCGCGGCGACCGGGTCTCGATCGTTTCCAGATGATGACGGCTGACTACATCCAATCACGCGAGGTGCCTCGGGCGCGCGGCGGCGTGCGGCGGTTCGTTTTGCCGCTGCTGATCGCGCTGGTGATTCTCATCGCGACGCTGTTTGTCGTGGCATGGCTGCCGCTGCGGCAAGGTCGCGATGCCTGGCTGCGAGGCCGGGACGCCGAGGCCATCACCATCGGCGAGAAGTGGTCGCGCTTTCCCCTCTGGCCGGCGCATTACAACCAGCTCCTGGCGGCTGCCTATCTCGCCTCCGGCAATGCCGCTGCGGCGCGGCAACACCTCGGCGCGATCGGCAGCGTGCGGCTCTCCGTCATTCCGAAGGACGAGATGGCGCGCCGCCTTCTCGCGCGCGGCCGTTACGACGATTTTCTCACCTACGACGCCGCCTCGCGCGATGCGCGCGAGAGCACCGATGTCCCGCTCTACCGCGCCGCGGCGCTGGTCGCCGCGAATCGCCTGGCCGAGGGACAGAAGGCGTTCGTATCGATCGACAGGATGCACGTCGATGCCAAGCGCTACGCGGCGTTGCAGGGTGCCATCGCCGCACGCGCGAGCGGCGACGTGCCGTACGTTCTCGATCGGAATGGCGCAACGATCGCTGCCATCCGCGCCAACGACGTGGTCGCCACGAACGACGATTTCGCGCCGTACATCAACCGCGACGCCGGCACGCTGACCATCGGCGCAAATCTGCAGCGTCTCGGCACGGACGCCACCATCGAGACCACGCTCGATCCATTCGTGCAGAAAGCCGCGCTCAAAGCGCTCGGCGACGTCCGCGGCGCCCTCGTAGCCATCGATCCGCGCACCAATGAGATCCTGGCCATCGCCAGCAGCCGCGGCAAAGGAACGCCGGCCAACATCGCCCTCGAGCATCAGTTCGAGCCGGGATCCGTGATCAAGGTGCTGACCGGTCTGAATGCGGCGAACGGTGCTGTCGATGTCGCACCGCTCTTTCCCTACACCTGCAAAGGCGGGCTCGATATCGACGGCCGCCACTTCGCCGATTGGGTGCCCGCCGGGCACGGCGTGCTCCAATCGATCGACGATGCGTTTGCAGTTTCCTGCAACATTTTCTTCGCCGACCTCGGTCTCCGCCTCGGCACCGATCGCCTGAAGTCCTTCATGACCGCGGCCGGTTTCGACGGTGACGCCGACCTCGGCATGTTCCGTGTGCCGCTAGGCAGGATCATCGGTCCGATTCCCGATCGCTTCGAGACCGCCTTCCTGGCCATCGGTCTGAAACACGAGTCTATGAACGCCCTGCACGTGGCCATGATCGCCTCGATGATGGCTAATCGCGGCGAGCTGACCACGCCGAAGCTCCTCGTGCAGCGCCGCTCCATCCTTGGCGACATGGTCGCCAATGGGCCGCCGCAAACCAGTTCGCGCCTGGCATCCATTGCCGCCGCCGAAACGATGGTGCATGCGATGCAAGCTGTCGTCACCGACGCCAAGGGGACGGGACGCCGCGCGCAGGTCCCGGGGATCTCGATCGCCATGAAGACCGGCACCGCCGGCGAGCGAAAGAACGGCCTCGACGGCGTCATCCTCGCCTTCGCTCCAGCCGAGTCCCCCCGCATCGCCTTCGGAATCATCGCCGAGGATGCCGGTCCCGCCGAGCTGGCAGGAGCGAAGATTGCGCACGATTTCGTGGAAGCGATGCGACCGCGGTTGAACTGAGCGCTACGCGCGTTATCGGTTATCGGTTGTCGGTTGTCGGTTAGCGGTTGTCGGTTATCTGTGTTCCATTGACCGTGATTCATCACGCGAGCGTAACCAACCGACAACCGACAACTGACAACGCGCGAAGCGCAGTCACGTAGAATAGGACCATGGCTTCCGGCCGAGACCGACGTCGCTCTGAGCGTTTCCCGACGGCGTCGATTCCCGTACAGCTTTCCGACATCGATGGCGAGTTGATCGACCTCAGCCTCAGCGGCGCCGCGGTCATCCATCGATCGCCCGTCAGCGCCGGGGCGCCGGCCACGCTGGTTTTCCCCAGCTACGGCGGCATTTACATCCCATGCAAAGTCCTGCGCTCGCTCGTCCAGGTGCGCCGCGCCGGCGACGGCCCCGAGTACGTCTTCCGCACCGCGATCTCCTTCGCCGACATGGAACCGGAGCAGCGGGACCCCCTCCGCGAGTTCCTGCAGATCCAGATCGCTAGATTGAAGGAGAAGCAGGACGAGGCGGCCGCAGCGGAAGAAGCCTAAGCTGCGCCTTCGGCGCGTTGTCGGTTGTCGGTTGCGCGGGAAATGCGCGGCTTCGCCGCCGGGCACAGACAAGAGTGTCTGTGCCACATTGGATCCGGCGAAGACTCAACACTTCAGCAAATACCGACGGGCAATGTGGCACAGACACTCTTGTCTGTGCCCCGCGGCGCAGCCGCGCGAATCTCCGGCAACGCGCCGCAGCGCAGACAACCGACAACCGACAACGCGCGCAGCGGCTCAGACGGCTCCCGTGTATTCGCTGAACATCCCCAGCTCCACGTGGCGGTTCACATCCGCGAACCCGGCGCCTTGCAGCGCCGCCAGGATCACCTCCGGCCGTACGCAATCGCGCGTGGTGGCCCAGTAGTACGCCAGCATTCGTCCCACCTTGCGGCTGCGCGTGATCACCGTCGCCATGGCCGGTACGACGCCGCCCATGTACGCGCCGAGGAACAGGCGCGCGGCGCGGGAGGCGGGGGCGGTGATCTCCATGATCAGGATGCGGCCGCCGGGACGAAGAACGCGGCGGCAGTCGCGGAAGACGGCATCGAGATCGGCGAAGTGCCGCAGGGCGAAGCCGATGGTGATCATGTCGAACGACGCGTCACGGAAAGGGAGGTGCTCGCTTCCCCCTTCGATCAGTGGAAAGCGCTCCTTCTCCCGGCCAGCCAGGAGCATGCCGATGGAGGGATCCATACCGATGATGTCGTTCGTGCTGCCGGTGATGGTCAGAGCCGCGCGGGCCACCACGCCGGTGCCGGTGGCGATGTCGAGCAGGCGCTGGCCGCGCGCGAGGCCGGCGCGCGCCAGCGCTTCGCGGCGATAGCGTCCCCCCGAGCCGAAACTGAGGAACGCCACCGACCAGTCGTACCACGGCGCGGTGTCGTCGAAGAGATCGCGCACGAAGCGCTCGCGCCGATCTGGTGCGTCGTAGTAGTCAACTAGCGGAGGATGCGGAACAACGGCCATCAGCGGTGCGTCCCCATTTCTTCGAAGATCGTATCGACGTTGCGCCTGTCGCCGCGGGCGTAGGCATCGTCAATCCGTTTCACATAGTCCTCAGCGTCCTGTTTGAAGACGCGGTCGTTGCCGCCCTTCGCCTCTTTCGCCTTCTCGTGACCGAGGAGCGTGCGGACATAGAAGGTCTTCTCGTTCGCCGGCATCGCCTGCCATTCTGCACGATCGATGTTTGTGCGGTTGCATGCGAAGAAGAGGCAAAACCAGAAACTAGAAACCAGAAACCAGAAGGCTCCGCTCAGCCGCCATTTCTGGTTTCTGGTTTCTAGTTTCTGGTTTTGATTCATTTCCGCCACCGCTGCGCGATCGGCATCTGCCGCCCGCTGCCGAAGGCTTTGTTCGAGACCCGCAGCGTCGGCGCGGCCTGGCGGCGCTTGAACTCGTTCGTGTCGACCATCCTCAGAATGCCCACTACAAGCTCACGGTCGTAACCGGCGGCGACGATGGCGTCGACCTCGAGCCATTCCTCGATGTAGAGCTTGAGGACCCCGTCGAGCACGTCGTAGGGCGGCAGCGAATCCTGATCGGTCTGGTTCGGGCGCAGCTCCGCCGAGGGCGGCTTCGTGATCGACGATTCCGGGATCACGGCGCGGCCGCGGTTCAGCCAGCGCGCCAGGCGATAGACCATCGTCTTGTAGACATCGCCGAGCAGCGCCAGGCCGCCGGCCATGTCGCCGTAGAGCGTGCAGTAGCCGACCGCCAGCTCCGACTTGTTTCCGGTGGAGAGGACCATCGCCCCAGTCCTGTTCGACCACGCCATCAGAATGTTGCCGCGGATGCGCGCCTGGGCGTTCTCGTTGGTCAGATCGAAGATGGTGCTGCCGAAGAGCGCGTTGAAAGCATTCTCGTACGGTTGATAGATCGGTCCGATCGGGACCGTGTGGAAGGCGATACCGAGGTTCTCCGCGAGCACGCGCGCATCATCGATCGAGCCCTGCGATGAGAATGGCGACGGCATGGCGATGCCGGTGACATGCTCCGCGCCGAGCGCTTCGACGGCGATGGCCGCCGTGACCGCCGAGTCGATGCCGCCGGAGAGCCCGATGACGACGTCCTTGAACCCGCATTTGCGGATGTAGTCGCGCAATCCCATGATCAGCGCTCGCCCGATCTCGGCGTCGATCGGTAAAACCATCACCGACTCGCTCGGCGAGACCTCGAGCTGCACCAGCGCGCTGTGCTCCTCGAATGCCGGCGCGCAGTAAATCGTCCGTCCTTTGGCGTCGATGACGATCGACGAGCCGTCGAAGAGCAGCTCGTCGTTGCCGCCGACCTGATTCACGTAGACCAGCGGTACACCGTAGCGCGTGGCGATGCGCGAGAAGAGCTCGTAGCGCGAGCGCCGCTTCCCGCTGTTGAACGGAGACGCCGAGATGTTCAGGATGACCTGCGCCCCCTGCCGCGCCAGCTCATCGATCGGATTACGGCAGTAGATCTTCGTGCCGAGGATCTCGTCGTCGAACCAGAAATCCTCGCAGATGGCGATCCCCGCCCGGACGCCGGCGATCTCGACGACGCCGACGCTGCGCCCCGGCTCGAAGTAGCGCAGCTCGTCGAAGACGTCGTACGTCGGCAGCAGCGACTTGTGCTGCTCGAGGATGATCTTCCCGTTGCGCGCGACGATGGCGGCGTTGTGCAGCGGCTTGCCGCACCACGATGCGTTGCGGATGATGCAGCCGAAGACGAGGGTGACGTCGCCGGTCATGGCCGCCAGTGCGTCGCGCGTCTCCAGCGCCGCGTTTACGAAGATCTCCCGGTCGAGCAGGTCGAGTGGCGGATACCCGGTCACCGCCAGCTCCGTCACCAAGACGACGTCCGCCTCGGCGGCGACCCCCTCCGCATACGCCCGCCGGATCAACTCCGCATTCGCCGCCAGCGCGCCGACGGTTGGGTTGAGCTGGGCGATGTAGATCTTCATCCTGACGAAGTTTATGCGCTTCGCGCGTTGTCGGTTATCGGTTGTCTGCGCTGCGGCGCGTGGGGGATTCGCGCGGCTGTCGCCGCTGGGCACAGACAAGAGTGTCTGTGCCATGCCAGCCACATTGGATCTACGGCTTCGGCGCGCTGTCTGGTCGACGCTTCGCCGCGGAGAGCAGGCATCCTGCCTGCTCCCGGCGGGCGTCCTCGCCCGGCGGTGGTTTCCGTGAAACCACGTGGATTGCAGAGAACGAGACGACAGTTTCGTTTTGCCTTGCCGGGCGAAGGATGGGCGAATGTAGGTCGGACTCTCCGGTCCGACCCGGTACTTGCAAGACTGCTGATGTAGCTGCGGTTTCCCAGGGCTTCGACTTACGACCGCGCAAGTACCGGTCGGACAAGAGAGTCCGACCTACGTTTTGCGGCGCAGCCGCGCGTACCCCCACGCGCCACAGCGCAATCAACCGACAACCGACAACGCGGCGAAGCCGCAGTTAATGAGCACGCTGCAGATACTCCATCCACGCCGACCCCGTCAGCGGCCGCGAATAGAGATAGCCCTGTCCGAGGTGGCACCCGTGCGCGATGAGAACCGCGCGTTGCTGCTCCTCCTCGATTCCCTCGGCCACCAGTTGAAGATGGAGATCGCTGGCCAGCCCCACCAGCGTCGTCAGAATGGCGTTCGACTCGGCCGAATGACTGAGCGCGGCCACGAACGACTTGTCGACTTTCAGGCCGCTGATCGGAAGATCGCGGATCTGGGAGAGGGAGGAGTATCCGGTTCCGAAGTCGTCGAGCGACACGCCGATTCCGGTGCTCCGCAGCTTCGAGATGGTTCGGCTGGTTGCGGCCAGATTGCTCAGCAGCCGGCTCTCGGTCAGCTCCAGCTCCAACCGGAGAGGATCCATCTTCTCCTCGCTCACGACCGCGTTGATGCGCTCACACACGTCGGGCTGCTGTAAGTCGTGCGCCGAGACGTTCACCGCCAGCCGGGGGAGTGTGAACCCTTCCGACTGCCAGCCGCGAAAATCGCGGAAGGAGCGGCGCATGACCGCCTCGTCGAGCTGGATCACCAGGTCGCTTTGCTCGGCCAGCGCTACGAAGCTCGCCGGCGTCAGCAGCCCGAGGTGCGGATGCCGCCAGCGGACCAGCGCTTCCGCCCCCACCAGAGCACCGGAGTCGAGGTCGTGCTGCGGCTGATAGTGAACCTCGATCTGATCCGACGATACCGCTTCCCAGAGCTCCGTCACCAGATCCATGTGGGCGCGCGTCTCGAAGCGCATTCCCGGCGTGTAGAACGCCAGCGGTGTTCCGGAGGCCCGCGCGGCGGCGATGGCGGCGGCGCACGCGCCCATG
>Ga0210402_10000860_pt1 | contig 32711 bp, 27 predicted proteins | sample IncBWC7MmetaG_FD_161055 | JGI IMG/M metagenome (GOLD analysis project Ga0210402, IMG submission 161055) | Forest soil microbial communities from Barre Woods Harvard Forest LTER site, Petersham, Massachusetts, United States - Inc-BW-C-7-M | ecosystem: Environmental > Terrestrial > Soil >...
TTCTCGCCATCGATCTTGGCGAATACCGTGAACAGGTCGGCAAAGCCGGCGTTGGTGATCCACATTTTCTCGCCATTCAGGATGTAGTGCTTGCCATCAGAGGAGAGTTCGGCGCGGGTACGGCAGTTGAGGGCGTCCGAACCGGACGAGGATTCTGAGAGTGCATAGGCACCGACAATCTCGCCCGCCGCTAGCCTGGGCAGATATTTCTTCTTCTGCTCTTCGGTTCCGAAATAGACAATCGGCAGCGTTCCGATGCCGGTGTGTCCGCCCCACGTAGTCGCGAAACCAGCATATTTCGCGATGTGGTCGGCGATCACCGCGGCGGTGACTTTGTCCATTTCCAGCCCCCCATAGGCCTCGGGGATTTCGACGCCGCTCAAGCCCAGATCGCCGGCTTTCTTCAGCAGGGTGCGCGTGACTGAGAAATCTTTGTGCTCGATTTTTTCCGCTTGCGGCAGGATTTCGTTCACCGCAAACTCTTCCGTCGTCTGGCCGATCATCTGATGCTGTTCGGTAAAGTCTTCAGGGGTAAACACGTCAGCGGTGGGGAGTTCTGCCAGCAGAAAGCCACCCCCGAGAATCTTGGTTTTAGGAATTGCAGTCGTGGCCATGAAATGCCCTCCAAACGGGCGAGCGCGAGAAAAACGCCGTGCTTACGTGGACAATGAAAAGTGTATAAGCTGGGGATGCAATTTTCTAGCTGAGGGCAGCGCTATGGTAATCAATCCGCAGGTTACGAATCCGCCTCCCACCCGGCAGGGGCGAGTGTTGGCGATTGCGCTGTCGTTTCTGGCGGGGGTGCTGGTGACCATCCTCGGCCTTCTGCTGGTTGTCCGCGCATCACAGGGGATGGCCGGCGCGGTAAGTTCCTGGCTCCAGAGAACCACGCGTTCCGACATGAGCCAGCCCACGGTCGTCGATCGCATTCAGAAATTGCAGCGCCTCGAAACCGTGGTCTACACCATGGACAAAATCGTTTCCGGCGAGAAAGGGAGCGCCATCCTGCCGGACTTTCTTGCGGGAGACAAACTGCTGCTCCTGGTGCATGGTGAAGTAATCGCGGGCATCGATTTCGAGACACTCAAAGGAAGCGATGTCGTTGTCAGCGGGAAGACGGTTCGGGTGCGCGTTCCATCCGCGCAGTTGCTGGTAACCCGGCTGGATAGTTCGAAGACTCGCGTCTACTCACGGCAGACGGGACTTCTGGTACCAACCGATCCTAATCTCGAGTCGCAGGTGCGAGACGATGCAGAGCGGGAGTTACGAAGGTCGGCGCTGGCCGATGGCATCCTGCAAAAGGCTCAAGAGAATGCACGAACTACAATGAGCAGCCTGATCCGGAGCATGGGATTTGACGAAGTACAGTTCGAGTAAGCCTTAAAACATCGGCGGACTTGGCAGCCTCCACCGGCATGCCTGAGGCGTCTCGGCCACAGCCAGCCTGTAGCTAATCAGCGCTTTCTGGTAGAGTTGCGTGAGATCCTGACACTCCTGGCTGGCGGGACTCGCTGCGCAGGCCACTCTCATTCGATCCCGCAGGCGTAGCAATTCATTTTCCAGCATCAATGCGCCACCGACGCTCCCGTTTGCGTCACAATTCTCGAAGTGCGAGACACAAGTTCTTCCATCCCAGGTTAAGTTCACCCCACAGTTTGGAGTGACAGAGCATCGCCCGCCAACCAAAGTTTCATTTGGCGGGCAAACATTCGAGGCAACCGGCTGGGACACACAGTGGCCGCCTTTGCTGACCTCCCCTGCGGGGCACACTGGACATGTTTGTCCTGCTCGGCAACGCTTGGGTGGTGTCTTGTCCGCGTCCAGAGTTTTCCTGGGATCAGGTTTCTTGTCCTTGGGAGCATGTCTCCAAAACGTGAAAATACTTCGCTTCTCATGCTTTGTCGTTTCCGTCCCTGTGCTACCACTTTTGAGGCGCTCGCGATCGTTCGTTTTGCCGCTGATACGAGTGTCGGTGTGAGAGGACTTTGCATCGGTATTCGATCGACCGTTCAGGGTACCCACTGCGTTCGATTTTCCATTCGTGTCGGTATCGTGCGCATCCACATTTCGGTCCACACGTGACCTGTCATTGGAGCGCGACATTCCCCCGCCATCAGAGGTGCTGTGGCTAGCCGATCCGCGAGAGCTTGAACCGGACGAGCTATCGGAGCCCCGGCTATTTCCTGAGCCGGACCCGCCCGATGAAGAACCGGAACTGTGAGAGGAACTGCTCGAAGAGCTCGAACTTCCTGAATTTCCTGAAGAAGACGAAGAAGAACTCGAGGAAGAACTGCTTGAATAACTCGGAGTGGAACTCGACGAACTCATGGAACTGCCGCTCGAACTCGAGCCCATGCTGGATCCGCCGCCCCCACTCGAACCGCCAGTGTCGTGACGCTGAGCCCGAAGTTGCGAGGAGACCGCCAGAACAACGAGGAGAACGAAGTGGGAAGCGCGCATGAGGCACGTCCTGAGGCTGACTTAAACGTCAGACCTGACAACAGGATTATACTCCCGGTTAGATTGACATACTATCTCGGATTGGTTGTTACGGTATTCCAGTATTTCGCCGGACTCGCACCTTATGATTCCTACTGCAGATTCTCGAAGATCCCCGCAGCTCCCATCCCCCCGCCAACGCACATCGTGACCATGCCATACCGGGCTTTTCGGCGCTTCATTTCGCGGATCACGCTCGCCGTCAGCTTCGCGCCCGTGCATCCGAGAGGGTGACCTAAAGCGATGGCTCCGCCGTTGGGATTCACACATTCGGGATCGAGGCCGCCTTCTTTGATTACAGCGAGTGATTGCGCGGCAAAGGCCTCGTTTAGTTCGATCACATCGATATCGGAGAGTTTTAACCCGGCGATCTTCAGAGCTTTCGGGATGGCAAACACCGGACCGAGTCCCATCTCTTCCGGTTTGTAACCAGCCGTGGCGAAGGAGACATAGCGGACCAGCGGCGTAATGCCAACCGCTTTCGCGCGGTCAGCAGACATGACGACTGCCGCGGCCGCGCCATCGGACATTTGGGACGAGTTGCCTGCCGTAGTTACACCCTTGACGTGAAATGCAGCCTTCAGCGCGGCAAGCGCTTCGAGCGATGTGTCGGCGCGGGGGCCTTCGTCGACCTTGAAGGTGATCTCCTGTTTCTTCGGCTTCGACCCATTGGGCGTGCTGAAACTCACCGGCACCGGCACACACTCGTCTTCAAATTTGCGTGAAGCAATTGCCGCAAGCGCTTTCTGATGGCTGCGCAAGGAAAACTGATCGCACTCGGCGCGGGTGATACCGAAGCGCGATGCCAGGCGCTCCGCAGTCAGGCCCATCGAAAGATAGGCGTCAGGATAATGATCGACCAGCCACGGGTTGGGCGAGATTTTGTTGCCGCCCATGGGGATCATCGACATCGACTCGGTACCGCCGGCGATCATCACTTCGGCGCCACCCGACATGATGCGTTCTGCTGCCATCGCGATGGCCTGCAATCCCGACGAACAGAAACGATTGATCGTCACGGCGGAAACTTCTACCGGCAGTCCCGCACGTAAAGACGCAATCCGCGCCACGTTCATCCCCTGCTCCGCCTCGGGCATGGCGCAGCCAAGAATTACGTCTTCGATTTCTTTGGAGTCGAGCTGTGGAATGCGCGCCAGGGCGCCTTTGATCGCAAGCGCCGCCAGTTCGTCAGGACGGGTAGCGCGCAATGTTCCTTTGAAGGCGCGGCCAACGGGCGTGCGGACGGCAGAAACCAAGACTACTTCTCGCATGGAAGGCTCCATGCATATTGTAGCGTTGTTTACGGCCTGGTTTCGCGCAGCACGTACTCCATGGGAATACGATAGACATTGCCCAGCCCGTTCAGGACTCCACGCGATCGTTCACTGAATTCCTGCGCGGTGAAGGGCTGATCGCGCTTTTCAGTCTGCATTCCCTGCTCGCTGGTATAGATCAGCCATTTGCCGTCTGGGCTGATGCGCGGACTGTATTCGCGCGCGGCCGTGTTGACCACCGGACCCAGGTTTTTCGGCTTCGTCCAGACGCCATTTTGGTTGTAACTGATATACAGGTCGGAGTTTCCAAAACCGGGCTGGCGTCCGAAGCTCCCGATCAGGAGATAACTCTCGTCGGGCGCGATGAGCGCTTCGAGACTCCAGACTCCTTCTTCGTTCACCGGAGAGCCCAGGTCCTCGGCCTCCTGATATTTTCCGTTCACCAGGCGCGAACGATAAATGTCGAATTGGCCCGTCTTCCGGTCGGTGGTGAAATAAATGTTTCCGTTGTTCGCCATCGAGGCGAACACCTGGCTGCCGGCGCTGTTGATGGATCCCTCAAGAACCTGTGGCTCCGACCATCCGTTTGCGGTTTTCTTTGCGGCCCAGATGTAGAATCTCTCGCTCGAAACGCCATTGCGCGGACGATCGGAGGCAAAGAGAAGAGTATTGCCGTCGGGCGTGAGCACCGGATCGGAGTCGCGATACTGGCCGGAAAACGGCATCACTTCTGGCTTTTGCCATTTGCCGTCAACCAGGCGGGACTGGCAAATCACGTACAGATAGTGCGGGGGAACGGTGACGTCGTAGTAGATGGTCTTGCCATCGGGCGAGAGCGAGCCGCCGAATTCGTCGTCCGGCGTGGAAATGATTCCCTGCCCGATCATCTCGGGCTTGGGGGCGTCTGCGGGGATTGCCGGGGCTGCGGGTGGCTGCGCGACAGCGAAGCTCACGAGAAATGCGATTGCAGCCGCTTGCAGGATTCTTTGATATTTCCCGGCGGTTTTCATTGCGGCAGCTCCAGCGCATCGACTCCGATGAAGAATACGTTTCCGTGGCCGTTCATTACGCCGTGCAGATAGGTCTCCAGGTCGTCATAGGTAAGGCGATGCGCGGTGGGGACATTAAACGGACTGCGCTCGCTGCTGAAAAAGAAATAACGCCCATCGGGAGTGAGAAATGGAAATGCCTCCTCGGCGAAACTGTTGATGCCGTGTTCAAGATGGCGGGCCGGGGTCCACTTGCCGTCACGATTGGTGCTGATATACAGGTCGCCGCGCGGATAAAGCTTGCCGCCGGCATTCAGGTCCTGCGGCCGGTGGCCGTGGGGCGATCCGTCCGCACCGGCGGAAACAAAAATCAGAATCTTCCCGTCAGGCGAAATGTAGGGTTGATGGTCAAGGAAGTCGGAATTGATTTCCGGGCCCAGCTTTTCGGGCTCTGTGTATTTCCCATCGACTAACCGCGTGCGGTAGATGTGCAGCGTGTTGGGACCGCCGCGATCAGAAGTGAAATAGAGCGCGCCGTCGTTGCTTTCGGAAGGCTCGGCGTTCCAGTAACTGTCAGGCGCGTTAACCGGCGGAGGCAAAGGCTGGGGCTCTCCCCAGCCCGTCGACGTGCGCTCCACTTGCCAGATACGCACGTGTCCACGCACGCCGTCCGGTAAGGGACGCGACGAAGAAAACAGCATCCGCTTGCCGCTCGGATCGAACTTAGGAGGCAGGTCAAAATACTTGCCGGAGAAGGGCAGAATCTCAGGAGTGCTCCAGTGGCCATCGCGATAATACGACACGCACATCACGGTGACGCGCGGGAACGTGGTGTACGAGACCAGGCGGCTGAAGTAGAACTCGCTGCCATCGGGGCTGAACGCTCCTCCGATTTCATCTTCCGGAGTCGAGATCACGCCTTCCGCGAAGATGCGCGGAGTGTCGACCTTACCCTCCACCTGATAAGACGGGCGCTGAAACTGTTTAGCCCGCGCATCGGGATGCGGCGCCGCCCAGACCCCCGCGGCAACGAAAAACAGCAGCGCAAGAATCCCTATCCTGCGAGTCTTGGAAAAGCGATCGTGTCGCGTACGCATAAGGACACCCCCAGCCAGTAAAGATTGCTGGACGGATAGACGCGCAGGTCTGTATTTTGTCACTCCCGGCGAGAGATGCTAGGCGCTGCCCTTCTTGAGCTGCTGCTTCCATCCGAGGACGCGCGCCTTGTTCCCTTCTGCTTCCGCTTCCGGGACCATTCCCTTTTTCTGATACAGAATGGATAGGCTCGTATGGGCGAGGACGTCGTCAGGATCGATCTCCGAGATGCGCTTGGATACTTCGATGGCCTCGTCGAGACGGTTCAAGTCTTGCAAGGCCCGGCTCAGGCCGTGGAGGGCGTCCGTGAACGTGGGGTCTGCTGCAATGGATTTTTCGTATTCGGCGACGGCTTGCTCGTGGTGGCCCTCCGCCACCAGGTCGAGCGCGGCGTAATAGTGGTCTTCGGCTTGTTGGGGATGGGGAGGGCGCGAGTCGTCTGGCATCGGACCGGAATCCTCGCTGAGCATAGCACGCAGCGCCGGGTCGCCGAAAAATCGGAATGTGGGTCGGACACTCCTGTCCGACCCACATCCGTACAGGTTATTTCTGAGGCGCCGACGCACTGCTCGCATCTGCGGTCGTGTCGGCGACGCTCCCGATCGCGCTGCCAGAGACGACTAACTCCACGCGGCGATTCTGCTGACGGCCTTCGGGTGTGTCATTCGAGGCGACGGGCTCGCTTTTTCCGAATCCACTGGAAGTGATCGCCTCCAAACTGATTCCCTGCTGGACCAGGTAGCCGCGAACCGCATCGGCGCGTTCCTCGGAAAGACGGCGGTTGTATTCATCGGTGCCAACGCTGTCGGTGTGTCCTTCGACGGCAAGATGCAGACCTTGATAAGCGAGAACGATGCCAGAAACTTTGGCCAAGCGCTCGCGTGCTCCGGGCAATAGCTCGAAACTCCCGCTTTTGAATAGAACGTCGGACATGTTGGCGATCAGTCCGCGAGCGGAGTCGCGCGTCGCCAGCACGCTGTTGAGTTGCTGGAGGAGGCGCGCGCGCATTTCCTGCTTTTCTTTTTCCGCTTGCTGGCGGAGTTGATCGGATTCCGCCGCGGATTTACGGGCCTTGTCGGCTTCGACGGCCAGCGCCTGCTGTTGGGCGACCGCTTCCGCCTTGGCCTTCGCTGCTTCGGCCTTTTGGCGGGACGCTTCTTCAGCCGCTTTCTGGGCTTCTGCCTTTGCGGCTTCTGCCTGGGCTCGCGCTTCTTCGGCCTGAGCTCGGGCAGCGTCCGCTTCGGCGCGCGCGTGGGATTGCGCTTCGGCTTCTTCGCGGGAACGGGCAGCTCTTTCTTCTGCGGCTTTCTTGTCGGCAGCGGCCTGGGCCTGCGCTTCTTGTTCGGCTTTTTGTTTCACAGCCATCACGCGAGACTCTTCGGCGGTCTGCGCGGCTTCGCGGGCGGCGGCTTCGATCGAAGTCCGGGGCTGCTTCTGGCGATACGCCTCTTCGGCCTGACGCAATTGCTGCTCGGCCTTGGTCAGGATGGACGCAGCATACTGATCGGCCTGCGCTACGTGCGCGATGCGGACGGCGTTGCGCGCCTCAAACAGCGCGAGCGGAGTCTTGGGATCGATACCGAAGATGGCGTCCTGAATGTGCGTGTTATTCGATGAGTAGGTACCGCTGCGCAGGAGTTCGAATTTCGCTGTGATTTCTTCGCCGCCACCGGGGAGAACGTTTTCCATTACCACCATGTTCCCAGGCTGCGTCACAGGAGAGTAGGGCTCGGCCGTGACGATCATTCCGAAGGTCTGCAAGTCGGTGATGGCCTTCACGTGGCCCTTGCCATGATCCAGGCTAACTTCGCCCAGGTTCACCGCGCGGCCCTCGGGTGAGATGGCCCACATCACGTAGGTCAGATACTCCAGTCCAAACTTGGTGGCGTCTTCCATGCCTTCAAACTTCGCTTCGATCTGGATGTTGGTCTTACGGGCTTCGACCTTGGCCTCGCCGGAGCCGCGCTGCATGAGATCGGTCCCGTGGAAATCGATCTTGCTCGTTCCACCTGGGCGGTAATGCAGGGCCTTGGTGGTGCGCGTGACGACCTCTGCCTTCGCAGGTGTGGGCGTAGTCTGAGCGGATACGATCGGGAGCGCGGCAAGTAAGAACACGGCCAGATGTTTGTTCAAGTCAGCCTCGTCAGTCAGCCAATTTTTCGAGAAACCATCTCATCGGCGGGGATGCGGCTTACGCCGCTCAGGGACAGCGTCACTGCGCTGCCCTGTAAGAACCGACATCGGTTTCGGTTCACGATGAGACGCTGCTAATAGTGTAAGCGGGTGATGCTAGGGTGAAAAAAACGGTTGATATAGGGCGGGGGTTGGACTTTCGTCACATATTCGGAAGGGAGGTTGTTTGTGTAATCGTCCGTTGAGAGTAAACCAGCTACCGCTTCCACCTTTCGCATGAATGTAAAAGAAAGCCGCCCGAATATCGAGCGGCCACTCGATTGACGATCCCTCTTGTTGCAACTGCTAGATGATGATGAACTTTGCTTTGCTGGTCGCGCTTCCGCCCTTGGTCTTTACCGCAATCTTCCCGGCCACCGCGCCGGCTGGTACTGTAGCCGTGATCTGTGTGCCCGAGTTCACGGTGAAGCTGGTTGCCGCAATTCCGCCGAAGCTGACTTTCGTTGTTTGTGCGAATCCGGTTCCGGTGATCGTAACCACCGTTCCCACTGGTCCCTGGGAAGGCGTGAACGAGGAGACCGTGGGGATCAGTTTGAAAAGCTTGCTGCTGGTCAGGTTACCGCTTGGGATGCTGACTACTACCGAACCCGATTTGCCGTCAGCAGGAACGGTGACGGTCATGTAGTTGTCGCCAGCAGGAGTAAAGGACGCAGACACTCCTCCGAAGATGACACCGGTAGCGGTAAGGAAGCCCTGGCCGAAAATGCCGATGGAATTACCAGCCACGCCCGAAGTAAGTTCGAGCCTGGCGAACGGGGCAGCGCCGATGTTGAAGCTGTAAATGACGCCTTGGCCTGGAGTCCCGATGCCACCGCCGTTGGTGAAACCGTACAAGAGTCCGTTCGTGTTCTGAAACAGGGCTGAGGTCGGCGTGGCACCAACTGTGCCATCAAAATAGTAGAGGACGGAATAGGCTCCGTTTCCGTCTAGCTTGAAAATCGTGCCCTTCTTGTGAACAAGATCTAATGGCTGCACGCCATAGAAGTTGCCATCCGTGGCCTGCACCAAAGCCACTTTGCAGTTCACTCCGTCCGAAGAGCCGGTAGCGCCGAAGTGGCGCAAAACGGTGTATACCCCCTTCGGAGTGACCTTATATGCGGTTCCCCAGTTATTCAAACCACCCACGTCAGTGCAGCCGTAATAGTTGCCGTCACTGCCCTGGATCACGCCGCCGAGACTCTCAAAACCATCATTCAAAGAAGTTAACGCGAACAGGTCTGTTTCTTTCCCTTTCGTGCTGATCTTGATGATGCTTCCACCGTTGTGGGTTCCGCCATTTAAGGCTTCTCCATACAAATAGCCGTCTGTTCCCTGTACCAATGGTCCATACGGCTGAAACGACTTTCCCGGCGCCCCAAAGTCGTACAGTATTTTGAGAGCGCCACCGGGCGTCATCTGGTAGAAGGTACCTGAGAAAGGGCCACCGAAATAGGTGACGCCATAGAAGTTGCCGTCGCTCGCCTGAGTGGGTGGAGAAAAGGGATACGCTCCGTCGTTGGAGCCGCCTGCAAAGGCGTGCAACAGACTGTAGGTTCCCGAGGGAGTCAATTTATACAAGGTACCGTTGTTAGTTGGATACGATGAACAAGCGCCGTAGAAGTTGCCGTCGCGTCCGAGCGTGAAACCGGATACACAGTCCGTACCTTCGGACCCATCGGTAAGAAAGCTGTAAATCACGCTTTCCGTCCCGTTGGGCGAGAACTTAAAGGCAGCACCGTTCTTGTTGGCTCCGCCGTTCGGACTCGTCGAGTACATGTTGCCATCCCGGCCTTGCATGATGATGGCGAGGTAAGTCGGATTAATCGCGTCTCCGCTGACAGACCCGAATTGATAAAGCTGGGTTACGGTTTGGGCGTGGACGATATAGGTGGTCCCGGCCATTGTGAAAAACAGAACGGCAAGCAAACATGCTAACAACACTGGTGTGTGACGAAATGGCATGAAATGGCCTCAGAGGTGGCATGGATTTTTCTTAATTGTTCAGCGCTATCTGATCGAGTGGGGGAAAGATTACCGATGTTAATCCATCGGATGAGGCGCAGGGCACTATAGTGCGGGGGGCCATGGCAATACAAGATCTAAATTACTGACGGTCAAGTCTCGGTCAGTAAAGGGGGTATAGCAGTCTGCGGGTGCAGAGAATCGCACTTGTTGAACTATCGGGATCACATCTCGGTTCTGCCGACGAACCAAGATTCTTGTCTCTTCAATCAATGCTAGGTTCGAACGCCTCCCGCACCCGAAGATTAGATGAGGCCGATCATTGGCAGCGAAAAAAAAGGCCGGAACCCGAAGGTTCCGGCTGTCCAGTTAGGCAGGTTGCCCGGATAAAACTCTGTGTCGCTTAAGCGCGAGTTTGCTCGCGGCTCGAAGCTCGCAGCCCGAAGCTGTTTACGCGCTCCGCCGAGGCCGCACGGTCAGATCTCTTACCTGCGTCAGGATGCTCGACATCTGCATACCGTTCAGTTGCGCTACGAAAGGGAGGATGTCCATGACGAACTGATCTTCCATCAGTTCGCGGACTTCTTCCTGACGATTGCGTTCTCCGCCGGAGAGCAAGTCAGGCACGCTTACTTCAAGCGCCCTGGCCAGCCGTTCCAGCGACGACAATGTTGGTGTAGCCTTTTCGTTTTCGATCTTGGAGACGTAGGTGCGCGGCACTGACATGCGGCCGGCTAGCTGACGCTGGCTCAATCCGCTGCGCAACCGCAGCGACCGGATCGAGTTCGCGAGATTCAGATGTCCGCGGCCATTGCCGTTGATCGGCATGATCGCCGGAATCGGATCGGGCGCCACCGATTCGACTTCGACCTCGTCTAACGACAGGTGACACTTGCGGCACAGGCTATTGGTTGTACGGAATTGGACTAACAGGCAGTGATCGCAACGAACAACCTCTCGTGAATCCACGGGAGCGAGTGTAGTGGCCATCAGGGTTTTGGGAGTGCCAGAGCAGGGGCTACTCTCAAAGCCAAACTGGAATGTAATCTGAGGGATAGCGGCTGTGGATGTCAAGGAAAAACTAGGGCAAAACGCGGTGTTTCTACAGGAAAACCATAACTAAGCGGCGAAAACCAGGAGAAAACAGGTATAAAACCATGAATCAGCGCGCGGCAGCATGGGGGTTACTAACTGAGTTCACCCAATCGGAAAGTCTGCGGAAACACGCACTTGCAGTCGAGGCTTGCATGCGAGCGTATGCCCGGAGGTTCGGCGGCGATGAAGTGCTTTGGGGTGTGACCGGACTGCTGCACGACTTCGACTACGAGCGCTGGCCGTCGCTGGAAGACCATCCGTATCGCGGAAATGAAATTCTCGCGGAGCGCGGATGGCCGGAGGAAATCCGGCGCGCAATTATGTCGCATGCGGAGTACTCCGGCGTAACCCGCGACACTCCGATGGAAAAGGCTCTGTTCGCCTGCGACGAACTGGCGGGGTTCATCACGGCATGCACTCTGGTGAAGCCGTCGAAATCGCTGGCCGAGGTTGAAGCGAAGTCCGTGCGGAAGAAAATGAAGGACAAGGCCTTCGCGCGAAGCGTGAACCGGGATGACATCGTGAAGGGCGCGGCGGACTTGGGAGTGGAGTTAGAAGAACACATTGCGTTTTGCATTGAGGCGATGAAGGGGATCGCGGGGGAGTTGGGATTGGAAGGGATTTCCACGAAAATGGCTTAGACAGCCTTCACCACAGAGGCGCAGAGCCACTCAGGAACGCATAACGCTTGGCTTATGTTCTTCTCCGTGTCTCTGTGACTCCGTGGTGAATTCTCAGCGGAGTGTCTCGGCGATCGCACCTGCGGCAATGGTTTCCGCGATCCTCGCAAAGTCCTGATACATCACGCGGTCCTTGTCCATGGTCGCGCACACGGCACGAATAGCGGCGTGCGCGTGCTGCAATGGCTTCGATGTTTTCAGCGGCGCGAGGAAATCGATGGCTTGGGCAGCAGCCATCGCTTCAATGGCGATTGCGTTGCGCGTATTCTCGACGATCTTCTTCAGCTTGATCGCCGCTGTCATACCCATCGAGACAAAGTCTTCCTTGTTGCCGGATGTCGTGATGGAATCGACTGACGCGGGATGCGCCAGCACTTTGTTCTCGCTGACCAGGGCGGCGGCGGTGACTTGCGGCATCATGAAGCCCGAATTAAGTCCGGCGCCGGGCGCGAGAAATGGCGGCAGGCCCTCGCTCAACGCTGGATTCACCAGGCGCTCCAGGCGGCGTTCACTTATTCCGGCCAGCGCGCTGAGAGCAATCGCGAGAAAGTCGAGTGCGAAGGCCACCGGCTCGCCATGAAAGTTTCCTCCGGAAATGACATCGGCCTCTGCATCGTGGAATTTGGAACTCGTGATGAAGACGAGCGGGTTATCCACGGCCGAGTTGGCTTCGATTTCAAAAACCTCGCGGCAATGGGCCAGCGTGTCGCGTACGGCGCCGTGCACTTGCGGAATGCAACGCAGGGAGTAAGCGTCCTGCACGCGTCCGCAGTCGCGATGGGAGTCGCGGATCTGGCTGCCTTCGAGCAGACGGCGCAGGTTGGCAGCGGTTTTCATCTGGCCGGCATGGGGACGGGCTCTGTGGATACGCTCGTCGTAAGCAACGTCGGTGCCTTTGAGGGCGTCGCAGGCCATGGCGCCGATGACATCGGCGGTATCAATCAGCGTCTCGGCCGCGAGCAGTGACAACGTGCCAACCGCCAACATTGCCTGCGTGCCGTTGATCAGCGAAACGGCTTCTTTGGCTTCCAGCACCAGCGGCTTGATCTCCGCGCGCCTCAGCGCCTCGCCGCTCGGGATCCGCGCACCCTTGCCGTCGAGGCATTCGCCTTCGCCAATCAGCGCGAGCGCGAGGTGCGCGAGCGGGGCAAGGTCGCCACTGGCGCCGACACTTCCCTGCGACGGCACAAACGGCGTGACTCCGCGGTTGAGCATTTCACAAATCGTGTCGATGGTGATCGCCCGTACTCCGGAGTGACCCTTCGAAAGCGAAGCTGCACGCAGCAGCATCATGGCGCGCGCTTCGGCGATTGCCAGCCGTTCTCCCACGCCGACGGCATGCGACCGCACAAGGTTGACCTGTAGTTCGCGGATCTGATCGCCGGCAATCCGTACGTCGCTCAATTTTCCGACGCCGGTTGTGATCGCGTAGGAAACTTTGTCGTTGGCAACAAGTTTGTCGACCACCGCGCGTGCGAGGTCAACGGCTTCACGCGCATCAGGATCGAGTAGGACAGAGCGACGCTCGACCGCAACTTCGCGCACCGCCTCCAGGGTCAAGTCGTTTCCGTTAATGTGCAGGGCTTTCAAGGCAGTTCTCAGTGTCAGGTATCGGGTGTTGGGTTTCAGGTGTCAGGTCTTAGGTGCTCTCACCGCATCGCGAAAAACGTTCATGTATTTTTCCGGCAGCGCACGCGGCTTCATCTCTCGATTTGCGACGATGTGCGTTGTCTCGCCCTCGGCGAGCAACTCGCCCGTTTCTGCGTGCACCAGTTCGTATCCAAAGTGAATCAGTTTCTCCCGGATATTCTTCAGGTACGTCCTCACCACCACTTCGTCATCATAGTGTACGGGGGCCTTGTAGCGGCAACGGGCGTCGACAACGGCAATAAAGCAGTCGTCTTCTGTTTCCATCTCTTTATAGGTGAAGCCGAGTTGGCGCAGGAGTTCCACGCGACCCACTTCGAACCAGATGAAATGATTCGAGTGGTACACGATGCCCATCTGGTCAGTTTCCGCATAGCGAACACGGATGCGGGTTTCATTGATCGCAGGAGCGCCTTTCCCGCTCATTGTCATTGACCCGTCCACTTCGGTTTGCGTTTTTCGAGAAACGATGCAACACCTTCGCGAAAATCAGCGGTCGTTCGGATGCCGGCATTCTCGCGGATGGCCGCTTCAATCTGAGAATCGAGACCTTCACAGGCATGCTCGCTGAGCAAGCGCTTGGTGTACGCCAGCGACGCTGGGGAGTTCTCCATCAGTTGCGCGGCCAGTTCGCGGGCGCGATCCAGTAATTTGTCGGCCGGCACAATTTCGTTGACCAGGCCGATGCGTACCGCTTCGTCTGCGCTGAAAAGGCGCCCAGTCAGGAGCAAGTCACGCGCGATCTTCTCTCCAACCTGGCGAAGCAGGAAAGTCGAAACGATGGCAGGGACAAAGCCGATTCTTACTTCGGTGTATCCAAACTTAGCTTCCGGCACGGCCAGCGTGAAATCGCAGAGCGTGGCGAGGCCAGTACCTCCCGCAACCGCGGCGCCGTTCACGGCGGCGATCGTGGGCTTGGCAAAATCATAGAGTGCGCGAAAGAGGCTGGCCATTTTTCTGGAATCTTCCAGATTTTGTTCGGGAGTGCGGCCCGCCAGGGCTTTCAGGTTGTCGAGGTCCATGCCGGAACAGAACGCTTTGCCGGCGCCGGTCAGGATCAATACCTGGGCGGGCGAGGCCTTTACTTCGTCCAGGGCGCGCAGCAGGTCGTCGATGAGTTCATAGCTGATGGCATTGCGCTTGTCGGGGCGGTTGAGCGTGACTGTGGCGATAGCGGAGTCGAAGGCGAGTTGGAGAGTGGCGAAATTCATTTTCACAACGAAATTAATCAGTCAGTAATGGGTGCCATCTTATACCGGTTGCCGATTTCCGCCGTGGCTTTCAGTAACGCGTCCAGCGGCTTGAGCGTTGGTAACTGCGCGCCGCGACTTCGCAGAGCTTCGATTATTTCTTCGGTCGGGAGATTCCCAACTAAATCATCCTGCGCAAAGGGACAGCCACCGAGGCCGCCCAGCGCGGAATCGAAGCGGCGACAGCCGGCGTCGTAGGCAGAAAGAATTTTCGAGGCGGCCTCGTCCGGTCGGCTGTGCAGATGCACTCCGATCTCGAGGTAGTCGTATTTCGCCATTACGGCAGAAACTACTTCTTTGACTCTTTCTGGCGGTGCAATTCCTACGGTGTCGGCGAGTGAGATCATGTGAATGTCCTGAACCTCAAGCAGGCCGACTGCTTCCACCACTTCATCGACCGTCCAGGGATCGCCATAGGGATTGCCGAACGCCATCGAAATATAGACGACGGTTTCCAGGCCAGCATCGGCTGCGCTCTTTTCAATTTTTTCCAGTTCTTCGATGGCGTCTTCGAGCGTCTGGCGCTGGTTATTCTGGAGAAAGGTCGGGGAAATTGAATACGGGAACCCGAGCGTCGTTACAGCCTGGGTCTTGATCGCACGCTGAGCGCCTTTTTCGTTGACTACGATGCCGATGATTTCCACGTCGTCGGGCGGGTCAAGTTCTTTGAGCACGTCTTCGGAATCAGCCATCTGCGGAACTGCGTTTGGCGAGACGAATGAAACGGCATCGATGTGCTTGAATCCGGTGCTGATCAGGGCTTGCAGATAGTTGACCTTCAGATCAGTAGGGATCTGGCCTTTGAGGCCTTGCCAGGCATCGCGGGGACATTCGATAAGCTTGATGTTCTCAGGCATGTTCACCACGGAGTCACGTCTGCAGTACTCCCACCTTGAATTCCGGCACCTCTGGATTCAGCGCCGCGGCCTCGAGCGCTTGCGTAATCGCCTGCCGCGTCTCCATCGGATCGATAATCTTGTCGATCCACAAGCGTGCGGCGCCGTAGCGGGGGTCGGTCTGCTCGTCGTAGGTCTGCTTGGTTGAGTCAAACAATTCCTTCTTTTCTTCGTCGGTCAATTTCTTGCCGCTACGTTCGAGTTGTTTGACTTTGATTTCGACGAGTGTGCCGGCGGCGGCGTCTCCGCTCATGACAGCGTATTTAGCGGTCGGCCAGGCAAACACAAATCGCGGATCGAAGGCTTTACCACACATGGCGTAGTGTCCGGCGCCGAACGAACCGCCGACGATCACAGTGATCTTCGGAACGACGGAATTCGACACCGCGTTCACGAGCTTAGCGCCGGCTTTGATGATGCCGCTCCACTCCGCGTCGCGGCCAACCATGAACCCGTTTACGTCATGCAGGAAAACCAGCGGGACCAGGTTCTGGTTGCAGTCCATGATGAACCGCGCGGCTTTTTCCGCGGACTCGGTGTAGATGACACCGCCGAATTCCACGCGTTTCTTGCCTTCGTGGTCGGTCGCCTGGGCATGGAGCTTCTGGTTCGCGACAATGCCGACGGCGAATCCGCCAATGCGCGCGTAACCGCAGAGGATCGTCTTGCCGTACTCGACTTTGTATTCGTCGAAGCGGCTTTCGTCGACAATACGCGCGATAATTTCTTTCATGTCGTAGGGGCGCGCGGGCGAAGCGTCGTAGATTCCGTAGATTTCCTCGGCGTGCAAAGCGGGATCGGAAGGTTGTTTGCGATCCCAAAGCGAGCGGCGACGGTATCCCCACTTTTCTACCAGAGAACGGATCCGCGCCAGACAGGCTTCATCGTTCGGTTCGCGGAAGTCGATTGTGCCAGCGATAGCGGAATGCATGGCGGCGCCTCCGAGTTCTTCCGCTGAAATTTTCTGTCCTATGGCAGCCTGCACCAGCGCCGGACCGGCCAGGAACAAACCGCTGCCATCGGTCATAAGAACGTTGTCGCACATTACCGGCAGATAGCCACCGCCCGCGACACACATGCCCATAATGGCGGCGATTTGCGGAATACCCATCGCCGACATCACCGCATTGTTACGGAAGACACGGCCGAAGTCGTCGGTGTCGGGAAAGACATCTTCCTGCAGCGGAAGGAAAACGCCAGCAGAATCGACTAAATAGATCGTCGGAATACGATTCTCGATCGCGATATTTTGCGCGCGAATGACTTTCTTGGAAGTCATCGGGAAGAACGCGCCGGCTTTTACGGTGGCGTCGTTCACGATCAGCATGACGAGGCGCGTATGGACCCTTGCCAGTCCGGTGATCACCCCGGCGGCCGGAGCGGATCCCCACTCCTCATACATGCGGTGGGCAGCAAATGCACCGAGTTCGAAAAAAGTTCCGGGATCAGCGAGCAGGTTGATGCGCTCGCGGGCGGTCAGTCGTCCCTTGGAGTGCTGGTTTTCGATCGCCTTGGTGCCGCCGCCTTCGCGAATGATCTCTTCTTCATTGCGGACCTGCGCAACCAGGTCGGCAAGCGCCCGCATATTGGACTCAAAGCGTAAAGAACTGGGGTCCACTTTCGTGGGCAGAACGTTGTTCACAGTCAGCGCGGTCGAATCGGTGCGGTCAGCCATGCGTGCGGTCGTAAACACCTTACTATAACAGCGACGCCCGAACGCTGGTGCTGGGCTTACGGCGCATCAAGCTACAATCCTGAGATGTTGCGCAGGATTGAATCATGGCCCGACTGGAAGATCGCGCTGGCGCTGACCGTGATTCTTCGCGTGTTGTACTCTGGCATTGCCGCTGCGCTCTCGTTTCTTCTTCATCCTGACCCGGCGCGGATTCACACCAATGCGCTTACCGAGAATCTACCGGTTGGCGGCACTTGGCACTACGCGCTGGTCGGCGTTTGGGAACGGTTCGACACGTCGTGGTATCTGCGCATCGCCGGGCATGGGTACGATCTACCGCGCGCTGTGATTTTTTATCCCCTCTATCCCTCGGCAATTCGGTTTCTAAGCGTTGTACTCCCGCCGACCGTGGCGGCGCTTCTCGTTTCCACGACCGCGGCGTTCTTCTTTCTCTGGGGCCTGCTTCGGTTGGGACGCACGGATCTGACGGATACCGGAAGGCTCCGCATGTTGTTGCTGGTATGCGTTTGGCCGACGAGCTTTGTGTTGTTCGCTGGTTACGCCGAGTCGCTGCTTCTGGCGCTGATTGTGTGGGGAGTCGTGTTTGCTCGCGATAGCCGGTGGTGGCCGGCAACGGCGTGCGCCATCTTGGCAGGAGTGTGCCGTCCATCAGGAGTGCTGGTGGCGATTCCACTGGCGCTGCTCGCTCTGCGCAGCCGGCGGTGGTCATCGATGATTGTGCTGCTCACGCCGATGGGATTGCTGGGATATTGGGGATGGCTACGATGGACGGGCCGTCTTTCGGTCGTCGAGGCTTATCGCATCTATCAGGGATCGATGCTCGCGCCGCCATGGGCGAGTGTCCATGAGGCTCTCAGAATCATCGTGGCCGAGCACGAGTCGCTCCTGGCTATCAAGCTCGCATTGATCGTCCTGATGGCGCTTGTGAGTCTGCGCCGCGAAGTGCGGATTGAGGATAAATTGTTTGCGTTCGCCGTGATCATTCAGATGCTCTTGTATACGGGACGTCCGCTTTTGGGTGCGGCGCGATACCTACTTCCGGTGTATCCGGCATTTGTCGTGCTTGGAAGTTACGCCGCACGGCGATGGAGCGCGCAGCGTTTCGCATTTTATCTGGCCGGTTTCGGGTTTCTGAATCTCGTGTGGTTCGGGAAGTTTCTGAACTGGTCGTTAGATTTCTAATGTTGGACTTCTAGTCGACGCCTCGAAGATGCTTGCAGCGCGTTACCTTCCCTGGAAGTGAACCACGAAGTCGGCTTCCAGCCCCGCCTTTCTGTCGTCACACATCATGGGTTGGAATGTCCACTGGCCTACCGTAGCCAGCGCCTCGGCGTTCAGATCAGGGCGAGTTGAATCCCGAACCTGCAGGAGAAACGTCTTCCCGGTCTCGAGGATCAGGCCGGTGACGATGACGTCGACCGTCTCCGAACCTTGATTGCCCGACGGCGGCTGCTGGGTCGATATCCCGATAGGGCGTCGCGTAGTCCGGCATGTGTACAGCTTTTTCCAGGTCGAGTTCGGAGGGGTAAAGACATTGGGATCCACCGGGCCTTCCATCATTGAGATCTTCTGGTCGATCTCCATGCGCAACGCACCTCGCAAATTACGGACAATGTGCGCCGGCTCCCAGAGTGTGTCGACCTGGAAGTAATCCGAGTTTTCAATCGTTTCGTCGCCGACCTGCCAGTGCAGCATGACGCCGCGTTCCGCATCCACGCACACCTGATTGCTCTGGAGTACGTCGCCGAAGTGCGTGCCGAATTGGATGCACTTGGCCGGACGGCCCTGCACGGTCGTGTCTTCGATCGAGCTGATCACGTCTTCGTGGTCGAAGCGGCCCAGATGAACCGGCAACTGATCAAGAAGTTCACGGAACTCAGGCGGGTTGCTCCAGCCCGCCCCCTTCGTCGCTTCGGATTGGCGATCGCCCACGCGGACGATCACGCTGTGTTGGTCGCCAAAGGTGACTTCATCGCGATGCCGCAAGGCTCCGGCCATGACTCGTGAGTACGATCCTTCCTTGGTTGTGCCGTCGGGATAATGCACACGGAAGGTAACGACCTGCTCGTAGTTTGGGACGGTGCCGGGGAGGCTCACCGCGTTGGCCCTTTCCATCAGGTGGACTGCTTCTTCGCGCAGTTTGACGTCTTCGGCGAAGAGGAGTGTTGAAGCTAGACAGACAACGACGCCGATGAGTGCAGCGAAACGCCAGATACAGAAGATCATGCGCGCCTCCAAAGAACGTGAGGGGCCCCGAGATAAATCTGATGATATTCCTTGTACAAGTGGTTCGCCAGTATCGGCACAAACCTAGAGTGGAGTTTTCGCAATCCAGCGGTCCAGACGGCAGCCATCTTCATCGAGGAGAAACTCTCCCACTCCGAAGCACTCTCCAAAGATCCGGTGCGATTCCGGATCGCGCGCGGCGCGCGGAATCCACTTTGGACCGATGTCGTACTGTGCAGCCGTGAACCACTTCTGCGGAAGCACCTCGACCTGTGCGCTGTGGAAATCAATCACGAATAATGCAAATGCGGGATCGTCGTTGCTCATCGCTTTGTAACTGGTCGGAACGATCATCTCTTCGACGCTGGCAAATTCCGCCGGCACTTCGATTTTGTGGAATCCCGCGGCGAGCGACACCGGTACTTCGAACTCCGCGACGGGCGGCGTTGCGGCGTAGATTCTGTCGGCTGACTGCTTGAACCATCCGGCAAGTTCTGAGATATCGAACACTTTGAGTTGATCGGGATCGAAGCACGAAAAGCGCAGGTGGCGCCCCGCCGGAACCCAAACACCAAGTAGATGCGGTGGCACGAGAAACGGGCGGCAATATGTATTCAGCGCCAGGCGCGGGTTTTCGGGCTGCTGATCGAGAGCGAGCGAAACCACATAGGCAACCGAGCCTTCGCTGCCTTGGTGCGTCCAGAAAAAACGCTGGCCGGCCAGAGACTGAAACGACGGAAACGTCTGCCAGTACCACGGAGACGGGCCGATGGTGTTTTTGAGCAACGGGCGCAGGTGCGCGGTGTTTGGTTCGGACATTATCCGGCCGGCACGCCTTGCGGCTTCACGTGTTCGCGGATGAATTTGACGATGTCGTCCATCGGGGTGCCGGGCTGAAAGATTCCGGCAACACCAATTTTCTTCAAGTTTTCGATGTCCTGATCGGGAATGATGCCACCGACGAGCACCAGCACGTCGTCCATTTTGTTTTGCTTGAGCAGGTCCATGACGCGCGGCACGATGGCGTTGTGCGCGCCCGAGAGGATGGAGAGCCCGATGACCTGTACATCTTCCTGAATCGAAGCGTTGACGACCATCTCGGGCGTCTGGCGCAGTCCGGTGTAGATGACCTCCATGCCAGCGTCGCGAAGAGCGCGGGCGATCACTTTGGCACCGCGATCGTGGCCGTCGAGGCCAGGCTTAGCGACCAGGACGCGGATCTTGGGATCAGGCATCGCCTTCCATTTAACCACAGCGGACGGGTCAGAGACCCGGCCCTGCGCGATTGACTAGGGTGTTACGCCCAACTGCCAGAAAAGAAACGAATACATGTCCGTGTTCTCTTCGATCTGCTTGGCGACAGGCTTCCCCTGTCCGTGGCCAGCCTTGGTTTCAATCCGCAGCAGGATGGGCTTTTCTTTGCTCGCACCGTTCTTGGCTTCGGCTTGCATCAGCGCGGCCATTTTCTTGGCGTGCATCGGATCGACTCGCGTGTCGGTGTCGGCGGTCATAAAAAGGATCGCCGGATACTCCTGTCCGGGCTTCACATGGTGATACGGCGAATAGGCGTAGATGAAATCGAACTGCCTGGCGTCTTCGGCAGAACCATACTCGGGAATCCAGAGCTTCGCGATCTGGAAGTTCTGGTAGCGCAGCATGTCGAGCAGCGGCACAGCACATACGACGGCACGGAATAGATCGGGACGCTGCGTGATCATCGCGCCCATGAGCAGGCCCCCATTCGAGCCGCCAAGGATCGACAGATGGTCTTTGTCCGTATACTTCTGAGCGATCAGGTACTCAGCAGCGGCAATGAAATCGTCAAATACATTCTGCTTTTTTTCGAGCATGCCGGCGCGATGCCAGTCTTCGCCGAATTCGGCGCCCCCGCGGAGGTTCGCGACCGCGTAGATGCCACCGTGCTCCATCCACAGATACATAGCCCGGCTGAATGCAGGAGTTTCTGAAACGTTGAAACCGCCGTACCCGGTCAGTAGCACTGGATTCTTGCCGGTCTTTCCGATGCCCTTCTTGCTCACGACGAACATCGGAATGCGCGTGCCGTCTTTCGAGTTGTACCAGACTTGCCGGACTTCAAACGCCGACGGATCGATCGAAGGCGCATCGACTTTCGCCCACAATGATGTCTCGCCAGTATTCAGGTTATAGCGATAGATCGATGGAGGAACCGTATAGGACTGAAATCCGAAGAAGAGTTCGGGATTGTCCCATTTGCCGCCCACCGCGCTGACGGTTCCGATTGTTGGCAGCGCAATGTCGCGCAGTTTCTTGCCGTCGACGTCAAATATCTTCAGCTCGGAACTGGCGTTGTGTTCGTATTGCGCAAATAGTTTCTTGCCCAGAATATTCGCCGCTTGCAGCACAGCATCGGTTTGCGGAATCAGTTCTTTCCAGTTTTCGCGCTTGGGATTGGTCGCATCGGCCACGAATACGCGGTAGCGCGGCGCGTCTTCGTTGGTCGTGATGTAGAGCTTTCCACTAAGGAAATCGCCGCCATAGAGGAACTCTTTGCCAGTGGTGATTTCGACCGGCGGATTTTTGGTCGAGAGATCCTGAAGATACATCTCGCTCTTAGTCCAACCCTGGAAAACGGTGATCAGCAACCAGCGGCCGTCTTCCGACAGGCTAACGTTGGGAATGTCCTGCGCGTTGCGGCCTTCGCCGAACAGCAGCGGATCCTTGTCCGGATCGCTTCCGAGTTCGTGATAGAAAACCTTGACGTGGTAGACCTCTTCACCCGGCGGCACATCACCTTTTTTGGGATGGCGCGTGTAATAGAAACCGGAGTCATCCTTCTTCCATGCCAGGCTGGCAAAGCGCGTGCGCTCGATCGTATCGGGCAACAGCTTGCCGGTTGCGCTGTCGATGAGATGCAGCGTGCTCTCTTCGGAACCATTCGCAGAAGTTCCGTAGGCGACGTACTTGCCGTCGTCCGCCGAGAACCACCAGTCGAGCGCGACGGTGCCGTCGCTGGACATCTTATTCACGTCGACGAGAACTCGGTCGGCGCCGCCTAATCCTTCGCGCACGTAGAGCACCGGCTGGTTTTGGGTCCCTTCGCGACGAGTGTAGAAGTAATACTTGCCGCCCACCTGCGGAGCGCCGATCGTCCCGATGGTGAGCAGTTGCGAGAGGCGCGCGTTGATGCGGTCGCGGCCGGGCAACGGATCCAGCACGCTGCGCGTGTATGCCAATTGCGCCTCGACATACTGCTTGGTATCGGGATCGTTGCCGTCTTCAAGGTAGCGGTAGCGGTCGACAATCTTGTGGCCCTGGACCGTGTCTTCGACCGGAGCGACTTTGGCCTTCGGCGGACCAGAGGGAGCCGTTGAATCGGCAGCCCAAACCATGACTGCGGCGCCCGTCAGCAGCAAAATGAGAAAGGCAAGCAAACGAAATCCTCCCGGCATGAGCACCTCAGTTGACTGTCTATCGATGTCTTCTGTTAGATGGAAAGCAGGAGAATAGGTTAGCAGAACGACGGCGCGAGGGGCTTGATGCAAGCATTGCTGCAAGAGACACCTCACCCTGACGCATTGGCCTCAGCAACCGTAGCCACCGCAGCCGGCGTTGCTTTCTGACCTTCCCGTTTCGGCCGGAGAATCCGGCGCATCGGCCGCTCAATGCCCTTGTAGACTCCAATCGAGACAAGCGCGGTCGTTCCCAACATCAGCGATAGTCCGAGCGCGTTCTGATGACGCAGGTTACCGGATGCGTCCTGAAAATACTTTCCAAACCCGCCGATCACCATGGAATGCAGAAGGTAGAAGCTGTAGCTCGCTTCTCCCAGCAGGACGAAGAATTTCGTTTCCATGACGCCAATTCCCGCAGGGCGCAACGCCACTCCATAAATGATGGCCGCGAATGCAGGCGCGATCACAGCGGGATGAAGCACGAGAGCAACGTTTCGATGCAGGAGCGTGCCCGCGACCGCTGCCAGCCCAACGCCCGTTGCGATCAAAGGCCAGGCCAGCGACCGGTTGCGCTGGCTTCGCAAAAAGATCATTCCGCAAGACATGCCCAGCAGAAACTCCCACATTCTGGAGAGCGGATGGAACTTCATGACGTAAAGCCACGGAACGATCTGATGGGAGTTGCGCGCCATCGGCCCATCCGGTTGATACCAGTTGTAGAGCACAGATGCGGCGATTCCCAGAACAAAGCAAGCCGGGATAATCGCCAGCAACTGCTTCCGCGAGAACCGCCCAAAGACCGGTAACAGGAACGGAAACAAGAAATAGAAGAAGGCTTCGTTCGAAAGGCTCCATGTAGGCATGTGCCAGGCCATGGAGTTCTGTGGAATCCAGGTCTGCAGCATGGTCAGCGCCAGCGGAATCGAAACCTTGAGGTGGTGTGCCGGCCACACCCATTCGGGCACAATCTTGGCCACGTCCATTTTGAGCGAGACGTAGAAAAAGCCGGGCGCCGTTAGCAAGAGCGAAAAGATGAATGCCGGATAGATCCGGGCAAAGCGCGCTTGCCAGAAGTCGAGACGGCTGTCGAGTCGTCCCGAGTACGTGTACACCATGATGAAACCCGAGAGCACAAAGAAGAAATGCACTCCCATGTCCCCGATGGAAGCGACGACCTGAAACCATTCCGGCCCGAAAAACACCCGCATCGCCTGCGCGTGAAAGACAGCGACCCAGACCGCAGCCAGAAACCGGATCGAAGTCAGAGCGGGCAACTGCGGCGGCGGAGCGTCAAGGGTCATAAACAAGATACGGACGAAACGGAACGGCGGTTCCCCGCTCCCGCCCAGTTTCAGTTCCCTGATTCCCTGATTTCGGGATCTGATTTCAGGACAAAGCCGGAAGCCCTTCCGAAGCGTACTGTGGGAATGATATATTGAAAAGCAGCAGTACCCGGCTAGACCACATTCCTCAGTAGCTCAATGGCAGAGCATCCGGCTGTTAACCGGAGGGTTGTAGGTTCGAGTCCTACCTGAGGAGCCATTCTTTCAGTGGCTTACCGCAGTACAAATCATCCGCAAATCAGTTAACTGGGCTCAAGGCGAGTCCTACTACACGGGCACCCGCCCTTTCCATCTCGTCGGTCACCACCGAGCCGTAAATGTTCATGGTTGTGCGGATGTCCGAATGCCGCATAAGCTTTTGTTGCACGGCAATCGGAGTTCCCACCGCGTCTAGCCACGAACGATACGTGTGTCTGAAAGCGTGAGTACCAAGAGGCCCTATTCCGGAATCTGCCGCCGCCCTCTGTAGCTCCCTCCAGAATCCCGTGTAGCTGTAAGGCAGCCGTCCAAGCTTTAAGGGACTGGCGAAGATCCAGTCCTCGTCCGCCTGGAACTGCGAGTTCGGCTTCCGGCTTCGCAAGATAGCGAGAAGCTCACTATCGAGTTTCATCAGTTTGCGGGAGCCATCGGTCTTCACGTCGTCCACGATTTGATTCACTATTCCCCGCTCGACGTTGAGTTTGCCATTGAGGCAATCAACATCACCCCATCTGAGAGCCAACAGTTCACTTACTCGAAGACCGAGACAAAGAGAGAGCAGAGCCATTGTCTTGAACGGCTCCCTCAATCTTGCAACGAGCCTCTGGAACTGTTCAACATTCAAACTGCGAGGCTGCCGGCTTCGCTTTGAGCAGCCCCTCACCGTGACCAACGCAATGGGATTCGCTTGAACAGGAACAGCTCCGCTCCACATGGCATAGTCCCACACCGTATGCAACAGACCGCGAAGATGTCCGCGCGTCTTTGGAGCCAATTTTAGGCTGGCAAGCCATAACTCCACTGGGCGAGGTTGCAACTTCGTGATGGGGTATTCGCCCCACTGCGGTAGAATGTAATTCCTCAACCACAGCTTGTACACCCGGCTCGTGCTGGCTCTGGTTGGCATCTTTTCAGCCTGATACTGCTCAACCAGTACCCTTACCTTGGGAGCCGAAGGCTGAGGCGTAAACCTCAACTCTTGCCTCACCGCATCGGCTTTTTTCAGAGCTTGTTCTCGCGAAAGCTCGGACAGATTGCCCAGCTTCCTTGACCGTCGCTTCCCATTGTCGAGCCATAGGAAATTCCATGTGCCGAAATGTTTATTGCAAACAACGCTTCCGTTTTGTACCCGTGCTCTCTTCATTTAAGCCCCCTTTCGGTGAGCACGGTCAGCGGCTTGGAGGGTATCACGGGAGAGGCGAATAGGACAGAATCGAGGTCTTCCTTACGAAACCTCCACACTCGCCGCTTGGTACCAGAGAGTGCGTAGGCCTTCATCTTGCCTTGTCGAACCCACAGAAGAAGGGATCGCGCCTTAACCTTCAGGTAGTCGGCGGCTTCAGAAGCTGTGAGCCAATCGGATTGGGAGGGCGTATTCACTGGGAATCCAACTTCAGATCGATTTCATCGAACCGTTTGTGTAGACCGATTCGCAGTCTCCTAATGACTGCCTCGGCAATTTCATCGCTATCTGTCTGCGTGTTCTGTTGCGATGTTGCCAAGCTCCGGATGATTTCGCCCTGGCGCCGACTCGCAACTTCGCCATAGCTGTTGAACGTCGTCAGTACTTTCTCGTGCCCCAGGTTCTGGCTCCATGCCTTGAACTGTTCGGGGGTTCTGCAGACGTCTTGACCCAATTGAACAAGAGTATTTCTAAAGCTATGCGGGTTGAAATATGGCAGGCCTGCTTGAACAAAGGCTTCGCGAAATATCTTGCGAATTGGCGAAGCACTGCTCCAGTGATCCCGCCCCAGACCTGACACCTCGAACTGGCGACTCGGACCCAGCGCAATTCGCGTGGCCGGGAAAATCGGATCCTCATTGCCCCACAGTTTGTTTTCCCGGAGATGACACACCCACTCCGCCACGATGCGACGAACTTCATCGCCCACCGGAAAGAAAAATGTGTTGAAGGTTTTGCTAAATTTGGTATTCACCTCCCGCGCATCTTGATTGACGCAGTTTACGATTAGGTCAACGTGCTTTAGCTTCATCGAAGCAATGGCGCCGTCCCGAGCGCCAGTGAGAAGCGTAAATGCGATAAGGGCGCGGTCACGGAGCTCTACATCAGTCCCGGAGGGCATCGTCGCGATGACGTGCTTTACCTGGGCCAATGTCGGCGTCTTTTGCTCCCGCTGAGCCGTAGCAACACGGGCGTCTTTGTCGGACAGATTGAAATACTCGGCATCGGAATACTGAAAGCGTGACTTGTAACCCGGTTGCCATGCAAGCCATTGGAAGAATCGCTTGAGTTGCGTGAGGGTGGCGTACAAGGTCGCTTTGCTCAGGTTCTGGCCGGACTGTTGACCCTTCTGTTCGGCTAGTTGCTTCTTGAACGCTATTGCCTGTTCAAAGTGAAACATTCTGAAGTCCCGATGCTTGGTGTAAGCCTCAAACCGATCTAGAGCCTTGGCAGAAGCGTCCACGGTGGCCTCGCTATGGCGCTTGGCTTCCTTCAGATATGCGAAATACCGGCGTTTTATTCGCTCATTGCGTCCGTTGTGTTTTGTCATTGTCAAACGTCTCCTCTCAAGTCACTGTTTACGGTGAGTTGACTGATCTCCCCTATGTGTCGCAGTGCTTGCGGAAACGTGATGCCAACTTTTTCGACAAACTGCTCAATCTTGGCCAAACTGACACAACGGTGCATCATTGAGTTGCAGTCCGGGCAAATTCCCCGAGCATTTACAACCGTCTCATTGAGAGGTCGATGTTCTACCATCCCGCCCGCGGGAAATTTCGGGGAGCGGCACCGGACGCAGTAGATTTGTCCCGGCAGGCAAGGTCGTTTCTTTCCTGCCCGCCTCGCCTGAATGAAGGCAATCAGTTCGCGGCCGAGAATCAACAGTGGCTTTCTGTCATCGATGGTCGGCAGTCCGGCCTTGATCCACTGCCGCACGGTATTCTTGTGAGCGCCGAATAAGCTGGAAATGTCGCCTACCGTATAGGTACGGTGGATTTTGACAAGGCGCGGGTTGGGATGACGTTTTCTCACGAGAGGCGCCTGCCACCAGAGTTTATTGACTCGGTTTCGCCGCAAACACCTTCAGATTCTCGGGAGACTTTAGTGTTGCTCATCTGCCAGTGTCCGAATCTTCATCAAGTTCAGCCGCCGGGAACCCGGGTAGAAACTGTTCGATGAGATGAAACTCAAGCTCCGATGGCAGGTGCTCTCCCCGTTCAATGGCGGAATAGCGAGTTGTGCTCATTCCTGCGCGAAGTGCGATGTCCTGCTGGCGAAAACCTGCGGCTACCCGGCGCAATTTCCAGTTGAGTGACTGCTTCATGTTTGGGTTCATGCTCTGAATTGTGCAACCGCATTTCTGGTATGTCAGCGGTATGAAACAGGGCGTTTTTGGGACTGCGACGGTATGCTGAGAGGTAAGCTCACGGAATTTGTAGCCTGGATCGAGAGTTGCGACTATCGATAGCTTCGCTTACGCTCTTGCAACTCAGCTGCGAACTCCTCGGCCGTTTTTGAGGGATATTGCGAATGCCATTTCAGATATGCTCGGTACTCTTTTCGCCAGGTGTTTACGGTGCCGGGTGCGAGGTTACGGCGAGCGTCTGCGTAGAGTTTGCCGAGAAGCAGATTCGAATACCCAGGTCCCCAAGTGCCGGGACGCCAGAAGGTTTCTTTGTCATCGGCATGGAGGACCTCTATTCGCTTCCATATCTTGAAAAACGAACACTCTGTTTGTATCTCATTAATTGTCAATCCACTGCGTAGACGCTTGTGTTTGATGGTAGCGAGTTCTTCGGCCAACTCCTCGCAGTCCTTTCCCCGAGACAGGCGCAACGGGAGCCGCTCTGGAGCCGGAACTACAATCTCCGGGAGCTCATTGAGGGCGAGTTCGTGAGCAAGGCTGTCCGTTGGGAGAGCTCGCCAATGAGAGAGTATTTCCTCTTGCACGCATCCAAATAGGCTGACTAACCCGTCAGTCCAAGGGGAAGATAGATGCCAGACTTCCTCTCGCAGGCCCATCCAATCAGGCAAGGTGATTTGCTCTTGCAACGCGCAAAGCGCCCAACTATTCCTTATCGAACGTTGATCGTCCGTGGCAAACGGTCCGCCACCATGTGGCTGAAAGACTCCGCCACCATCGCGGATGTCACGGAACCCCAGCAGACTGTCGTCGACATATCTTCCAAGAGACTGGAGTTCCCTTTCAGTTGCAGGGGTGTGGTCATCCGGGTCTGGAGGGCACAAAAGCTCAAACCTGGCACTAGACTGTTTATAGCAGCTGCGTGTCGGAATCCCAAAAAGGACAGACAGATCTCGTCCAGGAATCCGCGTGAGCCTTGTGTATTTAATGACCTGTTCTCGAAGAAGGGCAATAGCCGTAGGGAAAACGGCACATCGCAAGACTACCCAATGCGCTTCCAATACTGGACGGCAATTGCTTTTGTTAACAAACTCCTGGTAGGTGTCGCGGGTACAACGCAATTGTTTCACGATACTAGAAGCTTCCAGCTCAATGAAGCGGCGATGATCTTCCGCGTCAAGGGACGGTAACTTTCGCTGAAGGAGGTGCTGTAACGAATCTTCCGCAGAGTTTGCGACTGAGTTGTAGCCTAGTTTGGCGTGGATCTCTAGGCGGATCTTGCTATGGGGAAATTCGTCCCAGCGAATTGCCATGTTTTCCTCGGAGGATGTAAACATCATCCTCGGCTGTGAAAGCCGAGCACAGCTGGGCAGATCTTGCGCAAAGACATTTTGATCTTACAGACGCGTGAAAAGTGGGGTCAACGGATAGCGGGGGATGTATCCTTCGGGAAAAATTCAGCTACACCCTGCCCGGTTGGAAATGGGGGCGGGGCTCCCGCGCTGGCGGGGTGACGGGGCGGCGAGGAGGTAGGGCGGTTGGCTGCAGGTGTTCTACCCTGGGATAACGCCGGGCGTAAGATTGAGGCATGGCGAAAACTGTTCATATCGACAAATACGCGCGCGATGCGGGGCATTGGAGGACTCGTGCAGCCATCGCTTACCAAGCCGCGCGGATACTCTTCACGCACGAGAATGCGCTCATGCTCTGCTTTGAGGCTGCACCCGTCGCGCACCATGCGCTCGAAATGTTCCTGAAAGCGGCCCTTATCAACGAGGGGTACACGATCTTCAATCCTGCCAAAGTGGGGCAGTTGGACCCATCCGTGAGGTTGGATACGGCAGATTGTGCCTGGGCCCATAACCTCGCGGATCTCGCGAAGCTCTTGGCAGCGAAACGCCCGGAATTTGACCTATCAGTAGAGTTGATCGTGCCGTACTATGTGCCGATACGAGGTCCTCTCGCTATTGAAAGTGCGTTTGCGATGTTCGACCCGTTTTTCTTCGAGCTTCGCTATCCGGGCGAGCTTGAAGAATTGGATGGGATCGGGCCTGACGACGTGCGTGTGCTCGATGCACTCGTTGAGGTTCTAGCGCCCTTTGTCGGAACTGTGACGGCGACGGCTAAGCCGCCATCCCCAGCTACGACTTCACGAGCCCCGTCGTCGGACCGCAGGGATTCAGCCTAAGATAAGGACGCGCACGCCCCGCGTCAGGCAGCTCATGCATGCGAGGCCAATCGGCGAAGTCGTCCGCCCGCACCAACTCCAGAGAGCGAAACTTCAGTTCTGGTGTTCCAGCGATCATGATGGTCATCTTGGGCGACCTTTAAACGAAACGTTCGGCTTCGATCCCCATCCCGCCAGTCAGGAACCAGCCAATGTGTGCATTTTTGAACAGACGGGGCCGGTGCGTTCCGGCAAAATTCGAATTGCACCGTTGGCGTTGCTGCTAGTCGCTCTGTTTGGCAGGGGGAGTTCTTGATGAGAAAACCAATGAACCGGAAGTGGTGGCTCGCGCTAGTCGCTCTTTTGTATATGATTCCGCGGGCTTACGCTAAGCCAGACCGGGGAGCTTATGGCTTAACTACGGCAGACCGAGCCCAGAGATGTGACGATCGGAACTGGAGTGCAAACAAATGTCAGCAGGTGCCTGAAGGTGGCTCTGCTGCGGTCTATCTGCTAGGAGCCGGGATCACTTGCTTGGGAGCAATGTTCATTCGCTCTCGGGCGTCTAAGGCCAGCCCACAACCCCACCAATGAGTGCTATGGCTATGTTTCAGCAGTCGGTCTTGCCCACCTGCAACTTTTGGTGGTGAGTAATGAAAACGTAGCGTCGCCTTGGAGGCTCCTCGTCCTCCGGAATTGACTGTTGTAAACACCGCCAGCACCAACTACCGTCCCCGTCCTGCCAGGGTTGGGGGGTAGTTGGTGAAATCCCGATTTTTCGGCTATCTGAATTACTTGTTCACAATTGAACATTTTTCTTCTTCGGATTGCACGATTATCAACAACCCAGACAGTTCTCGATCCGTCACAGGAAGGAAGAACGACAATGCTGATACTCATCATTCTATTAATTTTGATTTTCGGCTTCGGTGGAGGGTACTACGGCCATACCCGCTGGGGTCCGGGCGGAGGGGCCGGCATAGGGCTGGGGACGATATTGTTGATCCTCTTAATCGCCTACATGCTTGGCTTGTTCCGCTGATAGTAGTACCTGGAAATTCCTGCCTAGTCGCTTAATGCTTTAGCGATAGGGTCGCAAGCATTGTGATTAAACCAACTACCTGGCTGGCCAACATGGCGAGGGTGGGTTCAGAACCGGCTCCCGCTCTCCGTGAATGCCAGAACTGCTAATATCGCCTTCGTGGACTTCGGCTCCATAGTGGACTTCGGCTCCATATCGGAGAAGGTGGCTAGCCTTCGTGCCGAACTGCAAAAGATAGGCGCAGAAAACCGCCAGTACTTCGAGACGAAGCACCACCGTGAATTTGGAGATGGTGCAGCACCGGCATAGACAGGACAGAATCCTCGAAATAAAGTTCGAACTGGAAGCAATGCTGAAGCGAAAGACCACATAGACACGACCCTACCGGAAGTCCAAGGCGCGAACGTGCAATCGTGGATTATGTTTTCTCCTGCAATTCCTTAATCTGTTTTCGAACCGCATCAACCCGTTTCTTAAACTCAACCGCGACATTTGCCAAATCTGGACTCGATTCCATGTCAGGCAGGTGCTTTGTAGGAAAGCTAGTTCGTCTTTCAATATCGCCAGTGGATTCATTGGCACCTCCCAGCACTTCCGGCGAGTTGGACGGTCCGGACTGGCATAGCCCCCTCAGCAGGATGACACTTTACTCCTCCAGCCCGGACCTGCTCTCGTTCTCAGTACCATCCTGCGATGGCCAGCATCGATCAAGTGATCAGCCCAGACCATAGCCCGATGGGCCGAAATCTTGCACGATGGTCACCAGCAGTAACCGCCTAACCAGAATTGTTCCAGATCGAAGCTAGCGTCTGCATCTTCCGCGGCTCGGGATGCGCAATAGACCTTTGCCTCTTCGGGTCTTGTTCCGTAGTTGCTGGCAACCCCTTACCAGGCAATGAAGTGGCGGCATCGCGATTCAGCAACTTGGGCGCAACGTCTGGCCGGGCACTTCCGAATGTTGGATCGAGCTTTGAAACTCGGCCAATTGGTCTCGTGCGCGCGCCTCACATGCCTGTAGGTTCGCCCGGAGTCTGTCCATCATTTCCACTTCCCAGAACTCTTCGGAATTCTTAGGAGCGTCGGTTATCCGGCGGGAGAGGCCCTGAAGATTTTCTTGGGTGCTCATTGGTCAAATTCTGGCATGGGACCGTCACCCCAGGCGATATGGCGATCACCGTAGGGTTCGAGAAAGTGAAAGTCGCTACTGCTGCTAAAAATCCACCATGTATGAGGACCTTGCGGACTCGGGTTAGTTCGGCAAGCCGATATGCTTGCCAACCAGCAGGAAAATTATCGCGAGGACCGACAGCAACCCCGTCACGCCGAGAGTCACAGACCACAACCGGCAACCTGTCGCCGTGGAGACTTCTTTCTCCAATGAGGGCTGTTCTACCATGACTCTCAGACGCGAAACCACAAGCAGAGTTGGCTAAAGTTCCGGCTGTTCGATATTGCTCAGACTCTGTGTCGAATCCGACATAGTGTGAGGACTCTCTCAATGAGTCCAGTATGGAAGTACCGCTTAGAGACGTAGATTGGCGCACTATTGCAGAACAAGCCATGGACCCAGCAACGCTCACGCGCTTGGTTGCCAAGCTGTGCTGGTCTTTTGATGACAGGAACCGAAAAACCGAACAGAAAAATCCGGTTGCCGATACTGAGAAGCAGCTAGAATGGTTGGAGCAGCAGCTCACAATCAGCTATCAGAAAAAAAAGCTCA
>Ga0210402_10000861_pt1 | contig 32702 bp, 20 predicted proteins | sample IncBWC7MmetaG_FD_161055 | JGI IMG/M metagenome (GOLD analysis project Ga0210402, IMG submission 161055) | Forest soil microbial communities from Barre Woods Harvard Forest LTER site, Petersham, Massachusetts, United States - Inc-BW-C-7-M | ecosystem: Environmental > Terrestrial > Soil >...
CCCCCTGCCCTCCCCGTCGCGGTAGCGGTCTCCATCGACATAGACACGGCGGCCGTCATGCAGCCTGAGCGCGTTGTCCTCGATCTGCTTCCGGCGCTTGTCAATCTCGCGCCGTTCGTCCTCGATCCGCGCCAGCAGACGGTCGCTCCGCTCCCCAATCTCGCGCATGGCTTCCTTCTCCAGCCAGGCCCGCAGGCGCTTTTCTTCCTCGCGGCGGCGTTTCTCTTTCGGGTCCTTTTCCGGGGAGATCATCAGATGCCGGGAGGTATCGCCGGCCAGTTCAAGGGCGAGTTCATTTACCTCGCGTTCATGGATCGCGTTAGAGCGGATCGCCCACAGGCGCGACAGCCCGCCCGGCAGTGCCTGCGAAGGCAGCGCCAGCAGTTTGTCTTCCGGTATGGTGTCGAGATCGTCTTCCGTGGTCGCCATCGCCCTTCTCCTGTGTCCCTGAAATCAGCCTACACGCACAGGTTTAATATTCTGTAAATACGCAACCTTGGTTTGAAGATTGCTTTCCAGAACAATAGTCGCCCTTTGGCCAGATTTGAGGCTACAGGGGTTTGTGATGACCATGGGTTGCAAAGATGCTCCGGTCCTCGCAGCGCATGGACGCCCGTCCTTTTTAAAATATCAGGGGTTTTTTAGGGGACCGAGGCTGCCATTTGCTCACACATTGCTCACACCGTTTGGCTCCGTAGGGTCCGGCGTCCGGATTTGATCGGTCATGATTCATTTAAAATCAGCCAGTTAGGACCAGATGAAACCAGCTCGGATGGCTCGAAACGGGTTCGATTCCCGTTAGCGCTACCACTAAACATCCTTTATTTCCAACCATTTAACCCATGAGAAACAGGCCGCGTGTAAACGTATATGCAAACATGCCGTCCTGCTTCTGGACCTAAGGAATGAGTAGCGCTCACTTGGTTTTTCGACAGCCGTACCGCATCAATCGAATTCTGAATCGAGCTATTCCAAAAATCGGCCGAAGCAAGTTCGTCTTTCGAGAGCGCCTGACTGTAGACCGTTGCCGTAACGTAAACGCTGGAATGCCCGAGACGCTTGCTTACAACCGGGAGGGGCACGCCATTCGCCAGTAGTTGATTGGCGGTGCGAGTGGCGTAGGGTGTGAAGACTGGACCAGTTGAGTCCCCCTTTGCTGGTGCCCTGCTGCTCTTGACGCCCAGGCGGTGTGATGTATGGCTAGGCCACGAAGCGTGACAAAGTCGCCACCGACGTTGATCGCTCCGGCGTATGTATGCCGGCCGTTCGCGTCGGTATAGGCATTACTATCGAGCGCGTTGGAGAATTCAAGGCCGAAGATCTCAACGTAATTGCCGGCAATGCCGATGACATAGCCGTCGCTAGCGGAAGAGGCCGCGGGGGTGAAGCCGGGACTGGTTGCCGCATCAGCCGCGTCGATAACTGGCAGTCCCCCATTCGGTCCGGGGACACCTGAGACCTTGATGGGCCACGCCGACGCTCCCGACGTCGAAATCTGCATTCGTTCGTGGTACGGCGATGGTCCGTGATGAATATAAACCGCATCTCCCCGGATCAGGCTTTTCCATGGTATTGAGGTAAGGTTCGCATAGGGTTGGCCCGGCCCGACGTGGTAAGCGGGGCCCCTGCTCGACGATGACGGTGGAATCGAAGTAGCCCGTCCTCCCTATGGCATCGGTTGCCTTAACCGTGAACGAATACGTGCCGGGCCTTGTCGCCGCACCGGAAAGCAGACCGCTGGACGAGAGAGTCAAGCCGTCGGGAAGCGCGCCTCCGACAACGATAAATGTGTATGGCGCCGTGCCGTTCGCAGCCGAAAAGCCCCGTGAACACACAACGCCGGTGAGCGGGTCAGTCACGGGCGTGCCTAATACTACCGCGAGGTCGTCTACGGGCAACGTCACCTGTTTGGAATTGGAAAGCGCGCCATCGGTGAGGGTAACTGTGAAAGCATAGGTGCCGCTCTCTATCGGTGTTCCCGCGATCACGCCCAATGCCGAGTCTGCAGATAAACCGGGAGGAAGAGAGCCGCTCGTAATCGAATACCGGTACCGGTTGGCCATCCCACCAGTATGGTCGATGGCAACGCTATAAGGCGCCGATTTCACCGCGCGAGGGAGCGTGGGCGGCGGAAGCAGGATCGGTTTTGTTGCCCCCGAGTTTGGATCGACCATCAGAGCCGACTCATCGACTGCCTCGAAATCGCTCACATGCAGTTTGGCAAGCGTGTTCAGTTCGTTCTCGTCCCACCTGGGGTCCGGTACGGCCTGAAAGAAACCGCTTCCCCCGTTATCGGCCACGAACAGCCCGTATTTCTTCATCGCCGTCAGGATCACATGCATACGGGGCGAGAATGTCGATATATCGACCGTGGTCTTCAATCTCCAACGAGATCCCGGGTAGGGAGTTGCCGAAGCGCCGGATGCCTGATGCCTCGCAGGCCACAGGATAGTTCGCCCGGTGTGATTGAACGTCCAGCGCAGGGCGTGTTTTACTTCGCCGGACGCCACTTCGTCGTAGGTCATCAGCGCTGGAACAATCGGAAGGCCCGCCGCATCGGACGATGTCCACTCCATGGGACGCAGCGCATTGCTATTCAGGTCAAAAATGGCGCCCGAGTACCCGCGCCACCCTGCACCCGGAACAGGATAGGCATTGTAGACTTCATAGAGCTTGCACTGGTCACGGTCGACGATGAGCACATGATGGTCGCCATTGTAATTCAGAGGGTTTTCGTAGATCCCTCCCTCAGCCGGAGGAGTTTCCGGAATCGGATAAGGCCCCGGGTCGGATTCGCCCTTGATCTCAAAGGCGGCGGGCACCTTCGCTTGCGTTCCGGATACCGCCATAAAGGGAATTCCGTAATCCGCTCCGAAATCGTGGTGCAGACGCGCACCGCCGTAAATTCCAACCCATGAAGCGCTCATCGGATGCACGGGAAGTTTATCGATCGGTTGGCGCCAAACATTGTCCTGCGGGAAAAAGCTGCATGAGCCGATGGTACCGACGGACTGCACGCCTATCGAGAGGTTGGCTTGGGCCATCGCCGCCGTTGCGTCAATGACCTGCACCTTAAAATGGTAAGTGCCCTGTCCGTTCAGCGTTCCACCGATCATGCCGGTTTTGGAATCCAGTGTCAGACCCGGTGCCGGAACCAACGGGTCCGAAACTGGAGGCCCAAAGGGCCATGTGATCTTCCACGTGTATGGCGCGGTTCCGCCGTTCGCAGCGAGTTGGATGGCGTAGGGCTGGTACTGAACTCCGCCGGGAAGCGACGAAGGTCCGATTACGATCCCTGCGTGTAGGTGAACAAGTGAGGCGGCGAGTAATAGCACGTATTTCATAGACTTTCTTCAATTTATCTTTTGTTCAAGCCCAAAGGCGAATTGGTTCCCACAGCTATAAGCCCCACACACGCCTATAGCTCAATCGTTCATCACGGCAGCGTACATATTCAGTATCTGTTTGAGAACGACCGGCTCCGAAAACGTTTGGTCTGCATGCGTTCTTGCCGCACTCGAAAAACGTGCGCGAATGCGTGGGTCGCTCATACGCTGCCATTGCTCAGCGAGTCCTCCCGCTTGCGAAATATCCTGGGGCGCGCCGGCGGGGCCGGTTACCCATTCCAGAACCGGCGTCCGATTGCACGTGATTGGCAACCCCGAAGCGAGCGCCTCCAAGGCGGCGATCGGCAGCATCTCGTGAAGCGAGGCCAGCGCGAAAATGTCCGCAGCCTGGTAAAGGGACGGGAGTCGTGCGCGATCCAGTGACTCGAGGATCAGCACGGAGTCTTTCGGCAAGGAACTGCCTAGTTCAACTATTTCACTTGTTTGCTTCTCCCTCGCTCCGGCCATCACCAACAAAGCCGGTTTCCCACACCAGCTCTGAAATCGAGCGAATTCGTGAATCAGGTAATCACACCGCTTGTGGTGCTTCTTCAGAGCTGCCACGGAAAGCACAATGAGCGCGTCCGGCGGCAGATTCCAAACGGTCCGCGCCTCACTTCGCTTGCCCGGCCGAAATAACGTCGTGTCGACGAAGTTGGGTATCGCAAAGGAACGTTGCCCCGGCGCTTTCCGCGCTTCCCATGAGTCCCGATAGCAGGGTGCCAAGTGTTGCAGATACCGGAAACACTGCAAATCGCCATCGGACTCCTCAGTGCCGTGAGCAAGGATTACCCGAGGCTGAGACAATCCGCTCCTGTTAAGCAGATCGAGCATTTTTGCAAGCCACGGATCCTGAACGTGAATCACGTCATAGCCAGTGCGAATTGCCCGCCAGAGAGAAAGCGCAAATGTCATCTGTTCGATTTGATAGCCCGAGCCGAAACCATAACGCCACCCTCCAAGCCTCTTTGTGACAGCTAAGAGTTGTTCCGTTCGGCGGTCTAGCGCAACTCCACCGGCTTGCCATGGGGTGTGTGTCGGTAGGCGTCGGCCCAAGCCTCTTTGCGCGCCAGCAAGCTTGGCTGATCGGCCAAACCCTTCTCGGTGACCAGCCGCTCCAGCGCCGCCAGCCAATAGTGATAGTAATGCGTGCCGTCGTCCGGCTCGCCGCGATCCGCGCCGGCCTTGATTTCACTGGCGAGTGCCGCCGCCCACTCTTTCCAGGTGAAATGCCCCTGCTCAGAGAGCTTCACGGCAAGCGCGAACGCCTGTGCCTCCCAAGGCTCGGCGAATACGGCGCCGCCTTCCCGGCCCGGCAGCGTGCTGCAATCGATTGGAGGATCAGGCTGGCTCAAGGTAATGGTCCCAAAGGTCAAGATAAACGGCGTCGACGGGCGATGCCTCTTCGCCCCACAGTTCGCGCGCGGTAAAGCGCACGGCGTAAACGTGCTGCGCCCTCTGGACGGGCGCACTCAGGTGCGTGTCCGGGAAAGCCTGCACGCCCCGATCCTGATCGATCACGCCGGCCCTGCCCCGGGCATAACGAGGCAGGCGCGTATGCCCCACCGGGTTGATGTTGCGCGCGCGCACACGCTGGCCAGTCTGGAAGCGCGGAGCGACTTCCACGTTCAACATGGCCGCGGGGACCCGAAACGACAGCGTCGCGGCGTCGGCCGGCTTGAGCGCCGGGGTTGCTTTTACCGACCCCTTGGCGGGCTTGCCGCTATCGATCTCCGCGCGCGTGACCAGTCCGCTCACAACCACCAGTTCGATCAGCGCCGCGAACCATCGTTCGTAGTAGCTCATGCGCAGATAATCGGCCGCCGGGATGCTCTCGATGGCCTCACGCAGGCCGCCCGTGACTCTTCCGTCCGCAGCCACCGCGCGCCTCATGGCGATAACCCGCCCCTCCCAGCGCGCATGAAACACCGGCTCGTTATTCTCAACCTGGATCGGGCCCAGGCCGTGCATGCCGCCCATATCATGTATGCCGTTCATGCGATGCAGTTCATGCGCCCGGTCCCACTTGCGGCGGCGCCACCTTGGCCACGCCGATCATGGCATCGCGCGTGACCAGAGCGGCCAGCGCTTCCTCGGTCAGGTTCCCCGTGCCCTCCGGCCGCTCCGGCAGAACCAGGTAACGCTCCTCCGCCGTGCTGTCCCATACCCGCACCTCGACTTCGTCCGCCAGTGGGGTGCCGAACTCGCGCAAGACACCTCGCGGATCGATCACGGTGCGCGAGCGATACGGCGCCGATTTGTACCATACCGGCGGCAACCCGAGCAACGGCCACGGATAGCAGGAGCACAAAGTGCACACAATTACGTTGTGGATCTGGGGAGTGTTCTCGACCACCCTGATATCGGCGCCCTGCTCACCCGAGTATCCGAGCTCTGCGATCGCAGCCGTACCATTGGTCAGCAGGCGCTCCTTGAAGGCAGGATCGGTCCAGGCTCTCGCCACCACGCGCGCGCCGTTGCGCGGGCCGACCTTGTGCTCATAGGTGTCGATCAGCGCATCGAGCGCCGCCCGGTCCACCAGGCCTTTCTCGACCAGAAGCGATTCGAGCGCCTTGACCCGGAGCGTAGGGTCGGACGGAACCACCTGGTGTTCATGCGTATGATCGTCGTTGCAATCGTGCTCGTGCGCCATATCCTGCCCCGCCGCTCAACTTGCAGCCGCCAAAACCCGCGTCGCGCGGTGCTCATGGGATGGTTTGTTTGGCGTTCTTCATACCATAACATGATAACGGTCTTCTCTCCTTCACGCTGCAGCAGCGCCGCCTTGAAATCGATTACTCCGACGGAAAAAAGAAGAGAAACGACAAGAGCAAGAGGTGCGAGAGGCGGGGAGCGACTTGGCACAGGCTGCCCGCCAAGTCGCCAAGGAAAAGAGGGATATCGAGCGTTCAGAAAAAGGAGTTCGCCCGGTTACTGCAGCACTTGGCCTTCACCAACGACGCTGTTGAGCGATATCTTTCATCTCAGGATGGCCGGCGATTCGTCGCCCTCGAGCAGCTGCATGATGTCCCAGGAACGCGGCCACGCCTATTCCAGCGGGATGGAGGCAACGACGTCCGGGTCTATTACCGGCGGGTACAGCCGTATACCTGCCGGAATCGTTTACGTGCCTTGCGATCTGCCGGCCGAGGGCGATGGTGTCGACCGGCCCGTGCGAGGGTGGATGTTCGCGGGCCGTCGGGCCGTCGGTCATGTTCGCACGGGTGGGGCGGCTCACCGCGGGGGCTCTCGGACGTCTCCGCCCGCGCCGAGCCTGTGTTCCTTAGTTCACGCGACCATCCCTGCCGGCGAATTAGTTAGTTGCACCTAGTTGCGCCTTTATATGCGCTCCAACCACTTACTTCAAGTGTAAGGTTCGCCACCTTCCGGGATTTACGCCGTAAGTTAATCGCCGGAATCTCCTTTACTACTTATCGGCGGTAGTATACTTGTGCTGCCTGGCATCAAATCGACGGAGTAAGAACCGGCCAGAGCACAAAGATCGCATCGGAGGATAATTATGCCCCGTGTATCAATTAGTCAAGCCGGCCAGGCAAGCGCCGGACAAGTCCAGGAAGTCGTACTGACTCGCACCGGCTCGCGCGCCGTGACGGCATTGCGCAATGGATCTGGAGACCTGGAAGTTATCGTCTGGAATATCGCCGGGGATGGCGCCATCACCAGGAAGGGCGCCGCCACCGCGGGCGCTGCCACAGACATCTCGGCTACGGATTGGCCGCAGGGGCCGGGGATCGTGACGGCGCTGCGCGCGGCCGACGGGAACATGAAGGTGATTGCCTGGAAGATTGCCGCGGATGGCAGCGTGCAGCGGGCGGGCGACGCCGATGCCGGCCCCGTCAGCGAGGTAGTGATCTCCAGCCCGGCCGGGTTCGCTGGAGTGGTGACGCCGGTGCGCACGGCGTCGGGCGATTTGAAGGTGATCGCCTGGAAAGTGTCGGCCGCCGGTGCGGTTACGCGCACCGGCGATGCCTCCGCCGGAGCGTGCTCGAAGATCGCGGTCACTTCACTTTCGGCCGCGGGCGGCTTCGCGCGTTTCGCCACCGGTCTGCGTAATGGCTCGGGAAACCTCGAGATCATCACTTGGAGCGTTTCATCCGCCGGGGTTCTGGCGCGCTTGCACGATGCCAGCGCCGGGGGCATTACCGCGGTGGCGCTTACGGCTCGCTCCAGTTCCTCGGCCGATCTCTTCTCGGTGACCGAAGGTCCCGCCGGCGACCTCACGGTGATTGGCTGGGGCCTGGCGTCCGACGGCACCCTCAGCCGGCTGGCAAGCGCGCAGGGCGGCAACGTATCCGGCGTACAGGCCGCCACCTGGAAACCCGACGTGCATTCCTACCTGATAGCGGCAGTCCGCACCGACGCCGGTCTGCTGAAGCTGATCGCGTGGCGCAATGGCGGCGATCTGGACCGCAACGGCGAACTCACCGGCGCGGCCATCAAGAGTGTTGCGATGACCACGTGGGACGGCGGAGTGGTGACTGCCGCCGCTGACTCTGCCGGCAACCTGACGTTAAACTCCTGGAAGCTCCAGCCCAAGGGCATTCGCATGCTTCATCGCGTGTGGCCGGCCATCGCGGCCGCCCCTGCCGGCCCGGCCCCGCCTCCCGCGCCGGCGCCGCCCGAAATGATCGAGCGCGGCCCGCGCATTTCGGTGCGCAGCGGTGAGTTGGACAAACTGCCGCCTCCGCCGCCGGGCCCTCCGGGTCCTCCCGATGGCTCGTCGGGCAACTCATCGCCATGGCAGCATCGCTACTTTCCGGCAGTCGGCGGTGTGGACCCGATGCTCGCCGTGGGTCATCAGTTCGTGATCGTGACGCAGGATCATCGGATCTTATTCATGGGCCGCGACGGCGCCCCTCTGCCGAGTAAGGCCGGGGAAGCGACCAACCTGAGCGCTACCTCGTTCTTTTCGGGATTCCTCGCCCAGAAGAATCCGGACGGCACACCAAACCCGGATAACATCAACGCGATCTCGCCGCAGCAGATCAACGAGTTTTATGACACCCGCGTTTCTTATGATTCTCCATCGAAGCGCTTCGCTATACTTTCGGCCGCGCGCAAGGGAGGCACCTCCGACACCCGCTTCTACGCCGTGGCCGTCTCAAAGACCGAAGATCCGCGCGACGGCTTCGAGCAGTACATGACCACCGAGAGCAATTTCCGGGACTTTCCCCGCCTCACTATTCACGGCGACCGGCTACTGGTGGCGCATAACCACTCCGTGGGCGGTGGCGAAGGCGAGAAGCCCGTGCTTTCGGCCTTCGACCTGCCGTCGCTCCGCCAGGGCGTGCCCGATCCTCCCAACTGGCAGTACTTCCCCAACGATGTGAACGGCGCGCTCCGCGTGTTTCTGGTGAGCCACAACGGCGATACCGGCGGCATGTCGTTCCTTATGGATCCTCAAGGCGACAACCTGCTGCGGATACCGGCGTTCCCAACCGCCGGCCAACCCGCGCTCGCTCCCAATCCTGTATTTGCCGAGGCGACACTCCCCAGCCCGGCGCCGTGGCCAGGACCGTTCGGCGTTTTCCGGAATAAGACCCTGCACATTACCGGCAGCGTTCAGATTACGGCGCGGGCGCCCAACGTGGCGCCGCCCCGTTTCAGCGTACACGTGGTTCGCGTCCCAATGAGCGCGATCAGCACCAGTCAGGTGACGGTGAATGCAGGTGGAATCGTGGATCGCTTCTTCGGGCTCAATGCGGGTTCCGACGACCCTTCGGACAAGGTGACTTACGACACTCCGGGGTTCGCTGTGAACAAGCAGGAAGACGCGATTTACACTTACGGCAGAACCGGTGTCACCACCAAGAACCCTCTCCTCCCGGAAGTGCGTTACAGCGTCTGGCTGCATGGGGATGAGGCGCAGAAGAGGAGCACGCTGCTGCAGGAAGGATCGTACCGGCCGACGTGGTTCTATGATGCCAGCGCAACCGATAGCATTCCGGCGGAGACAGTCGCCACGTCGGTGACCCACGCTTATAAGTTGGATTACTCCACCGCGGTGGTTGACCCGGTGGACGACCACAGCTTCTGGTTCATCCACGAATATGCCGATGGAGCGACTAAGAGTTGGAAGACCGTGATTGGAGTGGTGGACCCGACCGCCGCTTAGTGGGCGCTTAGTGGCCGCGGCGCCGGCCGAACGCCTGACTAAGTGGGCCTGGTCCAGGCGCGCTCCCTAAAAGAGACTGCTCCAGGAGGGATCCAGGTATTGCCACCGCTGCGTGCTGCAGCAACTCGTGGGTATCTCCGGAACGTAGAGCAACCCGTGTCCTTGTGCGCAGATGAGTTCGGTGCCGTACCACTCGAGGAGAGTCCGCGAGGGGCCCCCGATTCGGGTCGGGTTGCCGAGCATGCGGAGGCACACCGGACAGCGCTGCCGCTGATCGATCAGGGCCCAGCGCAATCCGAGGATCAAGCCCGCCAACCAACCAGTAGGGTAAAAGTTCACGGAGACGATGGACGCCAGATCGAGAGACCCGCAACAGATAATCGTCAGGAGGAGCGCAATCTTGATGACGAGAAAGACCCATCGGCGCAACCTCATTACGCCAGGCGGCGAATAGTGATTGGCCGGGTACTCACCAAGCGCTAGAGGCGTAGTCGCCGACAGGATCAGCAAGGAGAATAGCGCCATCGGAAGGTAGGCGAGGATGAGGTCTCCTTTGGCCAGCGACCAACACTCGAAGCGGTCGGAACCGCCCTGTTCATTGGGCACGGAGATGCGCCATCGCAGATCGGGCTGAGCTGGCGATGCGGATGTTCTGAGATGGCCGAGCACGAATCCCCTGGTGTGAGGCGGCAGTGCAGCCAAGTGTGCCTGGTCCTGGAGCAGCCATGCATCCATCCGGCCGGGAAGGCGCCACGAACTCGCGGGAATCACACCGGCTACCACGGCTGGTTGCCCGGCCACATCCAGCACGCGTCCCACGATGCGAGGATCGGCATCGAAGTATTTCCGCCAGGCAGCGCGGCTGAGGACCAGCCACGTTGCAGGCTGGCGTCCGCCCGGATTCGGCGCCGCCGAAGAAACCGGGATTTGCAGGCACTGGAAGAGATTGGCGCTGGCCACGGCGATCGACATTTCCGCCGATTGGCGCGGCGCGGTCCGCACCCGCGTCTGCATTGTCCGATAGAACGCGAGGTCCGTGAACAGGTGCTGCGCGCGATTCGCCAGTGACCGGTACTGTTCGATCGGAATGGTGGGGACCTGCGCGCCGACGCGACCCTCAGCGGAAATCATCGCCAGGTTACGCGCATCGCGATACGGAGAGGGCAGGAGCATGTCGCGAGCGAAGGGCAAGCGAAGAGCGAAGAATATGCTTGCGGCGGCCAAGACTGCCAGCAACAAGATGCACCGTGCAGGGGACTCCAAGCCGAACGTGTGACACGCATTCGGTGTGGCGCTGTTGCGCCTCAGCCAGAACGCATCCCGGAATGCGCCCAGGCAAAAGACTACCGGGCTCTGTTTGACGTACCAGAGCTCCGCTCTCCACTCGGCGAACCACTCGGCGCGCTGCGGGCCGGGCACCAGCCATGCCGCGCTCCGCAGGATGGCCAGATGCAGGTGAGCGGAACCAAACCAGCGCCTGGGGGTCATGCGCCTGGGGGTCATGCGTTTTCGGCCTCTGGCGAGGGAATCAACCTGGCGAGCAGTGGATAGCGTTTGTGCGATGCCTCCAGGGTGGCTTTGCCGGAGCGGGTGAGTTTGTAGTATTTCCTTGGTGGCCGCTGGCCGGCGTCGGCAATCGACTGCGATTCCCACGAAGAGCGGATCAGGCTGTCGCGCTCCAGGCGACGCATGGCGGGATAGACGGTTCCGCTGGGCAGGCCGGTCATTTCCATCACGCTGAAGCCATAGCCGTGGCCGGCGTGGATGGCCTGGAGGATGATGGCGGCGGTATGTGAAAGTTTTGCCTCTAGTGCCACGATGGGATTATACCTATGTAGCATGCTACTTGACAAGGTATGAGTAGCTTGCTACATAGGGAGTGCACACGGGTTAACCGGAAGGAGCCGGCATGCTGGAACTTCGCAACGTTTGCAAACGATTCAGCGGCATTGCCGCTGTGGATGACGTGAGCTTTCACGCGCGCGCGGGTGAAATCACCGGATACCTGGGACCTAACGGCTCCGGCAAATCCACCACCATGAAAATGATCACCGGGCTTCTGGAGACCACCTCGGGCGACATACTGTTCAATGGCGAGCCTATCGGGCGCGACCTGATCGCCTACAAGCAGCGCATGGGCTACGTGCCCGAGGAACCGCATCTCTACGCGCATTTGAGCGGCCTGGAGTACCTCGTCATGGTGGGCCAATTGCGCAATCTGCCCGGCAAGTCCGTGGCCGATTGCGGCGTGGCTGAAAGAATAGACGGGCTGCTGCGATTGTTCAGCCTGCACGGCGACCGGCACGCGCCCATTTCAGCCTACTCGAAGGGCATGCGCCAGAAGGTGCTGCTTTCGGCGGCGCTGTTGCACAACCCCGATCTCCTGTTGCTGGACGAGCCGTTTTCCGGGCTCGACGTGGGCACGGGGCTGGTGTTGCGCAGCCTCATCCAGGAACTGGCCGCGCGCGGCAAGGTGGTGCTGTTCAGCTCGCATGAACTCGAAACCGTGGAGCGGGTCTGCTCCCACGTGGTGATTTTGCATCGCGGGAAGATCGTAGCGGACGACTCCATCGAGCACCTGCGCACGCTGATGGCGGTGCCCACACTGGAAGGCATTTTCTCGCAGCTTGCCGTGGAACAGGACACGGCGTCCATTTCGCGTGAGATCGCGGACCTGATCCGGGCATAGAGGCAACCGTCATGACGAAGCTGCAATTTCGAGTGCTCTATCGTGAGTTTCTCTTCCGTATGGTGGATCTTGAAGTTCTGTCGGCGCATGCCCTGGGCGACGTGAACAAGCTGCTGGGGCAGTTCGCGGCACTGCTCATTTTTATCAGCCTGGGGTTATCCATAACGGCGTTCGGCTTTGCGGGCGCGAAGATGGCTCCTCTTATGGGCATGGCGTTCACCATGGTGATGGAGCACTTCCTGATCGCCACCACCATGCTGGTGGTGGGCCTGTTCGCCGTGTTGAGTTGGGATTCGACGTTCCCGAACCGGCGCGACGTTCTGGTGCTGGCTCCTTTACCGGTGCGCGCGCGGACCATGTTTCTGGCGAAGGTGGCGGCGGTGGCCACGGCACTGACCCTCACGATCGCTCTGTTGCACGGCGCCTCCGGATTGATTTGGCCGATGGCCTTCGCGATCCAAGCCACGCCGCAGAATGTTCCGGCACTCACGTTCGACGCAACGCCAGTTCCGGTTTCGGCGGCCGATTTGCAATCCGTACTGAATCGCGATCTGAAGCAGCAACTGTCGTCGGGCGGCCTGGCGCCGGGGACCGGGGCGGGCCTGGCGATCGGAGTCTCAAAGCATGGCGTGCGGCGTGTCTTTACCTATGGCACCGCCCAACCGGATTCCCTTTTTGAAATCGCTTCTATTTCCAAAACGTTTACAGGCCTGATGCTGGCCCAGATGGTGGCCCAGGGGAAGGCGAAACTCGATGAGCCGGTTCGCGAGCTATTGCCCGCTGCGACCGTGGTTAAGCCCGCCGGCAAGGAAATCACCCTGCTCGATCTGGCCACTCAGCACTCGGGTTTGCCCGGGATGCCCGATAACTTTCACCCGGCCGACCTGTCCAATCCGTATGCCGATTACGGCGTGGGCGACCTCTACGCGTTTCTGGCGAAGCACGGGGTCGCAAAACCGGCGGATGCGGAATACGGCTACAGCAATCTTGGCCTTGGCCTTCTGGGACAGGCGCTGGCGGAGCGTGCCGGCACCAGCTATCCGAATCTCCTGCGAGAGGAGGTCACCGGGCCGCTGGGATTGAAGGATACCGTGGTGCGGCTTTCGGAGGAACAGCGGAGCCGCTTCATCCAGGGGCACAACGGAAAGCATCTTCCCGTTCATGCCTGGGATCTGGATGCACTGGCGGGGGCGGGTGGAATTCGCTCTACCGCCGGCGAAATGCTCACCTACCTGGAAGCCAATTTGCATCCGGAGAAATCGGGTTCGCTGGCGGCCGCGCTTCGGGAATCGCATCGGCTGCGCGCCGATGCACCTGCCGGCATGCAAATCGCTCTCGCCTGGATGTACCGAACCGATATCGGAACGTATTGGCATAACGGCGCAACCGCCGGATTCACCAGTTATGTATTCTTCGACCCGAAGGACGACTACGCGGCAGTGGTTCTTGAGAATACTCAGTCAGCCCTTCTCAACTCTCCCGACCTGATCGGCGAACACATCCGGCAGCGATTGGCAGGCGAGCCTGCGATTTCGCTGGACGCCGTTTTCGTGGGCGCCGCCAGCGGCGTTTCCGGCTGGCTGCGTTGGTTCGCGGCCTATTGGTTCACCATGCTGGCATCGGGCGCGTTCATCTACTGCGGCGTGCTGGGCGTGCAAGGGTTGGCCGCGCAACTGCTGCCGCGGCGGCTGTTTCTGCGGATATCGGCGTTTCTGCAATTGGCGGCCTTCTGCCTGTTTGTGAGCGTGTATTTTCTGCAACCGGTATTTGGGGGGATTGACTCCCTCATGGCGCCGGAAACGCGCCGCCTGCTCCCCTGGTTGCCTTCGTACTGGTTCCTGGGCCTGTTTCACGCATTGAATGGATCGATGCACCCGGCGCTGGCTCCGTTGGCGCGGCGAGCGTGGATGGGCCTGGCGATTGTGGGGTGCGGTACGGCGGTGGCGTACACGCTTTCCTACCTGCGCACACTGCGCAAGATCGTGGAGGAACCGGATATCACGCCCGGTTCGCGCGCCTTCGGCTGGCTGCCGCGTTTTGGGAATCGGGTGCAGACCGCGATCGGGCAATTCAGCGTTCGCACACTCGTCCGCAGCCGCCAGCATCGTGTGATTCTGGCCTTCTATTTGGGAATTGGTTTTGCATTAACCATCTTCCTGATAAGAGCTCCGGCGACGAAGGCGCAGCTTCCGGATGCGTTCGCCACCGACCCGTGGCGTGAGGCGAACACGCCGCTGCTGGCTGCGAGTATTGTGATGATGACGCTGGCGGTAGTGGGAACCCGCGTGGTGTTCGCCATCCCTCTGGATCTGCGGGCCAACTGGATCTTCCGCGTCGCCGGGGTGCGGCCCGGAACGGAGATTCTGGCCGCCAGCAGGCGCTCCATGCTGCTGCTTTCCGTGGCGCCGGTCTGGCTGAGTTCGGCGGTGCTGTGTCTACGGCTTTGGCCCTGGCGGCAGGCCGCGGGTCACCTTGTGGTTCTCGGTCTGCTTGGAATGCTTCTCGCCGACATCTGCCTGCGCGGCTTTCGAAAAATCCCTTTTACCTGCTCTTACCTGCCGGGCAAATCGCAAGTGCACATGGTATTCCTCGGCGCCGCTTGTCTGATGTGGTTCGTCATGCTGTCTGTCAGGTACGAACGGCAAGCGCTCCAGGAGCCCCGCAGCATGACGACGATGCTGGTGCTCTTCGGCGTGGGCGCGGTCTGCATCAGGTGGGGGACGGCGGCGCTGGCGAGGTTGGACGCGGAGGATCTGCAGTTTGAGGAGACGCCGGCTCCGGCGGTGCTGGAATTAGGACTGCACCGGGATGGAGTGATGCCGATCGGGCCTGCGCCGGCGGGCCGTTGACGATAGTGTATAACAACTCTATATGACTCGAACTCTCCTGGCTTTGTGGGGCAGGTTGTTAACCTGCGGCGGATTGGCAATCCGCCTCTTCGCCGCCGACGTCAACACTTTTTCCATCGTGGCCTACGATCCTTCCAATGGGGACTGCGGCGTCACCGTGGCGTCGAAGTACTTTTCCGTGGGCGCGGTGGTGCCCTGGGCCGAGGCCGGCACGGGCTGCGTCGCAACCCAGGCCAACGTCAACGTCGGCTACGGTCCGCGCGGCTTGGAACTGCTGCGCCAGGGCCTCACTGCCAGACAGGTGATCGACAAACTGCTCGCCGATGACACCTTCGAAGGCAAGGACGGCCGACAGGTGGCGGTGATCGACAGCCACGGCAACGTGGCCGCCTACACCGGGCCGAATGCGCCGAACTGGGCCGGCGACCGCCAGGGCAAGACGTGGACCGCGCAAGGCAACATCCTGGTTGGCCCGCAGGTGCCGGAGGCCATGGGCCGCGCTTTCGAAGCCACCCAGGGCGAGTTGGCCGAGAAGTTATACGCCGCCCTCAAAGCCGGCGACGACGCGGGCGGCGATTCGCGCGGCAAGCAGTCAGCCTCAATGCTGGTGGTCCGCAAGGGCGGCGGCCGCAACATCAACAACGACCGCTACATTTACATCAACGTGGACGATGCCCCCAACCCCTTCCCCGAGTTGCGCCGCCTGCTGGACATGAATTTGGGAATGCTCTACCAGGAGAAAGTCGGCAGATTGCTCACTGCCGGCAAGCCCAAGGACGCCCGCGACGCCGCCGCCAGGGTGACGCAGTACATGCCCAGCGCGCAGGCGCAGATGACTCTCGGCGCCATGGATTACACCTTGGGCGATAAGACCGCGGCGCTGGCCGATTTCCGCAAGGCCCTGCAGATGGACCCGAACGTCAGGCGCCAGTTCTTCCCGCCGCAGCCGGCCGCCGGTGCTCCCGCGGCCGCGCCCGCGCAGGGCGGACGTGGCCAGAGACTGCGGGCCGTGCTGGAAGACAAGGAGTTTCTGAAGCAGTTGTTCCCGGAGTAGCACTGCCACCAGCCCGGCCCCGGGATCAGCGCACCGTTATCGCAACAGGGCGTTGAACAACAGCTTGTACGTGCCGTGGGTCTGGGCGCGGTGCTGCGCGGGGAAACCGAGCAGCACGACTTTGCCCTGTCCCAATTTGGCGGACACTACGGCGGCTTTGTGCGCCAGGTTTTCTTCGCCCACCAGCCAGCCGCTCTCGAGCAATTCGCGATCGGCATAGCGGACCACCACTTCGTAGTTTTCGGAATTCTGCGCGGTGATTTCGAACGCCGGGCTATCCAGGTAGAGCGCGAGACCGTGCGAAGGCATGCCGTAGGCCAGCGGGTTGGTATTGTCGAACGTGGCTTTCAACGTGGAGCCGGGGCACCAGAATTCCTTGGTGGTCTTGCCGCTAAGCACGTTCCGGACGCCGATGCCGAGGCGGTCCACGGGAAAGGCGGCGGCCGCGTTGAGCGTGACCAGGGTGCCGCCCTTCTGCACGAAGTCGCGAATCCCGTTGACGCCTTCGGCGCCGAACCCGGTGCGGTATTCGGGAGGCGTGTTGCCGCCGCGCCCGCCGCCTTCACCACCTCCCAAGCCCCCGCCTGCTCCACCGCCCGATCCGCTGCGCCCTCCGCGTCCGGCCGCTGCGGCCCCACCGGCGGGGGCGTCGCCGGTGATGGTGGCGGTGCTGTCATTGGGAAAAATGAGCACATCGTACTTGTCGTTGAGGCCGCCCTTCTTGATTTCCGGATCGAAAATGGAGCTGTACGGAAAACTAAACTGCTCCAGCACGAGCCGGGTCCATCCTTCGTCGATGTTGCCGCCTCCATAGCGCTGGTACATCGCGATGCGCTGGCGAGCGGTGTCGTGCGCGCCGGTTGAGACGGCGGCGGGGAGCGGGGTAAAATCGACGCCGGTCTGGCGGGCCACGGCTTCGAGAACGGCCTCCGAGCCAGGGGCCACCAGAAAATCGCCGGCGCGCAGGCTGCCGGAAGGTTTATCGACGCGGCGCAAGGCGACATTCTTATTCCACAGCAGATTGGCGGCGCGGAAGCTGTCGTTAAGGCGGCCATCCATCGAGTAGCCGTTGGGTGAAGATCCGCTGGCACCGCGGGTGGCGTTAGACGCTCGCGGCGCGCCCGCTGGCTCAATAGCGCCGGTCAGCTTTACCAGCGCCACCTCCCCCAATTCATCCACGGGGTCCACGCGAACGCCCATGTATTCGAACATGGTATCGGTAGCCATATCGTACGGGCGCGTGGGGGAGCCATCGCGGTTGCGGGTCCATTCGTTGTCGGGGTAAAAGGTGCGGCCCAGCAGATACCGAATCAGACCCATCTTGGGCTGCGCCATGGAAACCACGAAGGAGCTGGTGGGGTAGGACATGCCTGCCGCCGTGGTAAATGGCTTGGTAGCGCGCTGGATCTCGATGCCCTGCACCAGCAGCTTGTTCACCATCTTGATCCCAGTGAGCGGGTCGTGCTGCAGCGTCGAGATGAGATAGGCGGCGGGCTTGCCGGCGGCGCCGCGCTCGGTCTGGCGCTTGCCTTTCAGGTAGGCGTTCCAGAGAACCGTCTCGCGGTTGCGCGCGGCCAGATCCAGCGTGGCCCAGGCGGATACCTTCTGACGATCGACAATGTCGCGCAGATGCCACCAACCGCCGGGCCACGGGTTGGGGAAAATGGTCTCGGCTTCATAGACCGGCAGGTTGCGGGTGTTGCCGCGCAACTGGTCCAGGTGCATGAACTGGGGCGAAGCCAGGCGCGCGGCGGCGGATTCGGTGAGCATGCCGGCGATGTTGTGGAAGGGTGTGATCCAGTGGAAACCGAAGTGGCCCCAGCCGGAATAAATGGCGTTGTTGATGGCGCCGGAGAGGCCGGCTTCTTCCTCTTTATAAGCCATGTGCGCGCCGTACCAACTGAGCTCGCGCCACAGGATGGGGTCGGCGCCGGGGCGCATGGGTTCGGCGTAAGGCGGCAGGAAGATGCGCGCGCCGTTGCCGCCCATGCCGTGGTGATCCACGTAGGCTTCGGGCCTCCACTCGGTGAACAGGATGCGGGCCATGTATTGAGAGTCCGGGATGTTGGTCTGGAAGGCATCGCGGTTGTTATCATGGCCGGCGTACTTCTGGTAGAGCCACGGCGGATTGGTGCCTTCGTAGGCGGTGCCGAGTTGCTTGTTATACCAGTCCGTGACCATGATTTCGCCGTCCGGGTTGAAGCATGGCACTTCGATGAAGACGACGTTGTCCAGAATGCGGCGCGTCTCTTCGTCCTTGCGGGCCAGCAGATCGTAAGCCAGCTCCGGGGCCATTTGGGCGCCGCCGATTTCGGTGGCGTGCATGCTCATGGATTGGACGATGACGGCCTTACCATCGTCGACCAGAGCGTGGGCCTGGGCTTCGGAAAGGCCGCGGGGGTCGCTGAGCCGGCTGTTGATTTCGCGCAGCCGGTCAAGCCTGGCCATGTTGGCGGGCGCGGTGATGATGACCATCAGGAATGGGTTGCCCATGGAAGTGGGGCCCATGTTGATGACCTTCATGCGGCCCGTGCTCTGCTTTTCGAGAACGGCGTAGTAGTCTACGATCTTGTCCCAGCGGGCCATTTTCTTATCGGCGCCCAGTTGGAAGCCGAAGAACTTTTCGGGCGTAGTGATTTCCTGGGCCGAGAGGTTGAGAGGAAAGAGGCTAAGAAGAAAGACGGCAGCAAGCAGAAAGCGAAACGAGCGCATGGGGTTGAGGATACTGCCAGGGCGGAGGGAATGCAAATCATCGTGAATGCAAATCATCGTGAATGCAGATCATCGTAAATTCAAATCATCGGGGGGGGCTCCGAGGGTTCTGGTCCGAGGCCAACCGAAACCTCTCTGGCCGGGATCTTCGCTTAGCGAATCGGAAGCGGCGTTTGCGGCCTTGACCGCAAAGGGGCGAGTCCAATCGCGGCAGGCGGATTGCCAATCCGCCGGACTCTCGAAAGTCGCTTGTGGAAGTTCGGCTGCGCGCCAACTCCCGGCGGGCGGATTGCCAATCCGCCGGACCCAGAGGGTGCCCCTGCCAAGCTGCCCCACATAGCGCCACGGGCGCTTTCATCCTTTCCCCTGTGCGCCCGGCGCACATTGCCAACAGATTAACAATCTGCCCCACAAGTGCAGTCTCACCACACGTGCGTTGCCAGAATCCGCGGACGGCCCGACATGCGATGCACCACGGGAACGCGCAGCACGATCTGCAAATTCTTCTTCTGCCAGTCCCGGGGGAACTGCCGGACGGCCTCGGAGAAGTACTCTTGACTGCTGAGGAACTCACCGGCCGCCAGGGTTCCGTACTGCGTGATGCCGGCGGCGATTACCACCGGACGGTCGGTCGCGGTGTCAAGAATGCGGGACACGATGGCGTAGTCATTCGGAATATCCCAGTTCGGCCAGGCCCCCGTCAGCTTCCATTCCGTATTCTCCGGATGCTGGCGATCGTGGACCATGTCGGTATCGTGCGCGCTGTCTTTGCGGAAGGTGAAGCGCAGTTGGCCGGCAGTGCGGAGAGTCCACGGGTTATCGAAAGCGGCGATCAGCACGGCCGGAGTGTCCCGCAGGTCCGCGAAGGTTGTGGACCGCTCACCGCGGACGCGGTACGGTTTGCGATATCTCTCCAACAGCGACGTGAGATGCACCAGGCAGACCGCGTCGCCCAATGCCACATACCGGTCCGACAGAATGATCAGATCGTCCTCGCGAATCACCCGCTGTGCGGACGGCGGGGCGCCCGGTGAGGCGGGCGGCGGCGGGACCTCGAAGCCCTGAATTGCGTCCTGAGCCTGGGCCGATCTCAGATTGTACGCGACCGGTTGACCGACGCAGATCAGAACCGGCCCCGGCGCTTTGAGCAAGGGGCTCCAAAGCTGATCGAGGTCGGAGCGCTGCCATCCCGGCAACGCCAACGTCAATGCCAGGGCGAGAAGTGCAACGCCCGCAACGCCTCCGGTGATCACCGCATATCGCTTGCCAACTGGCTTGGGCGCGGCAACGCTGGCTGCGACGGGCGCGACTACGGGCCGGACTTCGGGCGCAATGTCCGCACCGGCCGCGACCTCCCGACCGGCCCCTCCGTTGAAGTGGAATTCGGCAATGTACGATCCGGAAGGCAGCTCGATGCGGGCCTCGGATTCGTGCCCCAGTTCCTGGTAGTACTGCGCCAGTTTCTTGCGGATTTCAGCCGCACTGGCTCGAACGATGGGGTCCTGACTGGTGTCGTAGTCCGCCGCCCGGCCAAACACTTCGATTCCGAGAGTGCGTTCCTTTAGGGAACTGGTCTCACCAGCAAGAGTCTGCTCGGTGATGTGGCGCAGCAGGATCTGGCAACGGCGGCTGCCCCGAAACAGGTGGTTGCCAAGCACCTGTTCCAACAGCATCCGTACCTCCTCCGCCTTTTCCTGCGAGAGGGGTAGCGTCGGAACGTGAACGTCAGGCTTGCGCGACATGGCGAATCTGCTGAGCCTCATCGTATCACGGAAAATTCGCGTATCGTACTTTTCTCAACCGCCCGCGTAATCTCCCCTAACACTTTGATTCAAAACGTCCAAAAATGTACCGTCGGGTAGCATCCTTTCGCCGGGGCAGAGACCCGCGTACCATGCTTCGCAAAGCCTCGCGGTGTGTCTGTCGTGTCGGGGAGAGCCTGAAGGGGCCGGCAATTCCGAGGTTTGGAACTTAGTTATTGAGGAGGGAATGTGTATCGGGTTAGTCTGGGAACAGTCTTTTTCGCGTGCGTGCTCCTGGGGGTCTTCGCCTCCCAGGCGTTCGCACAGGAAGCTACCATAGTTGGAACGGTCACCGACCCCACGGGGCAGTCGATTCCCAACGCCACCATCACCATCACCGCCACCGGCACCGCTCAGGTGCGGAGGCTTACCAGTAACGACACCGGCCAGTTCGTGGCGCCGGATCTCCACATCGGGCAATACGTTGTGCGGGTAGAATCGCCCGGTTTCAAGTCAGTGGACCGAACCGGTATCGTGCTTGCGGTCGGCGACCGCAGCCGTATCGACGTGCAGATGCAGATCGGCGATACCAAGGACAGCGTCAACGTGGAAGCTTCAGCCATCGCCGTGCAGACGGATTCCGGCGAGGTCAGCGACGTCATCACCGGCCAGCAGGTCTCGCAGCTCGCCACCAACGGCCGAAGCCTTTATTCCCTGGCCATGCTCACGCCGGGAGCCTCCAGCTACATGGCGGATTTCCAGAGCCCCACTCCGGTGGGCGGCGACGCCGGCGTGAGTTTCAACGGCATGCGCCAGAACCATAACCTCTGGATGGTGGATGGCGGCGAAGACTCCGACCGCGGCGGCGCCGGCGGCATCGACGTCATGCCCTCTATGGATGCGGTGGCTGAATTCCGCGCCCTCACATCCAACTACAGCGCCGAATTCGGCCTCTCGTCCGCCGCCACCATGACCATCGCTTTCAAGTCCGGAACCAAGCAGTTCCACGCCAGCGCCTGGGAGTTCCTGCGCAACGATAAACTGGATGCGGGCAATTACTTCACCAACGCCGCCAACCAGCAGGCCCCGGAGTTGCGGTTCAACACCTACGGCTTCAACGCCGGCGGCCCCGTGACCATCCCCAAGGTGTACAACACCAATCGCAACAAGACCTTCTTTTTTTACAACATGGAGTGGCGCAAGCTCATTCAGGGAGGCAATGTCAACCAGACGGTCCCCTCCACCAGCCTGTACAACGGCCAGTTCAACTCGGTGATCAATGTTCCGCAAGCCAGCCAACTGTCACCCAGTCTGCTAACCAAATACGCCGGGCTCGGCCTCACCCCTGGCAAGCCGTTTCCTAACAACGCGATTCCCGCCGCCCTTCTAGACCCCAACGCGCAAGTTCTGCTGAAGGCCGGCATTTTCCCGGCGCCCAACAACGGCAACCAGTTCGTCGGCGGCAACAAACTCCCCACCAATGTCCGCGAGGAACTGGTCCGCATCGATCATCAGTTCAACGACAAGTTTTCCATCTTCGGCCATTGGGTGTCGGAACAAATCAGCCAGACCTACGGGACTGCCCAGTGGAGCGGCGATAACCTGCCCACCATCGGCGACACCTTCGGTAATCCGTCTTACAGCGCCGTGGTCCATGCCACTTACTCCATCAGCCCCACACTCCTCAATGAGACCGCGTTCAATTACAACGGCAATCGCATCAACATCGTTCCGGTGGGCACCTTCGCGCGCCCTTCCGGGTTTAGCACTCCCGAGCTATTTGCCGGCAATAACCTGAACCGGATTCCCGGGATCAACCTGAGCGGCTCTACCGGCGCGAATTATGATTCGTCCAGTTGGCCCTGGCACAACAAGGCGGACGATTACCAGATCCGCGACGATCTCTCCTGGACCAAGGGCAAGCACCAGCTCAAGCTGGGCGCCAGTTGGGCGGTGTATAAGAAGATCCAGGATCTCTTCGGCAACACGCAGGGGCAATTCGGCTTCAACGGCAACTACACCGGCAACGATTTCGCCGATTTCCTGCTTGGCTATGCCAATTCCTACACCGAACTGGCGGTCCAGGACCATGGCTACTGGAACAACGTTTCCTGGGCGGCCTACGCGCAAGACAACTGGCGCGTCAACTCCCGCCTCACATTGAATCTCGGCCTGCGCTGGGACGGCGTTCCGCATACCTATGAAGCCAACAACCGGATGTCGAACTTTTATCCCAACCTGTACGACCCGTCCAAGGCGGCTCAGATTTTGCCCAGCGGCAACATCAGCCCCAGCAGCCCGGGCCTCGGCGTCAGCCCCAACCCCCTGCTCAACGGCGTGCAGTTCTACCTGAATGGCATTGGCATCGCCGGCCAGAATGGGATTCCCAACGGCCTGGTCCAAAATCATTGGGCCGCCTTCGGTCCGCGGCTGGGTTTTGCGTATGACCTCACGGGCAAGGGCAAGACTATCCTGCGCGGCGGCTTCGGCAGTATGTATGAGCGCATTCAGGGTAACGACATGTATAACGCCGGACCGAACCAGCCGTTCAGCACCAGCGTGACCTTCAACAACGTGTCGCTATCCAATCCCAACACCAGCCTGCTCACCGGCCAGACTTTGGCCGCGCCCATCACCGTTGGCAGCATCACCGGACTGTCTTATACCGATTACAAGCTGCCGGTCAGCTACCAGTACAGCTTCGGCGTGCAACAGGAACTGCACGAGGGCACCGTGCTCTCGGTGAACTACGTCGGCAACTTCAGCCGCCATCAGAGCGACACGCGCGATATCAATCTCCCCTCGCCCGGCAATCTGCCGGCCCTGATCAACGGGACGGTGGCCTACAATTCGGTGGTCCCGTTCGCTGGATTCCATTCCATCGTGCTCGCCGAAAACGCCGAGAACGGCCACTACAATTCGCTGCAGTTGAATCTCAAATCGCGAATCCGGAACAATCTGACCTTCCAGTTCGCCTATACACTGTCGCGCGCCTTCGATCCCGCCGCCGGCGCCGGCGGCGATCTTGGCGGTGTCTCCAATCCCTACAACCGAGCTTACGATTATGGGCCGCAAGCCGCGGACCGGACCCACATCGCGCTCGTCAACTTCATCTACGAGCTGCCAATTTTCCGGAGCACTCCGAATCGCATGCTGAAATCCACGCTCGGCGGCTGGGAGCTATCCGCCATCGGGACCATGGAAACCGGCCAGCCGCTCAATATCAACTTGGGCGGGGCACAAGGCAGCAACGGTTTGGCTAACGCCACCAACCGGCCGGACTACTCCGGCAATGTGAATTACCCGCACAGCGTCGCCCAGTGGTTCTCCCCATCGGCATTTTCGGCGCCGGCCATTGGACAGTGGGGCACCCTGACGAAGGGCGCCATCCGCGGACCCGGCCGCGACAACTGGAACGTGTCGTTGTTTAAGAACTTCGTCTTCAGCGAAAAGCGGGGCAGCGCGCTCGAGTTCCGCGTGGAGACCTTCAACACATTCAACCACACCCAGTTCAACGGCATCAGCACCACGTTCACCGCCAGCAATTTCGGCGCAGTGACTTCCGCTTTTGACCCGAGAGTATTCCAGTTCGGACTGAAGCTCAAGTTCTAAGTGGGGCGACCGCTTGCTTACGCGCGCGGCTCCGATTAGAGCGAATCGATCACGCGAATCGATCGAGCATCAATCGGAGCCGTGACCGTTAGGGAGCGGTTAATTCGCCGGCTCTTTCACTCTAACTACCCGATCCCCCGCGACGTTCCGCAACTCCTGCCTAATCCCCGAAGGCCAGCGGATCTCCACCAGGTCCGCCGACTTACTAAGTCCCAGCCCGAAGTGAGTCGGACCGGCGCTCGAAGAGGCGTACCCAGCGGCGTAAGAAACGTGATTGTACTGCACGGCGGCACCGGCTGTCACTTTGATTCTGGCTCCGATCCCATCGCGATTGCTCGCCGTGCCTTGTAACTCGAACGCCAGCCAGTGCCCGCCGCCCGGGCTATCGTTGAACCAAAGCTCGGCAGGGGCGCTAATTGCGGTGGCGACCACATCCAGGCGCCCGTCGCCATTCAGGTCTCCTATCGCCGAGCCCCGATGGCGTCTGGGAGGCTGGGCCGTCAAGCCGGCTTCGGCGATGAGCGCTTGAAACCGGGCGCTGCCTGGGTTGCTTCCTGCGCTGCCACCCGCGCTGCCTCCCACGTTGCGGAACACCGTGTTAGGCTGCTCCACCTGCACTCGGGACGCGTATCCAAGCGACTGCACGTGGCCGCGGGTCACAAATATGTCCTTCCAGCCATCGTTGTCGAAATCGGCAATGGTGGGCGAATACCCTGCCATCGACACGCTGAGCCGGGCCATGCCGCTCGACCCCGTGATGTCGGCGAAACCGCGCTTCCCGAGGTTTCGGAACAACGGAAAGGTCTCATTGTCGAGCGCCACGAAAGCGATATCCGGCAGGCCATCGTTATCGACGTCTCGAAAGTCCACCCCCATCCCCGAAATAAACTGCCCGTTGTCGGTGAGCGCCACGCCGGCAGGGAACGCGATCTCCTGGAATTTCCCGCCGCCCAGGTTGTGAAAGAACGAATTTTCCATCTTGTCGTTGGGGACGAAAAGGTCCATCAAACCATCCAGGTCGTAGTCCGCGACTCCGACCCCCATTCCCTTCCCTGGATGGGCGCGAATTCCGGATTCCGCGGAAATATCGCGAAAAGTTCCGTCACCATTGTTCAGGAACAACTGGTTCGCGGTCGGTTTATAAAATTTCGGATGGCAGTAGTCGAGTTTGTCCGGCGACGCCTCGCAGCGTGGTTCGGCGGCGACGTCCCATGCCAGATAATTGACCACGAAGAGGTCCAGCAGACCGTCGTTGTTCACATCCAGCCAGGCGCCGCCGACACTCCACAAAGGCCCGTACTGGCTGTCCGCCGCGTTCGACAATACGCCCGGCAAGGCCTTCGCGGTGACATCCGTAAACGTGCCATCGCCGTTGTTATGGTAAAGCCGGTTTCCATGGACGCCGCCAACGAAGATGTCTTTGTAACCGTCGTTATCGTAGTCGCCGATCGCCACGCCGTTGTCGAACCCCACACCCGCCAGGCCGGCCTTGGCCGTGACATCCTTGAAATTACCCTTGCCGTCGTTTTCGAAGAGCCGGTTCCCGTACTTGGGTGAGGTCTTCTTCAGCGTCTGAATATCGGCTCCGTTGGTGAAAAAGACGTCCAGGTAGCCGTCGTTGTTATAGTCGAAGACCGCTACGCCGCCGGCCATGGTTTCGGGCGCATGGCGCTGCGGCGTCTCGCAACTATCGAGCCGGAAATCGATCGGCCGGTAAACGAAGTGGATGGGCGCCCTGTCCTGGCCGGAAGCGTTCTGGCCCGAAGCGATGGTCCATGCGGCCCAGGCTGAGACCAGCACTAGGGCAACGGCCGAAAGCAGGCGGCCCCGGAACTCACCCGGCCCCCGGCCCCTAGCCCCCGGCCCCCGGCGCGGCGGTCCCGGCGCTCCGTTCATGGAACCTGCTCGACGCGTCGTCCTGGTACCTTGATAAGCGGCGCCGGCTGCTCTTCGGCGGCCAACTCTTTCACCTTGGCGAACTCGGCGTCCGCTTCCTGTTCGCGGCCCAGGGAACGCCAGAGCCTGCCGAGACGGTAATGGGCATCCGGTTTCGCTGGATCGATCCGAATCGCCTCACGCAAATGACGGGCGGCTTCGGAGGAATCGTTCTTGCCGGCGAGAAGGATGCCGAGATCCAGGTGCGCCAGGCGAATGTTCGAATCCAATCCCAACGCCCGCCGCAAATGTTCCTCAGCCGATTTTTCGGTTTCCCCAGGCGTTCTTTCCGCATGCATTTCGGCGTCACCCAAATAGGTCAAGGCCTGCGTGTGCTGAGGTTGATTCGCCAGTTCCGCCTGGAACTCGCGCCGTGCTTCTTCGAAACGCTTCTGCTTCCAATAGAGATATCCCAACCCGAAATGCGCCTCCGGCTCGGGAGGCGAGGCTTTCACCGCGGCTTCGAACTCCGCCGTCGCCTGCTCCACCTGGTTGGCCGCATCCAGCACTTCGCCCAGAAGCATGTGGACGGGCGCGGACTCCGGGTTTCTGGTGAGCAACAGCCGGAATTCACCGATCGCTTCCTGATAGTGTCCCGACCATAAGTAGCTTTGTGCCAGCTTGTAACGCAATTCCACGTTGTCGGGCTGCTGCTGGGCGGCACGCTTCAGTTGGCCGGCGGCGGAATCGAATTGGCGGCAGCCATAGTAGCTCATGCCGAGCAACACGCGGGCCTGAAAGCTGGATGGATCGGCTTTTACGGCGTGTTCCAGGGCGGAAGCGGCATCGGAAAACCGATTCAGCTTGACATAAGCCAGACCGAGATTCAGGTAAATGCCGGGCAGTTGGGGATCCAAAGCGATGGCTGCCCGGTAGTGCGGGACGGCCAGTTCGTACTTGCCCTCGCGCGCCAGCCCCAGGCCGGCGTTGGCTTCGGCAAGAGCTCCAGTGTCAGTCGCCGCCCATGCGCACTCAAGAACTGCGAATAGAATCAGAACGGACTTCATAGAGTCAATGCTGTAGCCGCTTTTCCTTCCATAGTACCTCGCTCCCCAAGAACCCTCCTAAGGAACTCGCTGCAAGTTATTGATAATACGAGAGTCCAAAAATGGCTTTGCTGAATAATTTCGCCGACAGAGACCCGGCCAAGTTCCTCTCCGGTATGGACCCGCGCCACGCGGGCGCTTTGCTTGTGGGGCGGATTGTTAATCTGCGGCGGATTGTTAATCCGCCTCGGGCGATGCGGCAGCGAGCCAGTCCATTTGGGGCGTTATCTACAAGGTCCGGCAGGCGGATTGCCAATCCGCCGCAGGTTGATAACCTGCCCCACATACCCGCTTCATACCACGTTTTCCCAAAGCGGTTAAGCGCCTGTTGCATCGCGCATCACGCATGCTCATGCGTGATGCATTAAGCCCGGCAATCGCTCGCGTCCAGAGCGCCCCTAAAGGTGCGCAACGGGGTTTTGCTTTTCGTGCCGAAGGCTGGCGCCTCGAAACCCGACCCGCGCGTCGTAAACAAATTGCGGGAAGAGTCGTGAGTATCGCCCTTCTTGACGTGAACGTCCTGGTGGCACTCTTCGATCCCGCCCACAACAACCACGAAGACGCGCATCGCTGGTTCGGCCGGAATCGAAAGCACGGTTGGGCAACATGCCCGATAACCACAAATGGCTGTATCCGCGTCCTGAGTAACCCCGCATATCCCACTGTGGAAGCGACTCCCGCAGAAGTGGCCGGCCGCCTGCGAAGTCTTTGCTCCACGGCGGACCACCATTTCTGGGCGGACTCTGTGTCTCTGATGGATGAGGCCTTGTTCCGGCCGTCGATGATTGGCGGGCACCAGACGATCGGCGGACACCAGAAGATCACGGATGCTTATTTGCTTGGTCTGGCCGTTCGAAATCACGGCCTACTCGCCACCTTCGACCGGTCCATTCCAATGAAGGCCGTACACGGCGCCGTTCCCGGAAATCTCGTCTTGATCGGAAGCACGTGAGCCCGGCCTCAGAGCTGTGCTGAAGTGGACGGACGCGGCCGCATGCTGAACATCAACGCTGGCATCGGGCGCATGCTGAAACACTCTTTGCCAGAGTCAAGGTCCTTCTGACCGCCATGCTACAGTTGGGCAAGAGGCGACTCGTCATATGAGGCACACGATACAGGTCCGGATTTTTCGAGGTGAGCGGCAATATGTGGCAGAGTGTCTGGATTTGCCTGTCGTGACTGAAGCGCCGACTCTCGATGAACTAACGGCAAATATTCAGGAGGCCATCTCGTTGCACTTGGAAGGGGAGAACCTGGAAGAGTTGGGCTTCGCCCGAAACCCGACCATACTGGCAACGATGGAGCTGCCGGCAGTAGCCTGATGCCGAAGCTGCGAAACCTCTCTGGCCGGGATCTCCTCGGCATCCTCGCCGGCTTTGGTTTCAACCAATACTCGCAGAGAGGCAGCCATATCAAGGTGCGGCGCACGCTGGAGTCCGGGTTCATCAGACGTTGACCATCGTGAATCACGTCGAGGTGGACCGCAAGACGTTGCACACCATTTATCGTCAGGCGGGCCGTTTTGTGCCGGAATCCGAACTTCGGCCCTATTTCTAAACCGGCTAGGAATCGCCCGGATCGCCTCAACACGCTAGGGAAATGCAAAACGTTTCGACAGCGACTGTGAGACAACGGGTTCAAACGATCCGTCGTGAGTTGCAACGCTCGAAAGGCGCCGCGGCAAGACTGCCACCTCCGCATCCTGCTATATTCTCTGGATGAAGAATCTTTGGTGTCTCGCTTCGGCGGTTCTCGCCGGTTCTCTGTTCGGCCAGCCCAGCGCCACCGTCCAGCTCAAGCCCGGGCGCGATGCCGGCCAGGCCGTGGATGAGGAGTACACCAAAAAGATCCGCGAATACACCACCGAGCCGTTCTTCAATTCTCCGCTCACCGACTATCTGCCGGCATCGAAAACGGTGCCGACTCCCAAGGCGGTGCTCGGTGACGTGGCGGGCGCGCCGGGCATTCTGCCCTATTCGACGGAAGTTTACAAGTATATGCGGATGCTGGAAAAAGCCAGCCCGCGAGTCAGGGTTTTCAGCATCGGCAAGTCGGAAGAAGGCCGGGAAATGATCGCGGTGGCGGTGGCGTCTGAGAAACTGATCGCCAGTCTCGACGCCAATCGCGAACGGCTGGCCAAGCTGGCCGACCCGCGCACCATCAAGCTGGACGATGCCGAGGCCGAGAAGCTGGTGGCCGCGTCCGCGCCGATTTATTACATCACCGGGACGATCCATTCCCCCGAGACCGGCGCGCCCACCGCGCTCATGGAACTGGCCTACCGGCTGGCAGTGGACGAAAGCGCGTATATCAAGGCTATCCGCGACAATGTCGTCACGTTGATTACGCCCATTGTGGAAGTGGACGGCCGCGACCGCATGGTGGACATCTATCGCTGGCATCTGGCGCATCCCGGCCAGCAGTGGCCGAACCTGGTCTATTGGGGCCATTACGTGGCGCACGACAACAACCGCGACGCCATGGGGATGACGCTTCAGCTCACGCGAAACATTCTGAATACCTTCGTGGGTTGGAAGGCGCAGGTGCTGCACGACCTGCACGAATCCGTGCCGTATCTCTACGACAACACCATCGGGGACGGCCCGTACAACGCCTGGATCGACCCGATGCTGGCGGACGAATGGCAGATGATGGGCTGGAACAACGTTTCGGAAATGACCAAATTCGGCATGCCGGGAGTGTTCACGCACGGCACTTTCGACACGTGGTCTCCCAGCTACCTGATGTTCATCGCGGCCATGCACAACGGTATCAGCCGGCTCTACGAGACGTTCGGAAATGGCGGCGCGGATACCGAAGATCGCGAGTTGCGGCCCACCGAGTACGCGCGCACCTGGTTCAAGCAGAACCCGCCGCTGCCCAAAACGAAGTGGTCGCAGCGCAATAACAATAACTATGAACAGACCGGCGTGCTGACCGCGCTGGCCTATTTTTCCGCCAATAACAAGCTGTTCCTGCGCAACTTTTACACCAAAGCCAAGCGCTCGATTGAGAAGCCGCGCACCGAGGGGCCGGCCGCCTACGTGTTCACCGCCGACGATCCGCGGCCCGGCGGGCAGGCGGAGCTGTTACGCATGTTGCAGGACCAGGGCTGCGAGATTTCGCGCGCCAGCGCGCCGTTCACCGTGATGATGCCGGGCAAGAAACCGCGCGGGGGCCGGGGCGGGCGAGGTGGAACCGCCGGCGGCACGTCCACGGATGGCGCCGATTCCGCGACCGATGGGGCGGCCGCCAAGCCAGCCGAAAAACCCAAGCCCGAGCCGCGCACGTTCCCGGCGGGCAGCTATGTAGTGCGCATGGATCAGCCTTACAGCCGCATTGCCGACACGCTGCTGGATTACCAATACTGGGCGGCCAACGATCCGCAGAAGAGCATCTACGACGATACCGGCTGGACCTTCGGCGAATTGGGCAACGTGCAGGTGGCGCGGGTCACCGACCTGAAGGTGCTGAGCGCGGACCTGAACCCGGTATCGGGGCCGGTACGGGCGCCGGGCGGGGTGGAAGCCGCAGGCGGTGTGGGAGCCGCGGGCGAGATCTTTCTGGTCAATCACAACGCGGACCACGCGCTGGTCACGCTGCGGTACCGCTTCAAGGACGCTTCGTTTGATGCGGCCGAGGAGCCGTTCGAAGCGGCCGGCCACAAATTCAACCGCGGATCGTTCATCGTGCGCAATGTGCCCGCCGCCGACCTGGCCAAAGCCGGGGCGGAACTCGGTCTGAAGGCATATACCGTAGCTGAGGCCCCGGCGGTGAAGACTCATCCGGTGCGCGCCGCGCGCGTCGCCCTGATGCACACTTGGACCAGCACACAGGCCGAAGGCTGGTGGCGCATGGAGTTTGACCGCTTGCTGGTTCCATACAGCTACATCAGCACGCAGACGGCCTCCAAGGATGGCGATCTGCGGTCCAAGTACGACGTCATCGTATTCGCACCCGGCGGCGGCGGGCGCGGCAATCCTCAAGCCGTCATCAGCGGGATGCCGATGTATGGGAACCCGCTGCCATGGAAAGTCACGCCGGAGACGCCAAACCTGGCGAAGACGGACGAAACCGATGACATGCGCCCGGGGCTCGGCTGGAGCGGTCTGGAACATCTGCAGGAGTTCGTGCGCAAGGGCGGCCTGCTGATTACCGCCAATGACACCACGAACTTCGCGGTCGCCTTCGGTTTCACTCCGGGGGTCACGATTGGCACGACAACACGGCTGAAGGTGACCGGCTCGGCGCTGCGGTCCAAGATGATAGACGCGGCCAGCCCGATTGTCTACGGTTACAACGACAACCTGGCGATCTTCGCGTCGAACCCGCCGGTCTTCAATCTCACCAACATGGTGGGCGGCGGCGGTGGACGTCGCGGCGGGCCGGAGGAGCGCGAACGGCCCACGGGCCGCGGCACAGCCGACGATCCCGATATGCCCCAGGGACGCGCACCGGCGGAGATTCCCGAGGACCCGCACGCCGAAGTGTGGGAGGCCACACCTCTGACCCACGAGCAGTTTCGCAACCCGGTGAACGTGATTCCGCCGGCGATGCGCCCCCGCGTGGTGCTGCGTTACGCCAATAGTCCCGACCTGCTGGTTTCCGGCCTGCTCGACAACGGCACGGAGCTGGCGCAACACGCGGCCGTGATCGATTCGCCGTTGGGGGACGGCCATGTGGTGCTGTTTTCCAATAACCCGTTCTGGCGCGCCGAAACCAAGGGCAGCTATTTCCTGGTCTTCAACGCCATTTTGAATTTCGACAGCCTGAACGCGGGGAGGAAGCCGGCGGATAAGTAGGCATAAGTGGCGTTGACGGTGCGGCCACGAGCGGCGCGAATGCCGGGCAGGCTGAAGGCGGCATTGATCCCCTACACTACGGGCGCGGGCGAGCAGGTGGAAGGCGTCGCGGCGGTCTTGAGCAAGGGGCCGGCCTGGAGGTTGTACGGGCGGAGGGGAGCGGGGTTAGGACTTACGGATCTGTTATACGAATCAAGGGGGCCGCGCGATGATGCCACCGTGCGACCCCGTGATGTTCGTAAGTTAGGTTAAGTTAGAAGATCCGCTGGTGGACGCGATCCACGGAGAATTCCGAGGACGCGCTATGGCACGCGGCGCAGCTCTCACCTAGAACGGTGGTGTTGGCCAGCGCGTGGGAAGCTGTCGCCACATCGTCGTGGCAGCCCTGACAGGCAGCGGAGATCGGAGGCGTGGTCTTGGTGAAGCCGCCCGGACTGGCTACCATCGCTTTGGCTCCGACATTCTCCACCAGATACGTGCCGGTCATGTGGCAGGTTGTGCAATTCCGCAGGTCGCCCGGGAACTTGACTTCCTGGTAGTTGGTGGTCCCCAGCACGTACGGGTTGACCAGATTCTCGCCGCGGTGGATGCTGTGGATTTGCGTGGCCATGTTCACGCTCTGATTCGAAGTGCCATCCGTCAGGGATGGATTGTGGCAGATGGTGCACTCCTGGGTGTTGCTGCGAGTGCCGCTGTGGACGAAACTCAGATTCACATGGCAGGCCGCGCACTTCTCGGT